>Ga0210003_1000032_pt1 | contig 146854 bp, 133 predicted proteins | sample LantaG_FD_182804 | JGI IMG/M metagenome (GOLD analysis project Ga0210003, IMG submission 182804) | Deep subsurface microbial communities from Baltic Sea to uncover new lineages of life (NeLLi) - Landsort_02402 metaG (SPAdes) (version 2) | ecosystem: Environmental > Aquatic > Marine > Oceanic >... | reverse complement strand
AGTTAGTATTATTCGTACTTTGAGATTTGTACTTAAACACCTCCAAAAAATTCACCGGATCGTGAAAGTCAGCTCCCCACGAACAATAAGCCAAATCATAGTCCTGCTTAGATATGCGATCGAAAAAGACTTTTCTTTCGATTCCCTCTAGCTCAACTTTCACACCCAGAGTTTCAAGCCACTGGTGCTGCAATGCTTGAGCGATCAGATGTGCCCTTTCACTATTTGCATACGTGAGCCTTAGAGGCGCTATTTGCTCATCTATTAGCATCTTCGCCTGCTCACTATCCCCGTCTGAAAAGTAGGGCTCTTCTTGGAGCTGCATCGAAGGAGGAACAAGGCGCTGGGCTGGGAGTTGCCCGCCCCTTGTCACGTGATCAACTATGGCCTTCCGGTCAATGGCAAGAGCTAAAGCTCTGCGCACATTTTGGGGAACTGTTTCAACATTGACCCGTAAAAAAGCCGTCTCATCTCTTGGTCTGCAATAAAGATCACTCAAATGCTCGATAGCATCGACGGGAATCAGAGAAAGAGGGGATCCGCACCAATCGAGCTCATTCTTCTCATAAAGCATCATTTCGGTTTCACTCGCCACCATAGTGAGGACCAATCCCTCTAGTTGAACAGAAGAGCTATCCCAATAGTTCGCATTTTTCTCAGCTACAATCTGATCGTTATGACGCCACTGCTTAAAAAGAAAAGGGCCATTCCCTACATAGGTTTCTGGACTTTCTGCCCAGCTGGGCACATTTCTATCTGTTGCTTGATGAACAGGGAAAAAATAAGGAGTTGCAACTAGCTCCAGAATATAAGGCGTTGGGTACTCGAGCTCTAAAACAAGGGTCTTCTCATCAGGGGTCTCTATCCCAAGAGAGTCTAGGGGAAGACTGCCCTCTTTAACCCCCTTTGCATTTTTAATCAGATAGAGTTGAAAAGCATTATCACTTGCAAAGTGAGGACTCAGCATCGTTTTCCACGCATGAGCAAAATCACTAGATCGAACGGGGTCCCCGTTGGACCATTTTGCCTCCCGAAGAGAAAAAGTATATCTCGTGCCTTCCTCTGAAACCTCAACACTCGACGCTATGGCAAGCTGAGGGCTATCATCTGGCCCGATTCTCGTGAGTCCCTCGAAAAACATCCGCATCAGCGTCTGCGCATTGGGATCCCGGGCTTTTCTGGGATCGGTTGCCTGAGGCTCAGACCCTAAATTAATTCGAACCACCTTATCCATATGGCTACTCTCTTTTGGCGCCCCACACCCCAATAACGTAGCTAAGATCAGAATTTTCCATTTGCCCATAGGACCCTCCATGAGATAAAGTACTCACTTTAAGCCGAATCGAGAATTCTGTCTATATGTACTGCTTAGCAAAAAAGCCCACGCCGATCCTCAACACCCCTGATTTTCAGAAAGTCTTTGGGAGCAAAGTCCTTCCCCTTGATGAACAGGGTCTTTTGCGAGCCGTGGAGATGGTCGCACTACCTGGCACCAAATTCCAAATACTGAAGGAGCATTCCGCCCACATCTTAGAGGTCAAGACCAACGATTATCCTTGTAATCCAATCTATATTGACGCCCGCTTCACAGAGCATGTCTCCGAAATCACCCCCGAGCGAAAAAAAATCCTCCCCCCCTCCGAAGTGATCCTCTCAAAACTCAAGAAAGCGCTTGGCCAGCCCTATATATGGGGCGGAAACTGGGGGAGAGGGATCCCCGAAATCAGCGCCCTCTACAATGCTCCGAAAAATATCCTCTCCGGTGTTGACTGCTCAGGCCTCCTTTATGAAGCCACAAACGGTTTCATCCCTCGTAATACCTCTGATCTCATGCATTTTGGAGATAAAATCTCCTCAATCGAAAATATAAAGCCCCTTGATATTATCATATGGCCAGGTCACGTGATTATCCTTCTAGAATCCTACCTCGTCATAGAAAGCCTTCTTGGCAAAGGAGTTATCGAGACTCCTCTTCATGATCGCCTCCAACAAATCGCCGAAAAATCTTTCGTTATCAGACGTCTCTCTCTCTAAAGAACGTAATTAACAACAGACAAAACACTTAAATTGTAATAATTAATTTGAAATAAATAACGCTCTTTATTAAATTAATAATTATACAGAGTGTTAACTAAGTGGTGCTAGTTTACTACTCAAGTAATTACCCAAAGAGATTTGGGTTGATCAACCTTAAGGGAGAAATGTATGAACATAAACAAAAAAATGGCAGCTTTTGCTTTGCCACTTATTGCCGTAAGTAGCATGCTTTCTGCTGCTTCTTATAGCAAACAAAACTGCGAGCCTACCCCACCTGCTGCTTGCAATCCAGATGATTGCTGCAGAACGTATTGCCTAGGCCCAGAAAACTACGGCGTAAACGCTGCTGTTCGTCCAAGAACTTGCAATGGAGATTGGGTCATTGGCGTTGCTGGTCTTTACTGGAATGCTCATCAAGACGGCATGGAATATGCAGTAGATAGCAAAGTGCAAAGCTCAACCCCTGAGGAACGAGCAAACATCATTGATGCTGAATACCTAAATCCAAGTTTTGATTGGAACTGGGGATTCAAAGCTGGACTTGGCTACAACTCAACTTGCGACGGATGGGATTTTGGTATCGTTTGGACTCGTTATAACGGGTCAGCCTCTTCTCACAACGAAGCAGAAAACGATGACAACCACACCCTACTTCCGCTTTGGACGAACTTTTCCACCAATCTTAATGATAAGAGTGTAGTCTTTCCTATTTTCGCTACTGACATCCAAACACAATGGAATCTAAATCTTGATTTAGTAGACCTTGAACTAGGAAGAGAGTTTTGGAATAGTAAAAGACTTGCCCTTCGTCCTCACATCGGTCTTCGTATTGCTCGCGTAAAGCAAAGCTTTGAAATCGAGCACAAGGGAGGATCTTGGTCTGAAACTGGTACCGCCGGTGATGTTGCACAAAGCAACAAAGTAGATCTAGATAATGATTTCAAAGGCATTGGTATTCGTGGCGGACTCAACTCTGTTTGGAACTTAGGTTGCGGTTGGGCTCTTTATGGAGATACAGCACTATCTATCATTTACGGAAGATTCCATGTCGATCATGACGAGATGAATCGAGATACTGCAGCTCCTTTTTCTAAATCGAAATTCTTTGAGTCTAAAGATACATTCCGCGCCTCAAGACTTGTGGCTGATCTTGGCCTAGGAATTCAGTGGTCATCTCTTTTCTGTGACTGCCAGTACGGCCTTACAGTAAAGCTTGGATGGGAAAACCACCTCTTCCTCGATCAGAACCAAATGTGGAGAGTGACAAAAGTTGGTTTCCTACGCGATAGAACCTACAGCTATGGTAATACCTTCAGTCAAAGACGTGGTGATCTTGATACACAAGGTTGGACGCTTGCAGTAATTTTTGATTTCTAAAGCTAGTTCTAAGCGATAGAAAAAAATAGGCCCTGAATATTCCTTCAGGGCCTATTTTCTTTTTGCATTATAATCTCTCGAAGCGTATCTTTATTCGATTAACAAGGAGACGTTTCCATGAAGGTTCCTGCTTTTTTATTTTTCTCACTTAGCGCTGCCAGCCTCATCGGTGCTCGTGACCATTGCTCCCCTGAAGGACCAGCACAATGTTATGAAGATGCATGCAGTTGCACCTATTGCCTCGGCCCAACAAACGATGGAGTAAACGCACCTGTAAATCCTCTCACATGCAACGGCGATTGGGAATTTACTCTTGCCGGTTTTTACTGGAAGTCTCACCAAGATGGCATGGAATATGCCATAGAATCACAAGTAGATAATTCTTCTTCTGAAAGATACCGTCTCATCGACGCTGAATTCAAAAATCCCAGCTTTAAAGGGGATTTTGGATTCAAAGCCGGAGTTGGCTACAACACAACTTGTGATGGTTGGGATTTTGGCGTGCTATGGACCTGGTACCACGGCAAAGCAAATTCACACAATAAAGCTGAAGAGGAAGATAACATTACTCTTCTCTCTCTTTGGTCAGATCAAACAACTGGCATTGATACTGGAAATCCTCTTTTTGCAACCGATATCCAAACAAACTGGAAACTCAAACTCAATCTTATCGATTTCGAGTTAGGCCGCAAGTACTGGAATAGCCCTAGAGTTGACCTCCGACCATTTATCGGACTTCGCATCGCTCTTCTCGACCAGGACTACCGAATCGAGCAAAAAGGAGGAACATGGGATGACTCGGATATTCTGGCTATCAACCATATCCATCTAGAAAATGATTTTAACGGTGCGGGCATTCGAGCAGGACTCGATTCCAATTGGCACTTTGGCTGTGGCTGGTCTTTTTATGGAGATTTTGCTCTTTCACAAATTTTTGGACGCTTCCATATCGATCATAATGAAGACGACAGACAAACCGTCACTCCATTTGACAAAATCAAAGTATTAGAGGCGAAAGATTCTTTCAAAACTACTTCTTTATTCGTCGATCTAGGACTCGGTCTTTCGTATTCGGTCCTTTTGTGTGACTGTGATTATGGACTCGCCGTTTCCTTCGGTTGGGAGCAGCATCTCTTTCTACACCAAAACCAGATGTGGAGAGTTGTTCCACAAGAAGGAAGCACGAGCTCAGACCTTAATAACATTTACCACCAACGCCGAGGGGATCTTTCCACACAAGGGTGGACTTTGAAACTCGTTTTTGATTTTTAGATAGGAGCACACCACAATGAAAAATTTCGCTTGGATTCCCCTTGCAATAAGCACGTCTCTCCTAGCAGGAGCTGATAGAGATTGCGCTCCAAAGCCAGCTGCTAGTTGTAATGCGGATGCATGTTGCAGAATGCATTGTCTTGGCCCTGAAAAATATGGCGTCAATGCCCCTGTAAATCCTATCACGTGTGATGGAGATTTTGCCATTACTCTTGCTGGTCTTTTTTGGAATAGCCATCAATCCGCTTTAGAATATGCGATCAATACGCAAGTAATCAATACCGACGACGAGAGATTTTATCTCATCGACGCCCAATATAAAAGTCCGGAATTCAAGTGGGACTTTGGGTTCAAGTTTGGTCTTGGTTATAACACCACTTGTGACGGATGGGATGTTGGAGTTTTGTGGACGCGCTATGATGGGAAAGCAACGTCCCATAATGAAGCAGAAACAAGCGATAACCAAACCCTTTTGACACTGTGGTCGGACAATAAACTGATTGATTTAGATCCTGGCGAGCCCTCTTTTGCCTTTGATATTGATACCCAGTGGAAGTTGAGCCTGAATTTTGTAGATATAGCTCTGGGACGTAAATATTGGAATAGCCATCGGGTTGCGCTTAGACCTCATATCGGTCTTCGCATTAGCTTTGTTAATCAAAGATTTGACATTGATCATGCTGGAGGTGTTGTCACAACACCTTTTCCACAATCTCCAGAAAACAACGAAGTTCGTTTGAAAAATGATTTCAGTGGCGCAGGCATTCGAGCCGGAATGGATGGTGAGTGGAATGTGGGATGTGGATTTTCCTTCTTCGGTAATTTTGCCCTCTCTCTAAACAACGGACGATTTAAAGTTCATCATGATGAATCAAGTCGCGCTGCGGTCGCCCCTTTTGATAAAACAAAGCTTCTCGAAACAAAGAGCAGCTTCAAAGCAACAAGGCTTTTTTCCGATCTTGGTCTAGGTGTTCAATATTCAACACTTTTACACAATTGCGACTATGGATTTACTGTTGCTCTTGGATGGGAACAACATCTTCTACTTGATATGAATCAGATGTGGCGCGTTGTGCCTCGTCAAGGAAGTGTTTCTAGTGAAGACAACAATATCTATCATCAGCGCCACGGAGACCTTTCTACACAAGGCTTCACATTAACTGTAGTTTTCGATTTTTAAATTAGATTAGTTGGGATGTCCCAAGGAGATACGAAACATGAAATACCCTATTTTTTTTACATTTGCCCTCAGCACACTTCCTCTTCTAAGTGCTCAGAGAAATGTAGACTGCGCTCCTGCTTCTCCAGCCTATTGTAATCCCGACGATTGTAGTAAATCCTACTGCCTCGGCCCGGAAAATTATGGAGCTAGCGCCCCCGTTCGCCCCTACACGTGCAATGGCGACTTAGAAATAACACTAGCTGGTTTCTATTGGAATGCTCATCAAGACGGAATGGAATATGCAATCGAAACACATTCTATTGGCCCAGACCAAGAAGATCGTTCGACTTTGATAGATGCAGATTACAAAAACCCCAATTTTAATTGGGATTTTGGTTTCAAAGTAGGCCTAGGATATAACACAACTTGCGATGGTTGGGATTTTGGCGCTGTCTGGACTCGGTATCAGGGCAAAGCTTCCTCCCATAATGAATCGGAGCAAGATGATAATACTTCTCTCCTCCCTCTTTGGACTGATTACCAAGTAAATGATCCTGGCGATGTCCTTTTTGTTCGAGATATTACAACAAATTGGCAGCTTAAGCTCAATTTAGTGGATATTGGACTGGGACGCATGTACTGGAATAGCCGTAGACTCAATCTCCGCCCCCACGTTGGCATCCGTATTGGCTCAATTGATCAAAATTTTCACATCGAACATAAGGGAGGCTCTTTCAATGACACCCCTTCTGGAAATGATGTAAGCAATGAAGTGGATCTTGACAATGTTTTCAAAGGAGCAGGAGCTCGTATAGGGCTTGATTCTCTTTGGAATGTTGGGTGTGGCTGGTCCATCTATGGAGATTTTGCTTTTTCTGTTCTTTCTGGACGATTTAATATCGATCACGACGAAATGAATCGAGAAGTCGCAGCTCCCTTTTCTAAAAGCAAAGTGATGGAGATTAAGGATACTTTCAAAAATAACATCCTAGCAGCAGATTTAGGGCTCGGAGTCCACTATCAAACACTACTCTGTGACTGTGATTACGCACTAAGCGTTTCCTTTGGCTGGGAGCAGCATCTCTTTCTCAACCAAAACCAAATGTGGCGCATTGTTATTCAACAAGGATCATCAACTTCCGATCTAAATAACATCTACCATCAGCGCCGTGGAGACCTCTCCACCAATGGTTGGACATTACGCGTTACTTTTGATTTCTAAAAAAATTAGTTGACGTCTAATTCACTCCTTTTTATGTTGAGGGCAATTGGTTCTACTAAGGAGTAACGCCATGCGCCCCGACACTAAAGCTGTTTCTGCTTTTACTATTATTGCCGTCGCCACAATCCTTTCTGGTGCAAAATCAAATGAGGATTGCAAGCCGACAAAACCTGCAACATGCTATGCAGACGATTGCAAGCATTGCTATTGTCTTGGCCCTGAAAACATCATGGCAAACGCTCCTGTCCGTCCTCTTACCTGCAATGGCGACTTTGAGGTCACAGTAGCTGGCCTATATTGGAGAGCCAACCAAGATGGCATGGAATACGCCATCGACAATGAAATCACTGGTTCGGACGCTTTAACTGTGAATGCTCAGCTCAATAATTTGATCGAGTCAGAATACAAAACACCCGCCTTCCAATGGGATTTTGGTTTTAAGTTTGGACTTGGCTATAACAGCGCATGTGATGGCTGGGATTTTGGAGTTCTTTGGACTTGGTTTCAAAATTCAGCAAATACACATATAGACGCACAGGCTGAAAATAACCATACCCTACTACCTCTCTGGTCTGCTTTTCAATTTCCCAATGCTGGCCAGGCGCCCATTCTTTTTGCTACTGATATTGAAAGCTTTTGGAAGTTAGATTTAAACCTAATCGATCTTGATCTCGGCCGCGAATTCTGGGCAAGCAAATACCTTTCGCTGCGTCCCCATGTTGGTCTTAGAATTGCTAATATCGATCAGAAATTCGAGATTGAGCATAAGGGCGGCAGCTGGAATGACCCTGGCCTTCAACTCAGTTTCAATGATTGGGTGGATCTAGATAACGATTTCAAAGGAGTCGGTATCCGAAGCGGATTTGATACTGTCTGGAACTTTGGTTGCGGATGGGCTCTTTATGGAGATTTTGCTCTTGCAATTGTTTACGGAAGATTTTCTCTAGATCATGATGAAACACTTAGACAAGTAGAGGCTCCATTTTCAAAAACTAAAATTTTTGAAACAAATGAAAGTTTTAGAGCTTCAAGAGCCATGCTTGACATGGGTCTCGGTATTCGTTGGGCTGGAATGATCTGCGATTGTCAGTATGGCTTAAGTTTTTCCTTAGCCTGGGAACAACACCTCTTTTTCCACCAAAACCAACTCTGGCGCGTAGCTCGAATTGGCGGAACGAATGGAACAGGTATCTTCAATGATTCTGGTGACAATGTTTTCCATCAGCGTAGAGGAACACTCGGAACTCAAGGACTTACCTTAACTGGAGCCTTTAGCTTTTAGTCCCACTGTTTCAAATTAGAAAGTTTAAGCCGAGAATAATTTTCTCGGCTTTTTTCTTGCAAAAAATAAAATTTATCTTATCTTTGAGAAAATGGCCCTAATTTGGGGCAGTAACACAAACAGGAGCTTATCTATGAAAATGGATATCAAAAGTAAGTGGTCGATCGCGGCTTTGTCACTTCTTGGAATGACAAGCGCAGCATCTGCTGCTACGAATGAAAGATGCGCCCCTGAGCCTCCAGCAACTTGCTACGCAGACGACTGCAAGCATTGCTACTGCCTCGGGCCTGACAATTACGGTGTAAACGCACCTACTTGTCCTAAAACATGTGACGGAGACTTCACTATTACAGTGGCTGGATTCTACTGGAATACCCACCAAGATGGAATGGAGTATGCGATTGACAACCACGTTCAAGCGCCTAGTGACTTCACAATTCTGAACGAAGCAAGTGCTCTCAACAATTTGATCGATGCAAAATTCTTGACTCCCAACAACGATTGGGACTGGGGTTTCAAAGCAGGTCTTGGCTACTGCTCACCATGTGATGGTTGGGACTTTGGCATTCTTTGGACTTGGTATAAAGGAACAGCAACGGATCACGTAGAAAGAGAGTATGACGATAATGCAACTCTAATGCCTATCTGGTCAGCTTTTGCCCCTCTTGCAGTCGGTATCCTTTATGCAACAGATATTGAAACGCAGTGGAAACTTGAAATGAACCTCATTGATTTAGAACTTGGCCGTTCATTCTGGACAAGTAAATATCTATCCATGAGACCTTTCGTCGGTCTTCGCATTGCCTATCTGAATCAGTCTTACGACATTCAGCATAAAGGCGGTAGCTGGTCTGCGAATCCAAACACACAGCCTCCACAAGCAGCATACAACAACGAAGTGGAGCTTTCTAATGACTTCAAAGGCGTTGGTGTTCGCGGCGGTTTGAATACTCTTTGGAATCTTGGTTGTGGATGGGGAATCTATGGAAACTTTGCCATGGCTATCCTCTACGGAAGATTCGATGTTGATCACGATGAGACCAATAGAAGAGCTAGCAATCCTCACGAAAAAGTGAAGATTACAGATACATCAAACAGCTTCCGCGCATCTCGTGGAGCTGCTGATCTTGCTCTTGGCCTTCAATACCAAACTATGTTCTGCGACTGTGCTTATGGCTTCAGCGTAGCGCTTGGATGGGAGCATCACCTCTTCTTCGATCAGAACCAACTCTGGAGAGTGGTTCGCATCGGAGATACTTTTGATGGTAGCAATCCAAATGCCTGGAACAACTCAGGTGAGAACGTCTTCCATGAAAGACGTGGTGACCTCGATACACAAGGATGGACACTTACAGTCAAGTTTGACTTCTAAGTTGCCTCTTAAGTTTCAAAACTTTAAGCCGAGAAATTTTTTCTCGGCTTTTTTCTTGTAAAAAAAAAGATAATGTTTTACACGTAAGTCACGGAACAAAAAACAGCCCTTTGGGGCAGCAACACAAACAGGAGCTTATCTATGAAAATGGATATCAAAAGTAAGTGGTCGATCGCGGCTTTGTCACTTCTTGGAATGACAAGCGCAGCATCTGCTGCTACGAATGAAAGATGCGCCCCTGAGCCTCCAGCAACTTGCTACGCAGACGACTGCAAGCATTGCTACTGCCTCGGGCCTGACAATTACGGTGTAAACGCACCTACTTGTCCTAAAACATGTGACGGAGACTTCACTATTACAGTGGCTGGATTCTACTGGAATACCCACCAAGATGGAATGGAGTATGCGATTGACAACCACGTTCAAGCGCCTAGTGACTTCACAATTCTGAACGAAGCAAGTGCTCTCAACAATTTGATCGATGCAAAATTCTTGACTCCCAACAACGATTGGGACTGGGGTTTCAAAGCAGGTCTTGGCTACTGCTCACCATGTGATGGTTGGGACTTTGGCATTCTTTGGACTTGGTATAAAGGAAACGCAACGGATCACGTAGAAAGAGAGTTTGACGATAATGCAACTCTGCTACCTATCTGGTCTGCATTTGCTCCTCTTGCAGGTGGAGTGCTTTTTGCCACAGATATTGAGACTCAATGGAAACTTGAAATGAACCTCATTGATTTAGAACTTGGCCGTTCATTCTGGACAAGCAAATATCTATCAATGAGACCTTTCGTTGGTCTTCGTATTGCCTACCTGAATCAGTCTTACGACATTCAGCATAAAGGCGGTAGCTGGTCTGCGAATCCAAACACAGCACCCCCACAAGCAGCATACAACAACGAAGTGGAGCTTTCTAATGACTTCAAAGGCGTTGGTGTTCGCGGTGGTTTGAACACTCTTTGGAATCTTGGATGTGGATGGGGAATCTATGGTAACTTCTCCATGGCTATCCTGTACGGAAGATTCGATGTTGACCATGATGAGACAAATAGAAGAGCTAGCAACCCTCACGAAAAAGTGAAGATTACTGATACTTCTAATAGCTTCCGCGCTTCCCGCGGAGCGACAGATCTTGCTCTTGGTCTTCAATATCAAACCATGTTCTGCGACTGTGCTTATGGCTTCAGCGTAGCACTTGGATGGGAGCATCACCTTTTCTTCGATCAGAACCAACTCTGGAGAGTTGTTCGTATCGGAGATACATTTGATGGAGGCGCTAAAGAGACCTACAATAATACTGGTGAGAACGTCTTCCATGAAAGACGTGGTGACCTCGATACGCAAGGATGGACACTTACAGTCAAGTTTGACTTCTAAGGTCCCTCTTTTAGGTGAAAATATAAGCCGAGAAAATTTTTCTCGGCTTTTTTTCTTGTGTAAAAAAAGGTTTTTATTTACACAGAAGATATAGAAGAAAAAATGGCTCTTTTGAGCTGTATGCAATGGAGAATACAAAAATGGAAAAAAAACTATTAATCCCTCTAGCTGCTCTGGCAGTACTTGGGATGTCAAACATTGAAGCTGCGCGTAACAATGGTCAGGACAATTGTGCTCCTGAAGCGCCAGCAACTTGCTATGCCGACGATTGCAAACACTGCTATTGCCTCGGCCCAGAAAATTATGGCGTAAACGCTCCTGTTTGCCCAAAGACTTGCAATGGCGATCTCATGATCACTGTTGAAGGATTCTACTGGAATGCGCACCAAGATGGCATGGAATATGCAATCGACAACCGCGTTATTAATCCTGGAGTAAATCCTGCCACTGCAGACATCCAACAACAGAACAATCTAATTGATGCTGAGTATGAAACTCCTAACTTTAAGTGGGATTGGGGTTTCAAAGCAGGAATCGGCTATTGCACAACATGTGATGGCTGGGATATCGGCGTTCTTTGGACATGGTACCGCGGCAAAGCCAATGACCATATAGAGGCAGATGCAGAGGATAACCATACGCTTCTTCCTCTTTGGTCAGCATTCGCACCTGCGCAAGGTTCTGTTCTTTACGCAACTGACATCGAAACAAACTGGAAATTACAACTCAACTTGATCGACATCGAATTGGGACGTAACTTCTGGACAAGTAAATACCTAGCGATCCGCCCATTTGTTGGCGTCCGTGTCGCTCACATTGATCAAAGTTTTGAAATTCAGCACAAAGGTGGTAGCTGGTCATCAAGAGCTAATACTCCTGCACAGGCTGCTTTCAACAACGAAGTAGATATTGACAACGACTTCAAAGGCGTTGGACTTCGTGCTGGTTTGAACTCTACTTGGAACCTAGGTTGTGGATGGGCCATCTATGGCGATCTAGCAGCTTCGATTGTGTACGGTCGTTTTTCGATCAGTCATGACGAAGACAACAGATTGGCAACTAGCCCTCATGACAAAACAAAAGTTGCAGAGTTTGATTACTCATTTAGAGCGTCACGCGCTATCTTAGACCTTGGTCTTGGGTTGCAGTGGTCTACAATGTTCTGTGATTGCCAATATGGCCTTACAGTAGCTCTTGGATGGGAACATCACCTGTTCTTCGATCAAAACCAAATGTGGAGAGTTGTTCGCATTGGTGATACAGATGCAGGCTTTACTGATGGAACAAATAATACTGGAGAAAATGTCTACCACCAACGTCGTGGTGACCTCGATACACAGGGATGGACGCTCAAAGTTGCCTTTGGCTTCTAACCAAAAAGTATCAAATATTCTCCATTGATGCGAATGGATCCGGTTTTTTTGCCGGATCCATTTTTTTTTCTTTGCAATAAAAAAGTATTTACATATACAGAACCTTAAGAACATATGTTTTTTTGGAGGAACACCTATGAATAAGTCTTTAATCGCTTTATCAATTCTTGGCGCAGCGAACGTTGCTAACGCTGCAAGAGGTCAGGAAAATTGCGCCCCTGAAGGGCCTGCTACTTGCTATGCAGATGACTGCAGAAGCTGCTATTGCTTAGGACCTGTAAACACAATCGCAAATGCCCCGGTAAATCCACGTACTTGCAACGGTGACTTTGTCGTTGAGGTAGCTGGTTTTTACTGGAATGCCCATCAAGATGGCATGGAATATGCCATCGATAACCATGTGAAAGTAGATACATCTGATATTGTACAACTCAACAACCTCATCGATGCTGAGTACAAGACTCCGAATTTTGATTGGGACTGGGGTTTCAAAGCAGGTCTTGGATACAATACAACCTGTGATGGATGGGATTTCGGTGTTACCTGGACTTGGTATCGCGGGAAAGCTAACGACCACGTAGAAGCCGAATTGGATGATAACCACACATTGTTGCCTCTTTGGTCAGCTTTTGCTTCTTCGGCTGGTTCCATTCTTTATGCAACAGATATCGAGACACATTGGAAATTACAACTAAATCTTATCGATATCGAGCTTGGAAGAGAATATTGGACAAGTAAGAACCTCTCTTTCCGTCCATTTGTAGGTCTTCGTGTTGCTCACATCAATCAAGATTTTGAGATCCAACATAAAGGCGGAAGCTGGAGTGATTCAAGCAATCCTAGTGCCCCTCAATCAGCCTATAATAACGAAGTGGACCTTGATAATGATTTCAAAGGTGTTGGTATCCGCTCTGGATTTAATACTGTTTGGAATTTTGGATGCGGCTGGGGACTTTATGGAGATTTCGCTGCTTCAGTTGTTTACGGTAGATTCTCACTTAATCATGACGAAGAAATCCGCTTAGCAACAAGCCCACATGATAAAACAAAGATCCTTGAAACCAAAGAATCCTTCCGAGCTTCTAGAGGTATGCTAGATTTAGCTCTTGGCTTGCAGTGGTCTTCAATGTTCTGTGAGTGCCAATATGGATTCACTGTACAGCTTGGATGGGAGCAGCACCTCTTCTTCCATCAAAATCAAATGTGGAGAACTAACCGCATTGGTGATGTAGCAAATGCAGCAGGTCTTCCAAACAACACTGGAGAAAACGTCTTCTTCCAGCGTCGCGGAACACTCGACACACAAGGGCTTACACTTACTTTACAGTTTGAGTTCTAATCAACCTTGATCTTAATTTAAGCCCCAGGGAATTCTCTGGGGCTTTTTTTTTGCTCTAAAAAAACTTTTCCATTATACGTAAGTTAAAACAAACTTTTTTGGAGGAATACCTGTGCACAAGTCTTTAATCGCTTTATCCATCCTTGGCGCGGCAAATGTTGCCAGCGCTGCAAGAGGACAAGAAAATTGCGCCCCTGAAGGGCCAGCAACATGTTATGCAGATGACTGCAAAAGTTGCTATTGCTTGGGACCTGTAAATACAATCGCAAATGCCCCTGTAAATCCACGTACTTGCAACGGTGACTTTGTTGTTGAGGTAGCTGGTTTTTACTGGAATGCCCATCAAGATGGCATGGAATATGCCATCGATAACCATGTGAAAGTAGATACATCTGATATTGTACAACTCAACAACCTCATCGATGCTGAGTACAAGACTCCGAATTTTGATTGGGACTGGGGTTTCAAAGCAGGTCTTGGATACAATACAACCTGTGATGGATGGGATTTCGGTGTTACCTGGACTTGGTATCGCGGGAAAGCTAACGACCACGTAGAAGCCGAATTGGATGATAACCACACATTGTTGCCTCTTTGGTCAGCTTTTGCTTCTTCGGCTGGTTCCATTCTTTATGCAACAGATATCGAGACACATTGGAAATTACAACTAAATCTTATCGATATCGAGCTTGGAAGAGAATATTGGACAAGTAAGAACCTCTCTTTCCGTCCATTTGTAGGTCTTCGTGTTGCTCACATCAATCAAGATTTTGAGATCCAACATAAAGGCGGAAGCTGGAGTGATTCAAGCAATCCTAGTGCCCCTCAATCAGCCTATAATAACGAAGTGGACCTTGATAATGATTTCAAAGGTGTTGGTATCCGCTCTGGATTTAATACTGTTTGGAATTTTGGATGCGGCTGGGGACTTTATGGAGATTTCGCTGCTTCAGTTGTTTACGGTAGATTCTCACTTAATCATGACGAAGAAATCCGCTTAGCAACAAGCCCACATGATAAAACAAAGATCCTTGAAACCAAAGAATCCTTCCGAGCTTCTAGAGGTATGCTAGATTTAGCTCTTGGCTTGCAGTGGTCTTCAATGTTCTGTGAGTGCCAATATGGATTCACTGTACAGCTTGGATGGGAGCAGCACCTCTTCTTCCATCAAAATCAAATGTGGAGAACTAACCGCATTGGTGATGTAGCAAATGCAGCAGGTCTTCCAAACAACACTGGAGAAAACGTCTTCTTCCAGCGTCGCGGAACACTCGACACACAAGGGCTTACACTTACTTTACAGTTTGAGTTCTAATCAACCTTGATCTTAATTTAAGCCCCAGGGAATTCTCTGGGGCTTTTTCTATTCTTATTTTTTTCTCGTCGTTTCATATGCAGCTATTGAAAACTCCCTTGAATTCAAATTGTTTTTCATAGATAATTAAAGATATGAAGGGATGCGGACTTGTTATAGCATTTTTATTAATGGCAGCAGTTCCTGCTGGAAGTGAAGGTGATCTTGAATCGACTGGAAATGGTCCATGCCAGTGGGGCTCTGATTATTCCGATGAGTGTTGCCCTAACATTGATTATCTAGAAATACTTGCTAATGCTCCTGTCTATCCCAAAACGTGCGATGGAGATTGGGTGGTCACGGCTTCTGCCTCGTATTGGAATGTTCACCAGGATGGGATGGAGTTTGCTATCCGCAATATGGTACGCGTTCCCGTTATCAATCCCGATCCTCCCGAAATCGAGGAGCTAAACAATCTCATCGATGATGATTTAGAAACGCCAAACTCTAAATGGGAGTTTGGATTTAAGCTTGGCCTTGGCTACAACACAACCTGCGATGGATGGGATCTAGGCCTTGTGTGGACCCACTTTTCTCCCAGGTCCCATACTCATGTTGAAGCAGGAGTTTCTGACAACCAATCTTTAGTTACTCTCTGGTCTGCTTTTGCACCAGCACAAGGCGAGGTCAGTTTTGCACGGGATATCGAAGCTGATTGGAAGGTTGATCTAAACTTTGTCGATTTGGAACTTGGAAGAGCTTACTGGACAAGTAAGAGGCTTAGTTTGCGCCCCTTTATAGGACTCCGCTTCTTAAATCTGAAGCAAGATTATGACTTGGAGCACAAAGGGGGAAGCTGGAGTCCGCGAATGGCCCCCACGCAAGATCCCTTCACAGGAGAAGTTTCCTTAAGCAATGATTACCAAGGAATCGGCCTGCATAGCGGGATCGATAGCTCATGGAATTTTGATTGCGGGTGGGCTCTATATGGAAATATCGCAGCGAATGTTGTGTATGGCTCTTTTAACGTCACTCACAAGGAAAGTAACCGCTTAGCCATCTCTCCGTATAGCAAAATTGAAATACTCGATGCTAAGGCCCATTTTAGAGCTTCTAGAGCTATTGTGGATCTGGCTTTAGGTATTCAATGGTCAGCTCTTTTTTGTGAGTGCCAGTATGGCGTCATAGCAAGGCTAGGATGGGAGAACCATCTATTCTTACACCAAAATCAAATGTGGCGGGTCGTTGTTATCGGCGATACGGCAACTCAAAATCGTGGACAAAATATATTCTCCCAGAGCCGAGGAACTCTCGACACACAAGGGTGGACTTTTACTCTAGAAGCGCTATTTTAAAGAAATATGCGTCTGAAAAATAAAACTGCCTTAGTGACCGGAGCAGCAAGAGGGATCGGTGCTGCTATTGCCAAAGCATTTGCCCAGGAAGGAGCTGTCGTTATTCTCACTGATGTAGAGGATAATGTAGGAACAGCCTTGGCAGATTCCTTGGGAGAAAATACTTTTTTTCGCCATTTGGATGTGAGAAAAAAAGAAGACTGGGAAGCGCTCGGCTCTTTTCTAAAGGAAAATTCTTTAGAATTGAACGTGGTCGTCAACAATGCTGGTATCATTGGCTATGAGAGTGGCAACGCACCAATGAATCCCGAAGAGTGTTCTTTAGAAGACTGGAATCGAGTCCATGATGTAAATCTGACCGGAACCTTTTGGGGATGTCAGTATGGGATCAAATGGATGAAAAAGAAGGGGGGGAGCATTATCAATCTCTCTTCGAGATCGGGCATTGTAGGAATACCGGCACTTGCCCCTTACGCATCATCAAAAGCTGCTATCCGCAACCATTCCAAGAGTGTTGCTCTTTACTGCGCAGAAAAAAACTACGATATCCGTTGCAATTCATTGCATCCAGCAGCAATTCTCACTCCTATGTGGGAAATCATGTTGGGAAAAGATTTAGAAAAGGGGATAGAAAAGGTTGCTTCGACCATTCCATTGAAGAGGTTTGGTAGGCCTGAAGAGGTGGCCTCTTCTGCAGTATTTCTCGCATCTGATGAATCGAGCTTCATCACAGGATCTGAAATCATCATTGATGGTGGAATCCTAGCAGGGGCCAGCGCAACTCCTCAGAAGGATTAGTTTCTAAACTCTTGGATGAAATTAGCAACGAGCGCGCTCCAGCCTGTTTGGTGTGAGGCTCCAAGTCCTTTACCCGTTTCTGGGTTATAGTATTCGTGGAATAGGATGCAGTCGCGCCAATTGGGATCTTTTGCAAAAGGAAATTCTGGTCCAAAAACAGGACGTTTGCCCTCTTTGTCTAGAGCAAAGATGTTAATCGCTCGATCGGCAAATCCCTTGGCCATGGAGGCGATGTCGATGGGGGGCTCATCTTTGGTTTGGATAGTGATGTCTTCTTCGTAGGCTTCTGTCAGTTTAGAGAGAGACTCAACGAGAAGGAAGTTGGTGGGCATCCAAATAGGACCTCGCCAATTGGAGTTTCCTCCCTTTACTCGATAGAGTGATTCTGCGGGCTCATAACCTACTTGCTTATCCTGGTAGACAAAGGGATTCTTCTCATGGAAACGCGATAGACTACGCAATCCGTATTTGGCTCGAAATTCTTCTGGGTCCCAGACGTATTTAAGGACACTCTCCAGTTGTTTGGCATTCATCAAAGTGCAAACGTAGTGTTTTTTGCCGTCTTTGATTGTGGGAATAATGCAGGCTTCCACGAGATCTTTGCGATTATTCATAAACCATTGGAAATTGGTATAGAATTCTGAGTGCTGCTCAATAAAATCTTCATGGAGAATTTCTACAGCGAAGAGGGGGATGAGGCCTACGAGGGAACGAACCCGAAATTTTGTGTAATTCCCATCTGGGTGTGTGAGAACATCATAGAAAAAGCCATCTCGCTCACTCCACATTTCATAATCACGATTTCCCCGCAATTTCATAGCATGAGCGATGTATACGTAGTGCTGAAAAAACTTGGTTGCCAGTCCCTCGTAAACTTTATTATTTTTACTCAGTTCTAGTGCGATGCGCATCAGGTTGAGGGCAAACATTGCCATCCATCCTGTTCCATCCGATTGTTGCAATACAGCGCCCCCTGGCAACTTATCAGAACGGTCGAGGACTGTGATGTTGTCGAGGCCTAAAAATCCTCCCTCGAAGACGTTGTTACCCTTATTGTCGACTTTGTTCACCCACCAGGTGAAATTTAAAAGGAGTTTGTGGAAGCATTTTTCTAGAAATTCTACATCCCGATTGCCTGTTTGTTTCTCTTCCATATGGAAAATACGCAAGACAGACCAAGCATGAACGGGAGGATTAAGGTCTGAAAAATCCCACTCGTATGCGGGGATCTGTCCATTGGGATGTTGAAATTGATCGAAGAGAAGCATCCAAGTCTGTTTTTTAGCAAAGGCAGGATCAATCAGCGCATAGGTAACGCAATGGAAAGCATGATCCCATGCAGCAAACCATGGATATTCCCACTTATCGGGCATAAGCATGATCCGCATCGAGTTGAGATGCTTCCAGTGGTTATTCCGTCCTTTGAGCCTCTCTTCAGAAGGGGGATTTTCTGCATCGTCGCCTTTGAGCCACGTCTCAACATCAAAGAAATAAATCTGCTTGGACCAAATGAGCCCGGCAAAGGCTTGACGTTGGATCTTTTTTTCATCTTCGCTAGCTTTTTCCGGTTGGATGGACGAATAAAATTCGTCTGCTTCCTGTTTTCGTTTTATGAAAATTTCTTCGATGTCAGCGAGGGGATTTTCCATAGGCTGATTGGTGAAGCGGAAATAGAACACAGCACTTTTACCAGGAGGCACAGCATCTACTTTGTAATGTAAAGCTGCTTTACTTCCTTCCTTAGCATTTGCAGAGTCTTCTCCATTGCAAATTTTTTGATGAAAAGCTCCTTTTAAGTCTGTTTCATTTTCTGTAAAGAGTGCTTCAGCACCTTCTGGTCCATATAGATATCGCTTGCCAAGCTTGTATTCGATGGGAAGATTTTTTATAGGAGGCATATTCGCCTCATCGGCGATTAAGCAATTTCCTTCTCCTGTGATTTTGGGTCTTTGTGCCCCCTTTTGCCAGGACCACTGATTGCGAAAGAGCATCTGCATCAAAAAATGCAGTGGCGCAGGATCAGGACCTCGATTAAAAGTTTCTACCTTAATGCACACACCCTCATCGGTATCTTTGGCGTACTCGATAAAGATATCAAAATAGCGTCCCTCATTAAAAATTCCAGTGTCGATGAGTTCGTATTCTGGATCTTCCGTTCCCCTTTTACTATTTTCTTCTCGCAATTTTTGATAGGGGTATTCTCCCTGCGGATATTTGTAGAGATACTTCATGTAGGCATGCGAAGGAAGACCATCGAGGTGATAGTAACATTCTTTGACATCCTCCCCATGATTGCCTTCGAAAATGGTTAGACCAAAGAGCCGCTCTTTTAAGTGGGAATCTTTTTCATTCCAAAAAGCAGGAATCAAAACCAAGGTTTGATATCGATCGCACCAACCTGCAATGCCATCTTCTCCCCATCGATAGGCTCTGGTTTTCGCGTCTTCATAGGGAAAATAGTTCCAGGAATTTCCATCTTCACTGTAATCTTCGCGCACCGTTCCCCAGCACCTCTCAGAGACGTAAGGACCCCACTTATACCAAGGGGCCACAACCTCGTCTTGCCCAAAAGCTAGCCGCTCATGCTCTTTTGTTTTTTTGGGCATAATAGGCCGCTCCTAGAAGTGCTGTGTGCTCATTGAGTACTACCTTCACAGGTATACCGAGAAGTAGAGAGGTAAAGCGTCCCTTCTGAACAAACCTCTTCATAAAAGAGCCTTCAGCAAGTTCATTTAGGATTTTGGGTGCAATTCCTCCCCCGATGAAGAGACCTCCTACCGATAACATTTTAAGAGCCAAATTTGCCGCCTCACTTCCATAAATCGAAACAAAAAGATCTAAAGCCCTCTCACACGCTACCGACATGCTCTTCATTCCCATTTCTGTAATCACATAAGAAGGATCCGCCTCCTCCATCGCTTTTTTCACATGCGCCTCTTCCTTTTCAAGCCCCTCATCAATCAAAAAACGATAGATATTCGTAAGTCCTGGCCCCGAAAGAATCCGTTCGAAAGAAACGTGATCGTACTGTTTGCGCAGATACTTCCAAAGCTTCATCTCAATCTCATTTTCTGCAGCAAAACTGCAGTGTCCTCCCTCACAAGCAAAAGGATGATACTCTTTTCCATCCCAATAAAGCCCAGCCTCACCAAGACCCGTCCCGGCAGAGATCAGCGCCGCATTGCCCTCGTGTTTTTTTCCCTCATTCAGCGTAAAAAACTCATCCTCCTTCAAGCAATTGATCCCAAAAGCGTTCGCCTCCAAATCATTGATCAGAGAAACATGGGCAATATTTGCCTCCTTTTCCATCAAGTCCGCATCGATGATCCAAGGAAGATTAGTCGCCTTGCACTTACGATCTTGGATAGGCCCTGCAATCCCAAAACAAGCACGCTCAACAGAGTAGTTCGGGTTTGCTCCCAAAAACTCCTTCACGATGCTGCGTAAGTTTTCATGTTCTGAACTTTTGAATTTCGCATCAGCGCACATCTTCTCTCCATCAAAAAGAGCTAGATGCGTTTTTGTACCGCCAATATCGCCTGCTAAAATGACCTCTCCCATAATCGGGAGTAAAGCACTTTTTTTTATTGTGCACAATAAGTGAAATCTTCAATCTATAGGTAAGACGAAACAGGAGATTATCTATGTCAAATGAAGCAAAGAAAAAAGCGCTGGAACTTGCTCTCGCGCACATCGAAAAACAGTTTGGACAGGGCTCTGTCATGACAATGGGCAAACATAGAGCCTCCCGTGAAATTCTAACCATTCCCACAGGATCGATTGCCTTAGACATCGCCATCGGTACCGGCGGAGTCCCCAGAGGGCGCGTTACAGAGATCTACGGCCCAGAATCTTCTGGAAAATCCACACTGGCTCAACACATTGTTGCCAACGCTCAAAAAATGGGAGGCGTAGCCGCCTACATCGACGCCGAGCATGCCCTCGATCCCGCTTACTCTGCAAAAATTGGCGTCAACATCGATGAACTAATAATTTCACAACCTGACTCTGGTGAAGAAGCTCTCAACATCGCAGAAATGCTAGCTAGATCCAATGCTGTTGATGTCATCGTCATCGATTCCGTTGCCGCCTTAGTACCTAAAAGCGAACTCGAAGGAGAAATCGGCGACTCCTTCATGGGACTCCAAGCGCGCATGATGTCGCAAGCCCTACGTAAACTCACCGCAACACTATCTAAAAGCAACACAGCCGCCATCTTCATCAACCAGATCCGTGAGAAAATCGGCGTGATGTTCGGCAACCCAGAAACCACAACAGGTGGACGAGCCCTCAAATTCTACTCCTCTCTCCGAATGGATATAAGACGCATCGGAGCTATCAAATCCAGCGACAATGTCGATGTGGGTAACCGAGTAAAAGTAAAAGTTGTGAAAAACAAAATCGCGCCTCCATTTAAAATTGCAGAGTTTGACATCCTCTTTAATGAGGGCATCTCACGCTTTGGATCGATCATCGATCTCGGTGTTGAGTTTGGCATTGTTGATAAAAAAGGAACGTGGTTTAGCGTTGGCACCACACGCCTTGGTCAAGGCAGAGAATCTGCTCGTGAAGAACTGCGCAAAAATCCCGATCTCACAGCAGAAATCGAGAAAAAGATCTTCGCTCAGTGCGTAGAAAAAGGATTACTCCAAGGCAAAAAAGTAGAAGAAGAAGTAGTAAAAGATCCAGCTACAGCCGGAAAAGCAGAGTAATATCCATCTTATGAGGCGATCGAAAGATCGCCTTATAATCAAAGCTTAGCATAAGCATAGGCTGTTTTCTTAAGCATATGAATCAGCTTCTCAAAAGAAGGAGTGTCTAGATTGAGACTTTTGAGGTGGTTTTGAAATTGCTCTATTTCCTTTTGGAAAACGTTAAGAGCTCTTTCTGAGCCAAGTACTTTTACCGCATTGATTTCTCGATGATTGCGCTCATCTTGAGCGACATCTCCCATGTCATCAGCAATCTGAAAAGCCATCCCAAAGTGATAAGCGCATCGCTTGACCTCATCGAGCCTACTGAGCATGCCCCCACCAAAGAGCCATCCAAAGACAAAAGCCACTTCGAAAAGGGTCACCGTCTTCTTATAGAGAACCTCTTTGACCGTTTCAAAACTGTGATTCGGGGGATAGAGGTCGAGATACTGACCGTGGGTGGCGCCGGCTATGCCAGCGGCCTTGCTTGCAGCCTGAATAGCTAGAGAACAAACATCGCCAGCAAAACCAGAAAATGGGGGGCGAGCAGCTTTCATCACTTCCGTATTTTCATGAATTTTTTCATAGCCAGCAAAAATGAGAGAATAGCTAGCTAAGAGCGCCGTCGACTCTCCATAGTTTCTGTGCAAGGAAGGTTTGTCGCGCCGCTCATCATCGTTATCCATGCAAGGGAGATCATCAGCAATCAAGGACGCCGTATGCATAAATTCAACAGAAAGGGCCGCTGCCGAGACATCTAGGTCGTTACCAAGCCCTTCGCCCACCATCATGGTGATAATCGGTCTGAGGCGCTTACCGCCGCTTAAGAGGGCATACTCACAAGCATCGCGCAGTTTATTTTTTGTCCCAAAAGAAAGAATGCTTTTTGCGATCTCCTTTTCAATTTGGTCACGAAGGAGGAAAAACGAAGATTTAGAAACAACTTCTGTCGACATGATCTTGCACCACCGTTTGTTTGGTTGATCTTACTTTAGAATGAGGAGGGACAACCCCTCCAATCGCAAGGCAGGGATAGCAAAGTGCTCCTCTACCCATAATCGTTGCAGGATTTAAAACTGCATTGCACCCAATATTGACATCATCACCGAGAATAGCCCCGAGCTTTTTTAAATTTGTGGAAAACTTAGACGAGCCATCAAAAATTTGCACCTCTTGGCTGTCCAGTCGCAAGTTGGCCAACTTGACCCCCGCTCCCAAATTTACCCGGCTTCCCAAAACAGAGTCACCCACATAATTGAAGTGCGCAGCACAAACTCCATCGAGCAAAATAGAAGATTTGATCTCAGTACAGTGACCAATAACGCAATCGTCTCCAGTAAGAACAAATCCTCGAATATAAGCACCGTGACGGATCTGACAATTTTTACCAATCACACAAGGCCCTCGAATAAAAGCTCCAGGCTCTATAGTCGTTCCTTTACCAATAGAAATTTTTTCAGGATTGATTAAAGTAACACCCTCTGGAATGGGGCATTCAATCTTCCCAAGTTCGCAGGTGCTTAAAAATGTTTCGATTTGAGCCAAAGCTTGCCAGGGATACTGACAATCCTTAAATACCTCTGCTAGAGCGTACTCTCCCAAATCAAAGAACTGATGTAAGTAAAATTTTTCCATACCCATCTAAACTATAAGCAAAACTGTATTATTTCTAAAGAATACTCTCTTTATATGCTATACTCTTCTTCTTCTTAGGCTGTGGAAATGTTGATAACCCTATGGTTTTCATAGGAGATTAGGGCTGTCAACAATTTGTTCACGAGTGGAAGATAAACTGAAGACAACTAAGGTTTGAACAATGCATGAAGAGCTTATGACCAAGCTATCAACAGACTTTTCCACACCCATTTCTATCCTTAAGGGAAAAGACACCGGCTGGCGCTGTCGCGCTAAGCTTGCCGTGCGTGGCTCTATAGAAAAACCCAAAATGGGCCTATTCAAACCCGGTACCCATGAAGTTGAAGACCTCATAGACTGCCCCGACCACCATCCTTCCATCAATAAGGCCCTCAATATCCTCCGCTCCCATAAATTTCATCCCTATAATGAAACCACTCACACTGGAGATCTTCGCTACGTTCAGCTTACCACTTCGCGCCAAACAGGAAAAGTCCAACTCGTCTTAGTCACAAATGGCAAAGACAAATGCCAAGAACTGGCTCAACAGCTCCAAGTTGCATACGACTGGCACTCCATTTGGATCAACGTGCAAGATAAGCCCACCAATACCATCTTCGGCCCAAACTGGCTCCATCTCTATGGCCCCCGCTACTTAGAAGAAGAACTGCTCGGCCTACCTTTCTACTTCCACCCCGCCTGTTTCATCCAAGCCCATCTCGACCTTTACGAAAAAATCCTTTCCGACATCAAAAACCTCACAGCTACAGGCCACATAACAGAGCTCTACGCAGGCGTGGGCGCTATCTCAAGAGTAATCGATCGACCCGCCACCCTCATCGAATCGAATCCTTACGCGCAAGAGTGCTTCATAGAAAGCCATCCCCCTACCTACCTAGAGTACATCACAGGGAAAAGCGAAGACCACGCCCACCATTTCAAAGATATCCTCATCGTCGACCCTCCCCGCAAAGGCCTTGATCCTAAAATCATCCAAGAAACAAAAGACCTCAAGCAGATTCTCTACCTGAGCTGCAACCCCGATAGTCTAAAACGGGACATAGAAGATCTAAAAAAACTAGGTTGGAAAACCCAAGACGTTAAGGGATATGAGCTTTTCCCCAATACGCCTCATGTAGAAATTTTGGTGAGTTTAGTGCAGACAATACCAAAACACCTGGAAGAATCGGGAATATGACAAGGAAATTTCACCTCGCCTATTCAATCTTATTATTGTATGGGGTTTATATTCCCACTTAGGATGCTGCCATTAACCTATCAATCTCAGCGGGGGTTAGCCCATTTATTAATTCTTGATTCAAAGTAGCCGGCAGACTCTCTAGCTGGTTGCCACCGAGATAGAGGAGTGTAAGCTGTCTTAGCTGCCCGATTTCTGCAGGGAGTGTCCTTAGCTGGTTGTTAAAGAGATAGAGGTCCTGAAGCTGCGCAAGCTGCCCGATTTCTGCAGGGAGTGTGCTTAGCTGGTTGTTATCGAGATAGAGGTCCTGAAGCTGCGCAAGCTGCCCGATTTCTGTAGGGAGTGTGCTTAGCTGGTTGTTCTTGAGATGGAGTGTGCTTAGCTGCGCAAGCTGCCCGATTTCTGCAGGGAGTGTGCTTAGCTGGTTGTCATGGAGAAGGAAGTGTATAAGCTGCGCAAGCTGCCCGATTTCTGCAGGGAGTGTGCTTAGCTGGTTGTTATCGAGATCGAGGGTCTGAAGCTGCGCAAGCTGCCCGATTTCTGTAGGGAGTGTGCTTAGCTGGTTGCCACCGAGATAGAGGTCCTGAAGCTGCGCAAGCTGCCCGATTTCTGTAGGGAGTGTGCTTAGCTGGTTGCCACCGAGATAGAGGTCCTGAAGCTGCGCAAGCTGCCCGATTTCTGCAGGGAGTGTGCTTAGCTGGTTGCCACCGAGATCGAGGGTCTGAAGCTGCGCAAGCTGCCCGATTTCTGCAGGGAGTGTGCTTAGCTGGTTGTTATCGAGATCGAGGTCCTGAAGCTGCGCAAGCTGCCCGATTTCTGCAGGGAGTGTGCTTAGCTGGTTGTTATCGAGATCGAGGTCCTGAAGCTGCGCAAGCTGCCCGATTTCTGCAGGGAGGATTTTTAAAGAAGAATTCTCAAGATCTAAAGATTGTATTCCATCCAAAGCTGTTTGATTGCTTGTGTCTTGGAACCAAGTTCTTGCAGCAGCCGCATCAGTGAAGGGCCCATTACCTAATGCATCTGCTACTTTATTAGCAAAAATAAGCAGAGATTGATCGTAGATCTCTTGATATTTTTCAAGCACTACTTCTACGGCTGCTGTTTTAGGATCTACTGTGCCGTGAACAGTTACGACTTTGCAAATATCTGCGTACTTACTTTTGGCTGTTCTTGAACGGAATGCTGATATGATTCCATCTGAATGAACGAAATCTTTAGTCTGTGCTTCTATCCCATATCCAAGTAAGTCTGCAATGTGCCCCCACTCTTTGTCACGATATTGATTAGCTATGCCTGCTTGTTTTTTGCATGTTTGAGCCAGGGCGCCTCGACCAATTGGCGACAAGTGCTCTCTTACATGACCTAGAACTTCTGGCGGTAGACCATTCAGCGGGAATGGATTTTCCGCTGGTGCCGCTGGTCTATTTCTAAAGCAGTCAGAAACGCGGCAAGTTAGTGCAAGCAACGCAGCAGATACAACGATTCCTGCTGAAGTTGCGATGAAAGACAATGTTTGATTATCAATTTGTATGGAACTCATATTTTCTCTATATATTTGTAATTAAAACCAGTTTTATACTCTAAGTATTTAATAATGATAAACTATATACATATTATTTGTCAATATTATACTATATACTCCTAACAAGTTAATTTAGTAGTTGTGGATATCGATCTCAACAAAAAAAATCCTTGCCGGTATCAAAAGCTTAGTACTGCCGAGTTCTGAACCTATCTCATCAAAGTGTCGGATAAAGTCTTGTTATTTACATATTAGACATTATTTACTTGCAGGAGGGTCATTAGGATTGCCCTTAATTAAAAAAGGAGCGGTTAGAAATAACCGCTCTATAAATCTGGGTGAGAGGACTCGAACCTCCGACCTCTTGCACCCCATGCAAGCACGCTACCAGGCTGCGCTACACCCAGATAGATCGTTAGATACTCTGCAGGCCTTCAAACTGAAATTCTGCATTTTTGAACTCTTTTACGCCGATGCGAGCGCACTCTTCGATGATCTTTTCTAATACATCACCAGGGTGTACTTCAGCAGCGGCGATATCGACCTGGATCGAAGCGGAGAAATTCACTCCAGCTCTGATTCCTTTCACCATGAAATTGGCGTAGATTGATTCCTTTTTTCGAGAAATATTTTTGAAACGAATGAGGTTGTTTTCGGTTAAGTCTTCCATTTGGAGCTCCTGGCTAATTCGGACGCTTCAGATCCATTGTCTTTCGGGCTAAAGTTTCGTATTTGCACACCGCTGACTATATTTAGTCAGCGGTGTGCTCCAGAAGAAATGTTTTCTTCAAAATCCTTCTGGATTTGAAGATTCCGACTGAGCCAAAATCTCCATAGAGCAATGATCTTAGGGAGGTTTGAGCTAAAAGTCAATATTGGATAGAATCTCTTCTATGCAATTGGCGAAAAATTGGCATGAAATCCTAAAAGATGAGATTGCCAAACCTTACATACAAGATCTAAATGAATTTTTGAAAATGGAGCTTGAGGGCGGGCAGGAGGTTTATCCGCCTGAGCCGCTGATTTTTCATACCTTTGGGCAAACTCCCTATGAGGATGTTAAGGTTGTGATCATGGGTCAAGATCCCTATCACGGGCCTGGCCAAGCACATGGGATGAGCTTCAGTGTTCCAGAGGGAATGGCTCTACCCCCATCGCTTAAAAATATTTATAAAGAAATAGAGGCTAATTGCGGTATACGGCCCGCTGAGACGGGTTGTCTAACGAGCTGGGCTAAGCAGGGTGTGCTCTTGCTTAACGCTACTCTTACGGTGCGAAGGGGCGAGCCTAAGTCCCATTATGGCCAGGGGTGGGAGCGGTTTACTGATGCGGTTATTGGAAAACTCGCAGAGCGAAAAGACCCAATTGTCTTTATTTTGTGGGGAAAATCAGCAAAAGAAAAATGCCAGCATTTGCTTACGCAATCACATCATGCTGTACTTACCTCTGCCCATCCGTCGCCGTTTTCGGCCTACAATGGGTTCTTTGGCAATAAGCACTTCTCACAGGCCAACCAATACCTAAAAGAGTGGGGCAAAACCCCCATCAATTGGACTGTTAGCTAAAGAGAGCTCCAAAGTGTCTTTGGAAGAATCCTTTTCCAATTGATGCAGCTTCACTGGCCTTTTCAGCCGCTTTTGCTTTGATCGCATCTTGCTGATCAGAAGTAAGTACTTTATCGATTCCTTGCTTGATTTTTGTTAGTGTGAATCGAGTTGCTTTTTCAACAAGTCCTGCAAGAACGAAAAGAGCTTTAGCTCCGATGGTAATGGCGCTGCGAGTAATGTGCATTAGTGTGGATTTTCCACCTTTAGTGGTGACATCATAATTAAAGATCATGTCCTGTAAAGGTATAGATGATTTAATAGAAAATGTTGTTGGAGCATTTTCTTGGCTTAAAGTTAATACTGACATTATTACCTCTTTAGTTAATAAATATTGCTATATTCTATTAACAAATCTTAATAAAGTCAACTCAAATAGAAACTTAACCGTCCCCTAAAAAAACACTTATAGAAGAACTAATAATACTAGATAAAGAAGTAGCAGCGCCACTGCATAAAATATCTCCTATAACCTTTTGGGTCAGAGAATCTTTTCCTGGATTATAGTCAACAATGGTGAGAAAAATTAGACCAATCAAACCTAAGGCCCCGCGTACAATGGTTTCGATCAGGCCAACAAGGATCGTGCAGAAATCCCAGATTTTCGTTAGAATTTTTCCACCGAAACTGGAATACTTATACTTACCATCTTCTTCATGCGTGCACGAAAACATGCTGTGCGAGATGGATATTAGTGGTGTAATTTTTACAGGTGGACCTCCAATCATGAAGTTAATTATATAAATGATTTATTTTAATGTCAAAAAAAAATTATAAAGAACTTTCTCGTAAATATCGAGAGAATAATAGCGATAAGCAGCTTACAGCAAGTGAGGTCGAATCTTATCGAACTGCTAGAATGCCTGCAACTTTAGCCGCTATTGAGGCGGTTTTGCAAGAAGTAGCCCAAAGGATCCACCATCCGGTGACCTCCTTCCTAGATATGGGGGCAGGGCTTGGAGCTGGTTTATTGGGCGCTCGCGAGGTTTTTCCTCAGATTGACAGGGCTATTCTTGTGGAAAAAAATCCGCATATGATTGCTAAAGGCAAGGAACTTATTAATGCTGAGTGGGTTGCAAAAGATTTTTCCCGATTTGAACCCAAAGAGGCTGATTTAGTTCTTTTTTCCTATTCTTTGGGGGAGGTTTCGAGGCGGAATGAAATTTTGAAAAAAGCCTGGGAAGCTTCAAAAACTCTAGTGGTTATTGAAGCGGGCACTCCCACTGGATTTTCTGTGATTTTGGGAGCAAGAGCGCGCCTCATTGAATGGGGCGGGCATATGGTGGCCCCCTGTCCCCACAGGGAGAAGTGTCCCATGGAGGGTTTTGACTGGTGTCACTTTTCAGTTCGGCTGCAGAGAACTAAAGAGCATATGCAAGCAAAAGAGGCGAGTCTAGGCTATGAAGATGAGAAGTATTCCTATGTCGCCTTTTCTAAAGAGAAGGGAGAAATCTGCACGGGTAGAGTGGTCCGCCACCCTCTTAAGCGCTCGGGGCATGTAATTCTGCAGATTTGCGGGCAAGAGGGACTTGTGGAAAAAACGATCACCAAAAAAGAGGGCGAAATCTACAAAAAAGCTAGAAAGCTTAGTTGGGGGAACTCGTTTCCTTAGGCTGTGGCCAAGCGGGGTCGGGACAGGTTTTTATACCACAAACTGAAAAGGCTAAAATGAGATTGGCGATAGTAATCACAATCAGAGAAAAGTTCGCTAGCTTCTGAAACCAGTTGAGAGGCGCTTTGGGCTTTTGATCTGCTCTATAGAGAAAGAGAAGGATCACCAAAGCGAGTATTGAGCAGCAAAATACGAGGAATGCCCAGGTATAGAGGTTATAGCCAAACACAGGAAGGCCAAACACGGGAAATCCAGGGCAGATGTGAAGAAGAATCTGTCGAACGGAGACAGCTCCTCCCAAAATCGCTCCCAAAAAAGAAAGGGCATAGTGGGGAACGCGGACACCTAGGCAAAGGTTCATCATGAGCCCGGTAGCCACACCAACCATTCCCACCCGTTGCAAAAAACAAAGTGGGCAGGGAGGGCCTTCCTTTGTGAGTTCTTGGTAGAAAGCGGCGGCAATCACGCCCACCAATACGAGGATAAATAAGGCATTGGCATTGCGAACAAAACTCTTCATAATCTTATTGGGAGTTTAACGGTTACGTGGAAGATAAATAACCCCAGCATGAGCAATAAATTGATCACGAGTAAAGCAAGTGCAATATTTCTCTTCTTATAGAGAATAAGTCCCTGGGTCAGAAGGTAGATGAAAAAGATGCCAGCCATCATTTTTTGAACGCATTGTAAAAGAAGGCCACAACACCACCAGCAATAAAGCCATCAAAAAAGCCCCAAATGCCTCCAATGACCGCTCCGATAAATGATGGTTCATATCCGATGTAGAGTGAAGACATCACAGAAACGAATCCGTTACCCCAATCAAACATAGAAGCCCATCCAGCTACAACCATGCTCAATCCCCAGTAAATACCGACACCAAGCGCTAATCCTATGCTACTTATTTTTGCTGATTTTTCTCTAGCCATCGTATTCCCCCGTAGGTTATCTTTTCCTTAGACATCGTAGATTTAAATATTTTTTGCAAGGGTTGTGTTGTGTTAAAAGGATGTATTGTTGCCTTAATTACTCCATTTGATGAGCTTGGTAAAATAGATTTTCCAGCTTTAGAAAGGCTGCTAGCCTTTCATAAAGAATCTAAAACAGAGGGGCTTGTCCTTTGTGGATGCACTGGCGAAGGGGGTACTCTTAACTCGGATGAAAAACTTCTCATTTTTCAAACGGCAAAAAAAGTGATAGGGAAAAAAATGCCCCTCATCGCGGCAACAGGGACTAATTCGACGCAAGAAAGTGTTCTTCTGACCCGTGAAGCAAAAAAGATTGGGATGGATGCATGCATGGCCATTGTTCCTTATTATGTGCGACCTACCCCTGCGGGTTGCCTGGCTCACTTTAAGGAAATAGCTAAAATTGGTCTTCCGATTGTTGTCTATCACCACCCAGGAAGAACAGGCACAAAACTAGATGCAAAGGCCTTAAGCCTTGTCTTCGAAATACCAGAGGTTATCGCTCTTAAAGATGCGACAGAAGATTTTGCCCTCGCTATTGAGCTCATTGATCAAATCCCCCATTTTACAGGAAATGATAGCTTGGCTCTCCCTCAACTTTCTCTTGGCTTTACAGGCGTAATTTCCGTTGTGGGCAATATCATTCCCAACGAGTGGACGGCTTTTATTCATTTGTGTTTGGAGGGGAATTTTATCGAAGCTAGAAAAAGCTTTTTTGCTTTGAAAGGAATTTTAGATGCGATGAATCTTGAAACCAACCCACAGTGCGTAAAGTATGCTGCTTCCCTTCAGGGGTTTTGCGAGCCTACGATGCGCCTGCCTCTAGTGCAGCCGTCTGCTCCAACTAAGGAAATCATTAGAGATGTTTGCCCGACTGCTGAATTAACTTGGCAATAAGGCCGGTCCATCCAGTCTGGTGACTGGCGCCTAAACCCTTGCCCGTGTCTCCGTGGAAGTACTCGAAGAATAGGGGGTGCTCATGGAAACTTTGCTCTCCAAAGACGGGAGAGTGGCCCTCCTCGTCTTTTCGATAGATGCCAATCAAACGCTTCGATAGCTCAATGGACACATCCCAAAGATTGAGATAGTTTTTTGAGCCTGTGGGAAACTCCACTTTCAAATCATCACCGTAGTAGTGGTGAAAACGCTGCAGTGCTTCAATGAGTAGAAAATTGATGGGAAACCAAACAGGTCCCCTCCAATTAGAGTTGCCCCCAAACATCCTGTTGTTCGATTCGCCAGGGACATATTTCACTTCATAGGGGTGGTCGTTTGCTTTGAAGACGTAAGGGTTTTTCTCATGATACTTTGAAATGGAGCGGATGCCATGTGGCGAGAGGAATTCTTCTTCATCGAGCATGTATTTCAAAATACTGATCAGCTGCTCTTTGGTCACCACAGATAGGAGGCGCCTGTCTTCTGCGCCCCCTTCGTGAAGACAAGCGAGATTGCAACTCACGTCGGGCCGCTTGGAGATGAACCAATCCATCCTCCGTTTAAAGACGGGCATTTTCTCCAGAGTATCGGGCTCAATAGTCTCAACGGCTAAAAGAGGAAGCAGCCCCACTAGGGAGCGAACTTTTAACGGAATGATCTCATCGTTTGGCAAATGAAGCACATCATAGAAAAAGCCATCTTCTTCATTCCACAAAGAGTGCTTTCCGCCTCCACACTGGGTCATCGCAGCGCTGATGCGCAAAAAGTGCTCGAAAAATTTCGTGGCCATATCTTGATAGATGGGCTCATCTTCTGCTAAGTGCAGCGAAATCTTCATCAATGTGATGCAATAAAACGTCATCCACGCAGAGCCGTCCGATTGGTCGATGCGCCCACCCGTAGGGAGTTTGCTACTTCGGTCAAAGACACTAATGTTGTCCATTCCAAGAAAGCCCCCTTGGAAGACGTTGTTGCCTTCTTCGTCTTTTTTATTGACCCACCAAGTGAAGTTCAAGAGGAGTTTATGAAAATTCCCTTCTAAAAAAGCTCGGTCATCTTTCCCATATTTTTTGGCATCGATTTTATATGTTCGCCAAAGAGCCCAAGCATGAATAGGGGGATTGACATCGCTAAAGCTCCACTCATAGGCGGGAAATTGCCCGTCAGGGTGCATATACCACTCTCTTGTCATGAGAGTGAGGTGTCTTTTGGCATAGTCAGGATCAATGAGAACTAAGGGCAGGCAATGAAAGGCGCTATCCCACGCGCAAAAGTAGGGGTACTCCCATTTATCGGGCATCGAGAGGATATCGAAGGCTGTCAAGTGCTGCCAGTGTTTGTTACGCTCTTCAGAATGTGTGGGAGGATAATTCGGGTCCCCTTTGGACCACTGGGTCTGGTCTAGATAATAAAACTGCTTGGAAAAGAGCATCCCCGCAAAAGCCCTTCGCTGCAAACTTTTTATCTCATCTAAGCAATTTTTTTCCTGTATAGAGGCATAAAAATCGTCCGCTTGGAGCTTCATTTTCTCTAATGTTTTAGAGTTGATTTTCCCTTTTTTTGGCGCTAGGCGCGCATAGAGAACCTTTGTTTCTCCTGGCATAAGCTGCCAATTGATTTGAGCAGACGCCTTTGTGCCCCTTTTCTCTGGGTTTACATCTGATCCTTCAATCACATGACGCCCAATCGCATCTTTTGGGTAGGGCACATCTTCGTCATTATCGCAAAAAAGAAAATCGCATGGAGTATCTACATGAAAATGATACTCTCCTAAAACACCGTGCTTAAGGTTTATCCCCTCGCCCTCTTGCCAAAGCTCTGGCTTAGGGCCATCATCGCCAGTAGGACCGTTTTCGTAGCCCCAACGCCAAGTGTTTCGAAACCAAACCGTGGGCAAAATGGTGAGCGGCGCCTCGTCTGGTCCTCGATTGGTCACCGATACCTTGCAAACAATTTCATCGACATTTTCCTTGGCATACTCAATGAAAACATCAAAGTAGCGATCTTCATTAAAAATCCCAGTATCGAGGATCTCATATTCGCCATGCTCTAAACCGCGCTCTTTATTTTCTTTTCTCAAATCATCATAGGGAAAAGCTCCTTGCGGATACTTATAAAGCATTTTCAAATAGCTAGAAGTGGGGGTCGCGTCGAGGTAGTAGTAGAGCTCTTTGACATCTTCGCCGTGGTTGCCCTCTTCGCTGCTAAGCCCAAACATCCGCTCCTTTAAGATAGGATCCTTCCCATTCCAAAGAGCTAGGGCAAAGCAAAGATACTGCCCTCGGTCGCAAATGCCCCCTAGGCCATCTTCGCCCCAGCGATAGACACGCTTGTGCGCCTCATCAAAAGAAAAGGCGTTCCATGGACTACTTCCGTTGCCGTAATCTTCACGCACCGTTCCCCAGGCCCTTTCGCTGATATAGGGCCCCCAGTTTTTCCAGTTCTTTTTTCTCTTACGGTGCTCTAATAAACGCTTTTGCTCAGACATAACCTTCTTATTGCAAAAAAGGGTAAAAAAAGGATATAATATTTGTGATGTTTGCTGTAAAATCTATTTCATACAATATAAGCCATTTGGATTCATTAGTTGGAAAAGAAGTGTGCCAAGATTGGAAAGTTCAACCCAAACCAAAATTTCATTTGGTAGAAGATGGGGTCCATTATCTGGTCATTGTAAAAGCCCGGGAAGTCTTCTTCGATGATGACATGCCCCCCAGCGATCTGCCTGATGTGTTCCTTGATGTACAGAGGGTCTCTTTTGATGAGTCTAGAAGACGCTTTCCAAGAGCGCCTGCAACTTATGATGCTTTTATCAGGAGCATTTCAGAATTCCCTCTCCTTGAACTAGGAAGAGCAGAAGAAGCATCTACTCCTTTGGAACGTAGCTTTCAGATAGGGAAATTAACCGCCTTTTTTTCCTACGAAATCCAACAAGGAATATCAGGCAAGAGAGGAAGTGATCATGAAATTTCAATCGATCTGTTGCGTAAGTGCGTTCAAAAAAAACAAAAAGCGATCTACCAAAGAAAAGATACAGAGTTTTATTTTTTGGATGATACTTCGGGAAGGGTTCTCAAGATGGTCGTCCGGTATCCTGAAGATGAACCACTTCAAGAGAATCACAAGTCGGTGATCATTTTGACAGCGTTTTACCCGCAACATAGCTATATAAGGCATCAACTAGCGGGCTATTCAGACGTACGCTTCCAAAGTTGGATAAAAGGACTTCCTAAGGTACGTAACTAGACATTTTTCGTGACATATTGTGTCCTAAATTTGCATGTAACTTGCACAAGCCTCTATTTATCAAATACTTATTTATTGCAAGTTTGTGACGTTGCTTTGTGACAAAAAACGACGAAAAGTGTCACAAAAGATGTGGACAAAAAGTTCTCTCATGTGGAATTTTAGATGATTTCTTAGAACTGATTAACTGACAAGGAGATAACGATGAGTGCTCGAGTAGAATGCGATTGATTACTAGTAGAATATGTGGAAAGAATAAGAGCAGCTCAGGCTGCAGAGTATGCTGCAACAGCATCGAAGGTGGACAGTGTACATGCGCAGGGGTTGCATGATCGAAATTGGCCTATTCCATTTAGAGATGTGCGACAACAGCTAAGGGAAAAAGTTTCGGCAGCAGATATGACTGCCCAAGAAAATGAAGCCGCAGCTAAAAAAGCAGATCAAGAACTTGCGCAAATGAGAAAGCAGCTGAAAGGGTGTCAATTTACCGGAGAGGCTTCAAAAAAGGCCTGGTCTTTCTTTGGGGGCAATAATTAGACGTCAAGCTTGCTAGGAGGCAGGGCTAGATCTTTGTACTGCGTAAGGAAGGGAGAGATGGTTTGACTTAAGAAACTTTCGACCTGCTCTTTAGCCCTGCCAACTTCGATTTTTGTATCTGTAAAGCCAAGTTCTTTGGCATAGGAAGGGTCGCTTCTTAACTTCTCATGGACCTCTTGCCTATCTTTCCCCTCTTTGGCAGCGTGCATGAGGACGTTTTCAAGAGAAAGATCGGGAGCGGCCTGATTTAAGTTTTTCTCGATCTGGTCAGCATGAATTTCCAAATTTAAGAAGAGGTGATTCAGGAGACAGAGGATGGCGTCTGCTGTGAGAAAGGCTTGAGGAATGACAAGGCGTCTGTTGGCCGAATCATCTAGTGAGCGCTCGAGCCACTGGGTAGCATGGGTGTAGGCGGGATTTTGGCAAAGGGAGATGAGAAATCTAGAGAGTCCGCAGATCCTTTCGGAGTAGATTGGGTTGTGCTTGTGGGGCATTGCGGAGGAGCCGACTTGCTTTTTGCCGCGCCCCTCAAGGATTTCGCCTAGGTGGGAGAGGAGGCGGATGTCGGTGGCACACTTAGAGGCTGACGAGGCAATTCCTTCTAATGCAGAAAGGATGCGGACGTCTTGCTTTCGCGTATAGGTCTGGCCTGCGATTGTGAAGAGATGATCAAAGCCCATCTCTTGGGCTACAAGGGCGTCTAGTTTGGCTACTTTATCGCTATCGTGATCGAGCAAGATCATAAAAGAGCTTTGGGTTCCTGTGGCTCCCTTAAGGCCTAGAAAGTGGAGGTCGTCGATCCTAGCAAGAAGGTCGTTTGTATCCACTAGCAAATCTTGGAGCCAAAGACAAATCCGTTTTCCTACTGTTGTGGGTTGTGCGGGCTGGAAATGGGTATAGCCGGTAGTAGGCAGGTCTGAATGCTTTCTTGCTAAAGCGCTCATTGTCTTAATGAGTTCGACGCTTCTGCCAACAAGGAGTGAAAGCCCCTTTTGCATTTGAAGTAGATCTGCATTATCTGTAACAAAGGCAGATGTGGCTCCAAGATGGAGTATTCCTTTGGCCTCTGGACACTTTTCTGCAAAGGCGTGCAGATGGGCCATCACATCGTGGCGGGTCGTTTTTTCGATCTCTTGCACGCGCTCAAAATCGATATCTTCAAGATGCTTTTCCATCGCTGAGATTTGCGCGTTTGTGATGGGAAGGCCGACTTGTTTTTCAGCTTTTGCTAAGGCAACCCAAAGTCTTCGCCAGGTGGTGTACTTTTCCTTAGCGGAGAAGATTTCCAACATTTCTTTGCTGGCATAGCGGGAGAAAAGGGGAAAGTCTAGAGCTTCTGACTGATCGATTGGAGCACCTCTTTTATACGAAGCTTTTGTTTTTGAGAGGGCCTAAAGGAGGGGCTGGAAAACTCAGCGTCTAGAAAGAGGAGCTGCTTAATGATTTGTTCGGCCGTGTTTGAAGCTCTCTTGTCTTTTTTCTTTAGGGGGAATTTATCCCGGATCATTTTGAGGAGTTCTTTTTTCCCCTCGCCGCGATAATTTTCAACGATTTCCTCTTTCTCTTCTTTGGGACAATCCCGTGTTGCTAGCGTATAGACAGCTTGGCGGGGCATGGTGTCGACTTTGTCTTGCAGAGCTTTGGTCATCCCATTGTAAAATTCGAAATACTGGAGAAAATTGTAGGGAGTTTGCCGGTTACCGTAGGCGCTAATGAGCCAAGCGCTGAAGGCGCCGTCGCGATACTTTTTTAAGATCTCTTGCGCTCTTTTGATCCGCTCGCCATGGAGGATAGCAGCCTGGTTGTTGATCGCCTTGACCTCGGATGTAATGGTCGAAAGAAAGGGCAGATCGGTTGAAGAATCGAGTTTTTTTGGCGCATACTCTTTGAGGAGATTGCGAAGAATTTCTTCTTCATTTTCTGTTAGAGGAGTGACTCGAAAAACACCGGCGAAGCTAGAGAGACCGCCACTAGAGCTCTTCTCTGCAAGATCGGTCATTTTTGTTAGCTTCTTTGAGACTTTTTTGAAGCGCGTAGCGAGGAGATCATTTACTTTGGCCATGTAAACCTGCTTTACACACAATCAAATTCTAAACTTAGGTCTTAAGCTACGCCTTCTTTTTCTCAACTTATCGCGCCGTGTTCAAGAACACTGCTGCTCTTCGATGATGAAAAATTTGAGGCGTCTTCTTGCTCAAAATCAAGTTTTGAATTTGTTTGTGTGTACATCCTTTTGAGAAGTTCTTTTGATAGTGATTTATAATCTTCGGCTGCGCGACTTTTTGGAAAAACTTCGAAGATCGATTTTCCGTGAATACTTGCTTCAGAAACTTGGATATCACGCCGTACTTTTGCGTCCAATAGTTTTCCTGGAAATGTGTGGTCGATCAACTCCTGGAACTCGTTGTTGCTTTTGCCACGAGGATTCCAAAAAGATAGAGCCACCCCAATTACTTCGAGGGGATTGCGATGAGAAAGGTTGTCCATGAATTGTCCCAGCCTTTCTAGTCCTTTGACGCTATAAAATTCTGGCGTTGCGCAAACAAGGGAATAGTCTGACGCTATCAAGGCAGATTCTGTGAGCCAGGAAAGGGAGGGCGGAGTATCGATGATGACGATGTCGTAATCTATATTGCTTAGTACAGCGCGCAGCCTTTCGTGAGAGTATCTGTCTGCAGCGAGGCTTCCTGTGACCTCTACTCGCTCAAGCCAGGTATCTGCAGGGATAAGGTCGAGGTTCTTGATGTGGGTGTGGAGTACAACGTCTTCGATTTTCTTCTCGCCTTGTAACACTCCTGCCATGCTATCGTGTTCATCGGGATCATACCCAAGTCCAGTCGTCAAATTGGCTTGCGCATCAAAATCGATTAAGAGGACTTTTTTCTTGTGGAACTTAGCAAATGCAGCCGCGATATTTAGCGACGTAGACGTCTTTGCTGTTCCCCCTTTAAAACTACTAACTGCTATGCGTTTCATGATTCTCAAAATACGTGTTTAGTGCTCTATCTTTCGATTCTTTTTCGAGTGTATCTAAAAATGAATTAAGATCCACTTCTCCAATGACTACGTTGTCTCTGCGACGCACCGTAATAGTCTGATTTTCTACTTCTTTATCTCCAACTGTCAACATGTAATTGCATTGAGACATTTGCGCGTCGCGCACTTTCTTGCTCACAGATTCGTTAGAGTCATCTACTTCGGAAGCAAACCCGGCAGAGCTTAATTTTTGGTTTACTTCTCTAGCATACTCGTTATGGCGATCCGCAACGGGGATGAGACGTGTTTGTCTAGGGCTGATCCAAAGAGGGAATCTCCCAGCAAAATGCTCAATCAAAATCCCAAAGAAACGTTCGACAGAGCCAAAAATAGCGCGGTGGATCATAACGGGTCTTTTATGCATTCCATCGCTATCCATGTACTCGAGCTCAAACTTTTCAGGTAAGGACATATCCAGCTGCACGGTTCCACACTGCCAAGATCTTCCCAAAGCATCGCGGATGTGGATATCGATCTTTGGGCCGTAGAAGGCGCCATCGCCTTCGTTGATCTTGTACTCTTGTCCGTATTCATCAAGAGCGTCTTTTAAGCCCGCAGTTGCAATGAACCAGTCCTCATCGGTCCCGATGCTGTCTTCAGGTCTTGTTGACAGCTCAAAGCGGTACTCTAAGCCAAATGTGCCGTAAATCTTCTCAACGAGCTGCAATACTCCAAGAATTTCGCTCTTGATATCACTTGGGCGCATAAAGATGTGCGTGTCGTCTTGGTGAAAACTGCGGACGCGGAATAGGCCGTTGAGTGATCCAGAGGGCTCATGGCGGTGGACGTGGCCTAGCTCACTGATGCGCAACGGCAATTCGCGGTAGCTATGCGTGACCGATTTGTAGTAGAGCATGCAACCGGGACAGTTCATCGGCTTGATGGCAAATGCCCGCTTCTCAATCTCAAAGTGGTACATGTTCTCGCGGTAAAAATCCCAGTGACCAGAACGCTGCCAAAGCTCTTGGTTGAGGAGTTGCGGGGTTTTGATCTCTTGGTAGCCCGCCTCGTGTTGCAATTGTCTCAAAAAGCTCGTCAACTTGTCCCAGATGATCATCCCGTGTGGGTGGATAAAGGGCATTCCAGGGCCTTCTTCTTTGATCGAAAAGAGATCGAGCTTGGGGCCAAGTATTTTGTGATCTCGTTTTTTAGCCTCTTCGAGCATATGGAGATAACTCTTCAGCTCCTTGCGATCGGGAAATGAGATGCCGTAGATCCGAGTGAGCATTTCCCTCTCGCTATCGGCGCGCCAGTAAGCTCCTGATGTTTTCATTACCTTAAAGGCCTTGATTTTACCAAGAGCGGGTAGGTGGGGACCCCTGCAAAGATCAAAAAATTCGCCTTGCGAGTAGCCCGAAATTAGCCCCTCAAATTCATTGATCAATTCTGTCTTATGAGGATTATCTTTGAAGCGCTCTAGAGCTTCTTTTTTATCTTTAAATTCGTAGCGTTCTGGTTTGAAATTTTCTTTGAGGATGTTGGTGACTTCCTTCTCAATTTTTGCGAAATCGCTTTCAGAAATTTCGAGATTGGCGAAGTCGTAATAAAAACCGTTTTCAATTGGAGGGCCGATAGTCGGTTTTGCCTCTGGGTAGAGGCGCAAAATCGCTTGAGCAAGAACGTGTGCTGAGGTGTGCCAAAAAACTTCCTTGCCTTGAGGATCGGAAAAATTCCATAAAATGACCTTATCACCGTCTTGTAAAACAGTATTTAAATCTTTGTTCGTTCCATTGATACTAGCTGCGAGAGCTTGCTCTGGGCCCCTTTGATTGAGCTTTTCTGCCAAATCTTTGGCAGTGGCCCCTTCTTCCAATTCAATCTGTTTACCTGTGCATTCAATCAGCATAAAAAATTCCTCATACGAACTTTCTATTCTATCTCAATAGGGAGATGCTGATCAATTGCTTTCTTTGAGATTCGAGGCAAAAGGGGCGAAAAACTTAATTTGGAGATCGTAATTAACTCAGAAGAGTTAATGGAGATTGAAAATTAGATTTTTCGGATGCTTTTGGCCGAAGATCGGAGAAATTGAATTGATCAGTGTCTCCATAGAGGGTAATCATCAACAATGATATACTAGAGGGGGTGAATGCGAAACAAAGGGCGATTGCCCTTGCCGATCAACTCCTAAGCGAAGAAGGGCGCTTCAAAAATATCAATAGCGCTCATGCTTCCTATGTATTTTCCCCTGATGACTACAGCGAGGGGGAGGCTACAGAGCACATGCAAAGAAAAATCTATGCATTGCAATCTGATCCTGAGTTAAAAAGGCTCATTGAAAGTTTTTCCCTCCCTCTTTTTGACGCTAAGTATGAGAAGATGATCTTAGAGCTCTTAAATGCTAAAGAGATCACACACCGCCATCTGATCTTGGCCGTCCTCTCGGCATTTCTTTGTCCTCTTCGCCAACGTGTGGGATCTTGTTTTGCTACAGCACCTGCGATCATCGTACATGAAGAGCAACCAAGGCAATTTTTGCGCGATCTAAAAGATCTGTTGTACACTGGAAAATTGACTCGGGTTATGGTGGGAGTTGAATATACTGTTCCTATCAGTCCTACGGCAGGTCCTACATCAGGCCTGGCATCAGGTCCGGCATCAGGTCCTGGCGAACTAGGAGATGAGCACCTTTTCTTAAAAGTTTGGGAGTATTCCATCGCCTCTTTTGTCGATGTAAAGACAGAGTTTTCTCGATGGAACCTTTATGAGAGCTTAGGGCTGCATCACGGAGAAAAAGGGGGGATTGGTGAGCTCATGTATAGCTACTTAGAGCAGAGCTTAGCGCAAACAAATGATGACCTTTCGAAAACGCAGCAAGATTATGAAATCGCCTTTGATCAAGTCCGCTCGGTAGAAGCGCGCCTTAAGAATGCAGCCACAGAATCAGAAATTCGGCGCCTGAAAACAGAGCACCAGGCACGTTCTTATCATTTCAGCGCCTTGGAAAATCAGAGGAGTGCTCTTAGTGAAAAATCCCACCATATCGCAAACTTTTTCTCTTTCCTGATTGATCAATTCATCGAAAGGTTCCAAGAGCAGTTTCAAGAGATCTATGACGCCCGCATGCAAGAGATTCTCCCAAATGCCTACGACGATGCGCCCGCGGGCTTTCGTCTTCTCTATAAACATGGCAGAACCCACGTGGGGAGCTGGACTTTCATTTACAATGCCGAAGAATATGTCCAAGCGCTAAAGGAGTTTTTTAGATCCATTGAGCATCCAATGCAAGAAGCTTGCGAGTGGAGCCAAGGCAAAGAAGAGATTAGTCACTTCATTACACGCATCATTCACCATGTAGCAACGGAAGAATTTCTCACCTCATCCTTTTACAGAATGGCCAAGGCTCATAAAGTCCCCATGCAAAATATTCCCCTAGAGCAAATGGAGAAAAAGCCTTGGGCCTACACATCGGGAGGGACACTGACGACCCTCCTCAAGACCTATTTTAAGCGAGAGGGATCCTTTTCTTCAGAAGCACGCTGGGTGGAAAGCCCACAAGACCTGCTCATTTTCCTACTTGATACGCTCAAAACATTGGCGCCTAAGGTGACAGATCCTTTTGGCAAAGATCCGAAAAAACGGATGCTGATGACCTCGCCAACGCACGTTTTTTCTCTTCTTCCAGGACATGATCTTTTCAAGCGGGGGTGGGAGGATCCTGGCTTTACATACACCTGGGTGCGTGACAAGATTCTAAAACCGCGCAGGGCTTTTTATAGCGCGATCACCCTTGCGCCCCACGAGCAGCATTTACTCCTCGAAGAGCTAGACATCACTCAGCGCACACAAATACCACTTACCCTCTCTGAATTCCGCTCATCTTTGCCTCAAGATCCCAATATCGATGCCAAGTTGTTTGAGCTTCTACCCCTCATTACACCTGCACAAGCAGACGAGCTCTATCTCGCTTTTGACCTCAAAGCACGGCCTCCTTCAAAGCCTCTATTTCGCCGCCACCTGCATGATGAAATTCTTTCTCATTATGAAATAGCAAATGAAGACATGCATGAAAAGGTGGCACGCCTTATGGAAGAAAGAAATTTAGCTCCGCCTCGACCTCTTATTTTTGCCGACACCAACTGGCCCACCTTCTATTTCTCTTTTGTGGTCAATCCAGCTAGTGGCGTTATTGAGCTTTGGCGTACCGACAAGATTGGCCTTACTGGCGCGCCCATGAGCGACTGGGGCCCTTATCTCGATGGTACAAGCAAGCATCCCTGGCGCCTCTTCCTTCGCCCTCATGAGTACGTTTCTCCATTATAAGTCTTTGTTTATAAATAGCATGCGTTTTTTTTGTTGAGAATTAATAAACAACTCTTTATAATCTATTTAAAAACCTAAGTATTGAAGGAGAAAAAACATGAGTTTGTCTGTGCACAATAAGGTTTATCAAATGTCATGGGGTAATTTATTCAGCTCGGTAATAACTGGGGCTTCTGGCTTTACGTATGCCAAACGCCACTATGAGCTTTCAAAATTAGATTCACGCTGGATCGCTCATCGTTTGATTGCCCTTATCGAATTTATGCCTGTTCTTGGTGGAATAGCTGCTACTGTAGAACGACTTACCTATGCTCTTTTTGGTTCAGATTCGATTGCCTGGAGAACTAGTCCTGTTACATCGCAGGCGGCTTTAGAAAAGATGATTAAAAACCAGAATAAAGCTCTAGCTGAACATTACGATAGTTTTAAGTCCTATTTTGGGAATCCTTATTTGTCTAGTATGTCTCTTTCAGCAGATGACTTAGCCAAAAAAGAGCCAGAAAAATTAAAACTGACACATCATTTTGCAGATGCTCAGGGGCCGCGACCTACGATGGAAGATGCTCACTTTTATAAAGAAATGGAAAAAGGTGTTTTGACTGGAGTTTTTGATGGTCATGGTGGAAGTGAAGTTTCAGCGTACGCAAGCGCCCAGTTCCAACAAAGATTTCCAAAAGCTCTAAAGCAAACTAATGGCAATGTGCATGAAGCTTTTGAGAAAGTCATTCATCAAATACATCAAAAAGTAGCCAATCATTCAGCCTGGAATGACGAGGGTAGTACAGCAGTTGTTTGTTATATCGATAATGAAACACACCAAGTTTTCACAGCAACTTTAGGAGATAGTGAGGCGAACATTTATCGTAAAACTGGATGGGGTGGTTTATCTTCTATTCCCCTCTCTTGTGTGCGAGATTGGTTAAGTACTAAAGACATCGAGCGTTTATATGATATCTACGGAGTTAAACACGTTCGATTATGGATGGTAAGAAATGGATGTAATGCAAAATATATTCGCTCACACCTATATGGGGGAGTGAATGTTTCTAGAGCTATAGGCGATGTTGCGAATACTGGAGAACCAGGCCAACCACGTGTAATTCATAAGCCAAAAATTACAGTTAATAAACTTAAGGCCGGAGACAAATTAATTCTAGCTTGTGATGGGCTCAAAGATTTCCTTCCTGAAAATGGGGTAGTTGGCATCGTAAACAATCATAATTCACAAGGTCTATGCCAGAGGGTCTTTGGCAGCCAAAGCGATTCAAAATCTCTTGCTCAGCAATTGGTAGATTCTGCGCTGAAACGAATGGATTCAAGATCAAATGATAATGTAACTATAGTTGTCGTGGAAGTCGCCTAAGGCTTTGATGCACTGATCAGAACTAATCCTTTTGTTTGCACCATGCAGAACTCTGTGGCGATATGGTTAAATTTCACAATAAGGGCTTTGTTATTGCGAAATTTAACCATAACTGGTACGATAAAGTTAGATTTCATAATAGCGGCGCTCAAAATCCGTCCTTATTGCGAAATTTAACCATAAGGAAAATTTATGAGAAGCGGGCAGTACATTAAGCAAGCGTCTGGTTATAAGGCTTTTATTCCAAATTCTCTTCCGCCTTCCCCCCCTATTCAAATTGCTGATGGGATTCAACACCTGCTCTCTGAGGCAGATGCGGCCTTAGGTAGACTTGACATGATGGGCTATTTAGTCCCCAATTTGGATTATATCATAGCGATGTATGTCCGGAAAGAGGCTCTCTTAAGTTCTCAAATTGAGGGAACACAGGCTTCTTTAGAAGATGTATTCGATTATGAAAGTGATGTTCCTATCTCAAATACCGATGACGTGAAAGAAGTAGTGCACTATATTCAAGCGCTTAATCATGGAATGGAGCGCTTAAAAGAGTTTCCTATGAGCATTCGTCTCATCAAAGAGATTCATGAAATTCTATTAAGTGGCACAAGAGGTCATGAAAAAAATCCTGGTGAACTTAGAAAGTCCCAGAATTGGATTGGGTCACCTGGATCAACTCTATCAAACGCTACATTTGTTCCACCTCCTCCACAGGATGCGATGGATGCAATGAGTAACTTAGAGAAATATTTACACGCTGATTCAGATCTGCCAAGATTGATCAATTGCGCTTTGATTCACTATCAGTTTGAGACAATCCATCCCTTTTTAGATGGAAATGGGAGAGTAGGCAGGCTTTTAATTACCTTTTTTCTCTATTGGAAGGAAGCTCTGAACTATCCATTGCTCTACTTGAGTTTGTATTTTAAATTGCATCGCCAGGAATATTACGACAGGCTGAACCTCGTGCGTGATAAAGGCGATTTTGAGCAATGGATCGCTTTCTTTTTAAAGGGGATTACATGGACAGCGGATTCTGCTGTAAGAACGGTTAAAGCGATATTGCTTTTGCAAGAACAACACAAAAAAATCCTCATAGAAAAAAAAGTATCCACGCCACATGCCATCGCTCTTTTAGATTATCTTATTCAAAAGCCACATGTCTCTATTGCTGAAATTGCAAAAAGATTAGACGTTTCCTATAGCACAGCTAAAATCCTAGCAAAACAGCTTCATGATTTTGAAATCTTAAAAGAAGTAACAGGCAAGAAGAGAGATAAAAGATATACCTACTGGGAATATCTTGCATTGCTTTCAGAAGGGACATAATTAATCAGAGATTTCGCAACATTGCCATTTATTGTATAAGGAGATAAACTCCTCTGTTTACTGCAACGCGTGTAACTTGATGAATTTTCTTTTTCGAACAGTTTTGTTTTCTTCGCTTCTAGGGGCTGTCTCAAGCTCTTTTGCTGCGACGGTTGAAGCTGGGCGCGAATTAGATGACAATGACGTGCGCGCACTCAAAGAGTGGATCGATACGAAGCGGCAAATCTCTCTTAAAGAGGTCGGTGGAGATCTTTCTCTTAGTGGTGAGGTGCGAACAGAGTTTCAGGCTACGCGTGAGAAAAAAGACGGTGATAGTCTGCGTGGCTCTTCCCTCGGTCAACTTCCCAAACAAGCGTTTGATGTAGAATTCAATCTCATGCTCGATTACCGAACCGATCGGACTTGGGCGGCAATCAGGCTAGAATTCGATAATGATGCGGGTGTTTTTTCAGGAACGCTGAACAAAGTTGCACTTGAGCGTGCTTATTTTGGTATCCGTACGTTTGAGGGAGATAGCTATACCATTGATTTAGAATTTGGACGCCGCTACATGCTGACCATTTTCGACTCAAAGGTCCAGTTCGGCTCTTTTTTTGATGGTATTCTTTTTCGCTATGACCATGCTTTTGAAAAGGTGGGCGATTTTTATATTCACGCCGGTCCTTTTGTAATCAATGAGCGGAAAAATCAGTTTGGATATATTGGAGAAACAGGTCTTCTTAATATTGCGGGCACTGGCTTTTATACCAAATTCTCGCTCATCGACTGGGATACCAAATCCTACAAAAAGCCTGAAGTTGATGAACGTTTTAACTTTTTGATTACCCAGCTCACAGCAGGTTATCGTTTCCGGATAGAGAGCATCAAAAAAATTGGAATCGTTTATTCGGCTTTTCTATGGAATTTTGCCGCTGAAAGACTCCCCGTATCAGATAATCAAAAGGCTAACTGGGCTACCTATGCTGGTGTTTCTATTGGGCAACTTCTCAAGCAGTGGGATTGGGCCTTTGATCTCAACTATCAAGTCGTAGCTGCGCAAGCAATTCCTGATTACGATGTTTCTGGAAATGGCTTTGGTAATGCCGATCGCTCTGGATTTTATACACGCACTATTATTCCGCTAGATGGATTGGGCCCCTCTACGCCAGCAACAGCCGGCGGATCAACGAACTACCATGGTTTTGCTGTACGCTTTGATCTTCTTCTCACAGACAAGCTCGATATGCAGCAGAGCTACATGCAGTCGTTTAGGCTCGATAGTGATATCGGCCCCTCTCGCAGCTTCCACCAGTACGAACTAGAATTCATCTACTCTTGGTAGAGGAAGACGAGGCTCTCTTTTTGCATGTCGATATTTCAGGGTATAACTTCTCCTCCATGCTCGTATTTCAAGGTTAAATGAGCATGCTCATGTCGGTATTTCAAGGTATAAATTTCTTTAGATGTTCGTATTTCAGGGTTAGAAAATAGAGACGCGCTGACTATCAGTGGCTTACGTCTTTTGAGAATTTGATGGTCCAGCCTTTCTTGGCTCGCTCGATGTTGACGACGATTACTTCATAGGATTTGCGGCTGAAAATACTTTGGATTGAAAAGAGCTGTTTCTCTGGAACGGGCTTCTTTTTAGTGAGGTAGATGCAGGGGACCATTTTGGGATCTAGGAAGGCCTTGCTTTTGGAGATGAGAGTCTCAAATTTTTGAGGAGATTCAATTCGGTGCAGGGAATAGAAGACTTTCTGTGACCAAGGAAAACCCCGTCTTTTGTATTGGGGTACGAGGATATGCAAGTTAGGCAATGCGCTAGTGAGGAGCCACGCTTTGAAGGGAGTTGCCTCCTCGAGCATGATGAGCGGATTTTTGGTTCTGCGTACGAGGACAAGGTCAGAAACTTTAACCTTCATAAAAGGGCGCAGTAACTTGCGAGCTGTAAAGGAAAGAACGTGATCGGAAAGGCGTAAAAACAGCACTAGAGTGAAAAGGAGGGTGAGTGCTCCCATGATACTAAAGCTCGAGGCTGCTGTGAATTTGAAAACCTCATTGAACAGAAAGAGGGCAAGGGAGGCGATCAGTACGCCGATAAAACTTAAGAAATTGGAGGCGGCAATGACGTGAGCTCTGTTTTGTTCTGGACTGTGGATCTGAATGAAAGCTTCGAAAGGAACAACGAAAGTTCCTCCGCAAAAACCAATCAAAAATAGAGCTATAACGGCCAGGGGGGTATTGAAGGAGGATATCGAAAGGACAAAAAAGAAGAACGCAATGAGTATTCCTGAAAAACAGGTAAGACCCAACTCAATGTGATGTTTTCTAGAGATCCGGCCTGCAAACCACGCACCAGAGGCGATACCTAGAGCTGTAGTTAAAAAGAGATAACCCCCAGCCACCTCAGAAAGGCCAAGGGAATCGATCGCAAAGGGGATGATATTGAGCTGGGTAAAGGCTCCGACAAAAAGGAAAAAAGCTCCCCCATAAATGCAAATAAGCAGATGTTTTTGCTCTCTAGAAGCTTTTAGAGTACGAAAAATTTCTCTAACTAATAGAACGTCAGCTTTTTTGTCTGATCCCTTTGGATCTGTGTGTTTGATCCCATAGCTACTCAAAAAACCAATGACGGCAACGAGAAGACAAAAGCCTCCGACTAAGACGTAATTTCGGCCAGTTATTTCGGTAAGAAAAGAGGCTAGAAAGGTTCCAAAAATGATGGCCAAATAGGTGCAAGAGGTGATGAGGCCATTGGCCTTTGATACTTTGTTCCTTGGTACGAGTTCGGGGATAATTCCGTATTTGGAAGGTCCAAAAAAGGCGCTTTGGGTAGAGAGCAAAAATAATAGGACGTAGCAGCCCCATTCAAGCTTGAATGCAAAAGCTGCAATCGCAAGGAGCATAATCAAGATCTCGGTGAGCTTGACCACAATGATCATCCGATTTTTGCTAAAGCGATCCGCTAAAATCCCTGCTGTGGAAGAAAAAAGGAGGAAGGGGATCACAAAAATGGCCCCTGCTATAGAAAGAATAGTATTGGCGTGTTCAGGACCTTTGATTTGGATCAGATAAAAAATCAGGACTAGTTTATAGATATTGTCATTGAGAGCGCCACCAAATTGGGCAGCATTTAAAAAACCAAGAGAATTTTTTTCCGGGTTGGAAAAGCCGGGAAATCTAGATAAATACGTGTGAAGTTTTGCAAATGGCTTCTGCAATTTTTTTAGCATAAAGGTTATCATACGTAGGTTATGACAAAAGGACAAATCCATTTTAGTAATCACATCCATGCGCTGATCCCCATTTTGAAGGAAAACCTCTACCCTGAGGGCTCTTCTCCTTTTGAAAAGCGGATCGTCATTGTCCCGCATTTAAAGCTCAAAACCACTCTGATGCAGGCTTTGGCCTTAGACCCTACTATGCAAGTGGCCGCAGGACTGCAGATTGTGAACTTAGCCCAAGGCTCTGCAAAAGTGGCAAAAAAAAAGTTGCCAAGTAGCTTAGAGCTCTCCTTTTTTTTGCAGCATGAGCTTCTTCCCCTTATTGAAAGTGAAGAAGAGCTAAAGCATTACTTTGAAAAGGCAAAAGAAAAGCGGATCGGCCCTTTTTGCTCGGCCCTTTCCCAATATTTTCTCCGTTATGCCGTCTTTGGGAAAAATCCTCTTCCTAAGTGGCAAGAGACCCTTTGGAAAAAGTGGAACTGGGAAAGCCCAAAACTGGAAAAGACGAAATGGAAGATCCATCTCTTTGGTTTTTCTCATTTGCCAGAGAGCTATTTTTCTTTATTTGCAGGTCTTGATGCCCATATGTACTTCTTTTCTCCATGCGAGATTTTTTGGGGCGATTTTTATTCCAAAAAAGAGCGGGCTTATTTGCGAAAAAATGTAGCAGAGAGGCAGCTACAGTTTTTTGATGAGAGTTTTGAAGAGCAAAACCCCCTTCTGGCCAGTTTAGGTAAAGTCGGTAGAAAGATGCACCTCATGGTCGAAGAGAGCGAGATTCCCGCTTTTGAGCATTATGTCTATCCTGAAAACGAAACGTGCCTTGCTAACCTGCAAAAGGATCTTTTGTCAGGAAGCAAAGAACAATGGGTCATGGACTCCTCTCTTTCCTTTTCTTCAGCCAGCTCTTTGATGCATGAAATGGAGATCGTGCGTGATCAGATCTACGAGCTTCTTGAATCGATTGAGCCTAAAGAGATTCAGATCTTGGCGCCCGATATTGCTCCTTATGTCCCCTATATCGAAGCCGTGTTTGATGACGTGGCTTGTGCAATCAGCGATATTTCCCGTATCGAAGAAGACTCAATCTGCAAAGGCTTTGCCAACATGTTGCAGCTGCCAAAGGCGCGCTTTGCATTGGAAGATGTTTTGCAAGTACTTGCATGCTTTGATCTAGATCTTTCTTTAGCGCGTAAGTGGATGGAAAAAGCCCATGTGCAATGGGGCTTTTCCAAGAAGCAAAGGAAGACTTTTTACTACCAAGATGCTTTAGAAGAGCAGATCCATTTTAGCAGTGAAGAGGGGACGTGGGAGCATGGGATCAACTCCTTACTGTATGGGCTTGGGCACCTAGATGGCCTCCAGGCTATAGGCCAGGCAGACATTGGCGAATTCAATCGGCTCTATCAAATGCTCTACTCTCTTGTAGATGACTTAAGTCCCCTATACGATGAAACAAAGTGGACGATCCCCACTTGGCTCCGCTATTTCGCTTGCTTGCTCGAGTGCTATTTTCCAATCGATCCGACATATGATTTATACAAAGAATTGACAGAACTAGCTTCCTCTACAGATCATCTCGACAGAGAGAAAGTTCCATTTGCTGGTGTGGAAAGAGTTCTAGAGCAGTTCTTTAATAAAAAGGGCAAAAGCCGCCAGCCGCCTCATTTGCAAGCCATTCGTTTTGCCTCTCTAACTGAGGGAGCCGTAGAGCCAAGTAAGGCGATCTTTCTTATCGGCATGCAAGAGGGCGTGTTCCCTCGTAAAGAAGATGGCGCTTCTCTTTACATGGGAGAAAAAAATTATCGCCCCACATCCACCAGTCAAGATCGGTATCTACTTTTAGAAGCACTCACATGCGCAAAAGAATTTTTATCAGTTAGTTACCAAAGAGAAGGTGCCCTCTCTCTGATTGTTCAAGAGTTAATGCAGACAATCGAAGGGGCAGAAATTATTCATTCCAAGCGAACTCTTCCTCCCCTTTCTCAAGAGAAAAAAACGCCATTAATTCCTTCCTTTTATGAGCCAGTAGACCCTCAACTCGCCCCCCTTGCCCCCATGGAGGTTGAGCTGAAGAAACTCTTTAAATTCGCAAAACACCCCCTTCGTTACTACCTCCATGAAACGCTTGGAATTTATCCCGAATATGGTAGCAGAGGGGAAGAAGAGTTTGTTTTAGGGGCCCTTTCTAAACATTTACTTGTACGTGCAGAGCTAAACGATGAAAAACTCGATCTTCCCCTCCCTTGCCACCTTTTAAAGCCTTTGGCCCTCTCTCAAATTGAGACGGAAGTTCAGGAGTGGAAAGAGGCTATGGAGGCCTTCTCAATTGACAAAACAGAAAACAAACAAATCGAGCTCTCCGTTGGCTCTGTCCGCCTCTTTGGATCGTGTGAATTTTTCTCAGAAAAGGGACTTCTTGTTCGGGGGAAAAACCAGCTAGAAGATCAGATCCGTTTTTTGCCACAAGCACTTGTGATGAAAAAACTAGGATTGCCTCTTCTCTTTACTAAAGACCACACAACCTTTACCCCTTCAATTGATCTCGAAGACTATCTTGCCTACTTTCAACTTGCCCAAACACTGCCCTCGCCGCTGATCCCTTCCATTGCCAAAGCTCTCTTGGAAGAAAAGCCGCTTAAATTTGTTGATGACGAAATTTTTTCTTATTTAAGTCTGCGTGATCCCTCGCCAAATACGATTATGATTGCACGCAATTGGACCCCCCTTCTTCAACAAGTACTAGGAGGGTTGTTTGCACAAGTTTGATATTTTAGATCCTAACCTTACTGTCATGCAAAGCCGGTTTTTAGAAGCCTCTGCAGGAACAGGTAAAACCTTTGCAATTGAACATCTAGTTGCGCGCCTTGTCAAACAAATCCCTTTAGAGCAAATCCTCGCCGTTACATTCACAAGAGAAGCAGCGCTTGAAATGAAAGAGAGGATCCGCTCGAAACTAGAAGGGTGTATTGAAGAAGAGATTGGGGTTTTTACTATCCATGGTTTTTGTCATCTGTGTTTGACCGAGTTTGCTTTCGAGGCCAGTGCCCCCGTAAAATTAAGCGGGCCTGATACTCCCGATCACCTCACAGAGATGAAACAAGTCGTCGAAGATTTTTTCCGAACAGGGCCTGAGCACTTAGCGCTGGATGTAGCGTCCCTCTTAAAGAGAAACCGCTACGATATAGAAAAGCTAAAGATGCGCATTGTAGAGGCCATGCAAAAGGCTGAATCGCCCACGGAGCTTGCATTTCCCGATCTTGAAACAAAAGACTCTCGTGAGCTCTTTGCAGATCTTTTAGCGCTAACTCCACGGCATAAAAAATACCAGCCCCAAGTCGAAAAACTCTCCCACTACCTAGCTCATAAAGACCCCAAAATCCTCCTGGAAGAAAAAGTCTGGTTTTTTGAAAAGCTCAAAGAAGAAAGTGGATTTTTTCACATGCTACAAACTCAACTACTCCCGCCGCTAAAAATCATGCGCGACCCAAAAGAAATGCTCAAGCGTGTTGCCTTTGAGTGTAGACAGCGTTGGCATGTAAAGAAGAGCCGCGGCGACCATTTTAGCTTTGATGATCTTCTCGAAAAAATGCAGCAAGCCCTCTCCATTCCCGCCTTCTTAGAGAAAGTGCGCGCCAAATACAAAGCCGTCATCGTCGATGAGTTCCAAGACACCGATCCGATTCAGTGGACCATCTTTGAAACCCTCTTTAAAGACACCCACATCCTTTACCTCGTTGGAGATCCCAAACAATCCATCTATGGATTTCGCAATGCTGACATCTACACCTACATGCGCGCAAAAGAGTCCCTAGGCGAAGAAAATAGAGCCTTTCTCGATACTAACTTTCGTAGCAGCCCCCAGCTCATCGAGGTGCTCAACACCCTCTTTACTAAAAATCCCGACTGGATAGATCTTCCCTCCTTGCCAGGCTCTCTTTCCTACTACCCTGTGCATGCGGGAAGAACTGAAAACGACATCGAGGAAGACCCTATCACCTACTTTGGTGTTGAAGCTCACCCCGGAAGAGAGAGAAGCTGGCCCACAAAAAGCTTAGAAGAAGAAAAAATCTTCCCCTACATCGCCAGTAAGATCCTCTCTCACAAAAAACAGTTTTCGTTTTCTGATATGGTCGTCCTCATTAAAGACCGCTTTCAAGCGCAACGCCTGCAGCTGTTTTTAAACCGCTACAATATTCCCTCCTCCATCAAGCGGACGCTGCATCTTGCTGAATCCAAAGGCTATCTAGCCATGGAAATCCTCCTAAAGGCAATCGCGGGTCCCAATAGCGATTCAAGTGTGCAAGCAGCCCTCAAAGGCCCTCTGATGCAAGACAATGAGAATCCTTTCTCTCATCTCAAAGAGCTGTTTGAAGAAAAAGGATTTGCACCCACTTTTGCCTACTTTGTCAAACACCACTATTCAGGTGGTGCGCCACTTTTCCTAGAGCTGAGGCAAACAGCAGAACTCTTAATGCAAGAACGCTCTCTAACTCTCGATCAACTTCTAAAACAAATGACCTTGTGGAAACAAATGAGTCCTGAAATGGACGAGCGGCTATCCCTTCGCCTTGGCGATGACGAGTCTCAAGTCGCGATCATGACCACCTTTGCAAGCAAAGGCCTTGAATTTGAAATCGTCTTTGCCCTCGACATGGCATCAAGCAGCGCTCTTGCCGAAACCAACGAGAACCAAGAAGCAGAAAAAATGCGCAAACTCTATGTCGCCTTCACAAGAGCGCGTGAAAAACTCTACATTCCAAGACTCATCGACACCTCAAAAAAACTCCCCCTTTCTCCCATCGAAAAATTCTTCCAAAGCATAGAAGTGCCCATCGAGTGGATCGAAAACATCCCCCTCACTCCTTACACACAAGAACAGGAAGCCCCCATTGCCAAATCCCCTCAAAAACCACAAATCCACTACCCCATCACCACCCTCACCTCCTTTTCAACCCTTGCCAAGCCCCAAGCCCATACATTCCTCTCAGAGCACTACAAAGCCCAAGACCTAACTGTTAAAACCCTCCACACCCTTCCCCTTGGAGCTGAAACCGGAACCGTTGTCCATGCCATCTTTGAAAACTACTTTGAAAACCGCGCCCAATCGATTGAACAAGTTGTTTGTGAAACGCTAATGGGCACTCACCTTGAAGGGTGGGAAGAAGTATTGTCCGACATGGTCGAAAAAATACTCCACATGCCCCTCATCGAAGGCTTTAGCCTTTCGAAGCTCCAAGATGATGAATATTTCCAAGAGATGGAGTTTCTCTTCCCGCAAAAAAATCAGTGGATCAAGGGATTTGCCGATCTCGTTTTCAAAAGAGAAGACACCTTCTACATACTCGATTGGAAAACCAACTGGCTGGGCCCCAGTGACGCCCATTACACCAATGAGAGACTCCACCAAGCGATGAGCGAGCACGACTACTACCTGCAAGCCAAACTCTACACAGAAGCGCTGACCCGCTATGTCAAGCCGCTTTACAAAGACCCCCAATTTGGCGGGGCCATTTACGTATTTTTAAGAGGAAAGAAAAGTATTAAATCTGATATAATGATCGCCAAGTAATTATTTTTTGGAGCAAAAATCATGTTTAATAGAATTATTTCAAACTATTGTTATGGAGCAAAATTCGCACCATTTGTTCCCCTAGCGTGGGAAGTTTCCAATCGAGTTGCAAAAGATTTTGGGATCGTGAAAGAACCCCTTTCCGAGTTCATGCAAAAAGAGTTCCAAAATAATATCCCTTGGCAGCTTGATAAGCTTCTCCCAGAACAGGGAATGGGTCGACTTGCCCAGCGTCAAATTCTGCTTTTTACATCAAATCAGCTAACGCCTCTTTTTGAGGAATTTATTTATTCGACCGTTATTCAATATGGACTCTTTACAGTTGTGGTCCCTAAAATTTTGACGTGCATTCGCCCAAGTAAACCCGCCGAATGTAATCCTCGCGAATATAAACTTTTTCAAAACCCTTTAACGCAAAAAGTATGTCGAATTGTAGCTAGCAGTTTAATTTTTGCAATGGCGCATTATGGAGCGACTTTCGAAAATGAGGATGCATATAAAGGACATTCCATGGAGACACTCAGTGATATGAATTGGATGCAAGTCACGGGGAACATGGGAGCCGGACTTGTGTACAGAACAGTATATGAGCTGGCTGGGCAGAATTTATTTGCTGCATGGGGCACCCACGCTGTATATAATTATATGTATGACCTGATGGCAATGGATTTCTGGTATTAAATGGGATTTGCGAAGGAAAAAATGTTTGGAGAGAAAAAGCGCTTGCCTCTCCAAGTCTTTATCGATAAGGGGATCTTTCTCCCTATAGATGTAGCGTATGCAAAACTCATCGCCAAAGAAGAAAAGGACCTCCCTCTCCAAGCCGCTCTGTTAAAAGCAGCTCGCGAGGGACACCTCTGCTTTGAAAAAAGCCTCATCGAAGATCCAGCTCTCCTCTCGCTTTTACCCGATGGGCGCCATTATCTTCCCAAATACGCCCAAATCGAAGATACCATCGTCTCTAATATCAAAAGACTTTCCAATCTCTCGATCATCACCGGAGGACCAGGTACTGGTAAAACCTACAGCGCCATCCAAATCATCAAAAAGATGGACACCAAAACCATTGTGGCCGCTCCCACCGGCAAAGCCGCAGCGCACTTGATGAGCAAAATTGATCTCCCAATTAAAGGAGGCACGCTACATTCACTCCTTACAGGAGAACCTCTCGACGCCAACCTCATCATCGTTGATGAGTGCTCCATGATCGATCCCATCATCTTTGCTAAACTCCTCTCCGCCACACCAGATGAAGCCACCCTCATCCTCATGGGAGACGTTCATCAATTACCCGCTGTTGAAGGGGGAAGCATCTTCAAAGACCTCATCGATTCTGGTCAAATCCCCACCACTACCCTCACCAAATGCCACCGCTCCGATCAAAAAGAGATCCTCGACTTAGCCACCGCCATCCTCAATAACACCATAAACGACATCCGCAACATCGACCTGGGCTTTTCTCAAAACAACATCGAAAAAATATACCAAAACCTCTGGCGCTACGTTAAGGACAAAGACTTCACCTCCTTCCGCATCCTCTCCACCCTCCGCAAAGGTCCCTTAGGCACCAATGCCCTCAACCGCTTTCTTTTTGAGAAATTCTCGCCCGCTGACACCTATCCCATCCTCATCACCCAGAGCGACAAAAAAACTGGCCTCTCTAATGGAGAGACCGGCCTTCTCTCCGGCGACATCGCCACCTTCGGCGATCTCCAATTTCCCAAATCCCAGCTCCCTCCCTTCGAGTATGCCTACTGCATCTCTGTCCATAAAAGCCAAGGGAGCGAGTACAATGATGTCCTCTTCCTGGTCCCCGACGGCTCCGAGAGCTTCGGCAAAGAGGTCCTCTACACTGCAGTCACCCGGGCCAAGCACACCCTCCATATAGATGGCAGTCCTGAGCCGATCGCTTCTGCGCTAAGCCGCTCAAATACAAGGCTTTCTGGTGTTGCCTCGAAGCTGGCCAGCTAATTCCATGACCCTCTTATCAAGCCTTTGCTGCATCCTTTCAAAGCGCTCTTCTTCCCCAGTAGATCCGCCTCGAAAAATGGGTGCAAAAACCTCAATATCTTTTGGGTCTTCTATTCGAATACCCTTACAAAACCTCTTTACTTCTTGAGGTTTAGAAACATCTACAATAGCGATACCCGACCTTGGATTCAGCGTATCTCGGTGCACCATAAGTCGTGCTTGAGGACCGCCCTGTTCATCACAATGCGCACGTGGATGCTTGCTTAAATTCTTTACAACATCTGCAACTGATTCCCCTGTAGGGATTCCAAAAGATTTCGAATCATAGGCAAAATTTTCTACCCGCTCTTTTGGGATCCCGATTACGTAAAGAGAACCGATAGGGGCATCTTCATATGCCTTAAGAAGAGGGACCATTTGTTTCCAAACATTTGGAAAATGCTCTTCCAATCCGCGCGTTTGCATCACGCTTTTCATCACATCAAAGCACCTGTTTTCCATTGCATCGTCACCTGATGCATTACGATTTTCAAAGAGGAAATGACATGCACTTTCCATGTGCCCAAAATCCATCATCGAGTAACTTGAAGAGAGCAAATGATTAGATACAGCAGGGGCTTGGTCCAAACGAGAAACTGGACCTGGAAATTCGCATACCGTATAGGCATGATCGCCATGCTCTTCAACATGTGCATCCACCCGTTTCATAATTTCATCACTGTTTAAAGTAAATTGGTTTGATGGTTGGCGCAAATATCGAAAAAAAGTATTTGGATCAAAACTCTTACAAAGAGTTTCCACAAAGATACGCGCACCTCTATAAGGAGAAGCCTGAGCATGGACAACAGGGACATACCCTCTTGCAGGCATAGCGGCAGCAACATGGAAATAACGCTCCATCAATGCAGGGAATTTGCTCATAGACTGGGCATAGTTTTCAAAAGCCCTCCTATAGTCAGCCTTGTGCATTCCTGCCTGGGCGTACGCGGCATCCGCAGCCATTGCAACAGCCCTTCTTGCGATCAATCTGGACGACATACTTTTGCCCTCCAGTTAAAAAAAATATTTGAATTTATTTGTTTATACATACAATATACCTCTACTATTTTGTAAATTAGTTTTTTAAAAGAATCTGATTTTGGTAATAAAAATAGGTTTCTCTCTTACGAGAGAATCAGTATCAGAGAGCGTATGCTCACAGAGGTACGTTGGCTGGATGCAGGGCATCTGCCGAAGGAAGAAAAAAGATCTGAAAAAGCTTGATTTACTTTCATTTTATTTCTCTTTTTATGCTTTATAAAAAAAAGTATATCATAAACTTAATTAGTTGTCAATAATTTAGTTCAAGAATTAACCGCTGAGGTAACAGAGAACACGGAGAAAGGGCACCTTTTTCTAAGCTGCTGTGAATTAATAAGTTAAGGTACTAAATAATTGCTTTGACAATATATATAAATATTTGTTACAATTTTATTAAATAGTTTATTATTAATATCAAAACAAAGAAGGAGTAAGAATATGACTGAAATTGGTGGAGTTCCAGAGCAAAGTTATTCAACAAATCTAGCTGATTTACAAGCTAGATATAAAGATGTTGAAAGTGGCATTGAAAAGAAAGAAAAGCAACTAGGAGATCTTCTTATTGCCATCGCAGACAAAAGCACAACAGAAATTCCAGAGGCATTTAGAGATAGTCCTTTAAAGAGATTACAGGGTATTGCACAAGCCTTATCGGACAACTTTCCTGCTCAAGCAGTTATTGGAGCTGTTTTGGCAGTTGGGTTAAGTGCATTATTCGGTTAATTGTGATATTATATTAAGTATAAAAAAATTAAAACAATAAGAGGAAGGAAATGTCGAATTACATAAATGTTCATATAGATTATCAAACCAGATGTATAATATGTCAAAGTGAAATTGGATCAGAGGATAATGATGTGGTTACACATTTCAATCCTGCAAATATTCAAGAAGGCTCCGGCTGTCACTTTCATATAGAATGTGCGCGAACCTGGACTCTGCAGAAGGACGAATGTTCTATTTGCAAAGCGGGTATTAATCCGGCTAGCATTCTTACTGCAGACGAGATTCAAGGAAGGTCTGCTATGAGGAAAGCAGAAGATATTACGGACGCGGCTGACCGATCAAGTGATGATGAAAGGCTCGCTCGCGAGCTCGAAGCTGAAGGCGGAGCTGGTGCGGCAGCGCCTGCAGACATGGATGAAGCAACAGCTGCTCTAATCGCAGAGCTTACTGCGGGAGGAGGCGGGTACGAAGGTGGCTTTGGAGCCGGCGCATCTGCTGCTCATCCCGCTGATATGTCAGATGATGATGCTTTGGCTGCAGTGTTGGCCGCAAGTGGGCATGACGCTTTAGGGGGAACTGGTGCTGCCGATATAGATGTTGCAATAGAAGCAAGTCTTAGAGATGTGGGCGGTCATGGGGCACCGGCAGCAGCAGCTCCTCTAGTTGCGCCTGTGGCAATTCCAGCAGCGGTCGCGGTGCCAGCACCGGCTGCAGGTGGGGTGGCTCCAGCCATGAGAAACAGATGCAATCAAGCGCTAGTTATGGTAGCAGGAGTTGCCGGAGCTGTCGCTGCTATTGCGTTTACGATGCTCCAGCAGAAAGACAATTAAGCGTTGCGGGAAAATTTGCTCTTAAGGCGTGCAACCTTGTTGAGCTTGTAGATCCCCATCTTGACTCCTTTGTCAAGAAGCGAAAAAACACCACTGAGACGGGCTTTAGCTTCCGTCTCATTTTTTTGAGAGGATTCAGTCTCAAACGAGCGGATCGCCGTCTTTACTTTAGATTTGAAGGAGCGGTTGTTGGCTCTTCGCTTTTCATTTTGGATGTCCCGCTTCAATGCTGTGGGACGTTTTGTTTTAGCTTTTTTTTCTTCTGCCATAATTCTTCTATTTCCTTTAGAATCGAAAGCAATAATCATAGAGGATGGGCTTAAATATGTCAAAAGGCGTTTGGATTTTTCTTCTGGGGCTAACGGGTGTCCTGGCTCTTTGGAGAGGTTCTATGGGGGGCTGGGACTTCTGGCAATATAGTCGTCTCAACATGGATGTACCCGTAAAGGAGATTTCTTACGAGGTTGTTCCTAAGGGCGCCAAGTACGCTCTAGTGGGGAATTGCTCCTATGTCTATAAGGGTAAAGACTTTAGTGGAAGGTCGATGCTCTCTGGACCCAAACATCTCAACCGAGCTTCTGCGCAGCTTGAAATAAAGAGGATGGAGGGGATGGATCGAGTGGTCTGGATTAACGCCCAAAAGCCCTCGATTTCTTCTTTGGAATGCGATTTCCCCTTCCGGGAGGTCCTCTATGGTTTTTGCACTATTGGGGTTTTCGTCTACTTTCTCTATCTATTTATTTTTTACAGACCAACTCTGAACTAAAAGCTGGGCAAAGGGCTTTGTCCACTTCTGTCGAGCTTGTTCAGTTTTACCTGATTTCCTTTTGAAGAGTGATTTGAATTATTCATTTATTCTTGTATAATATGCTATATGATTTAAATATTTAATTTAAGGCGAGGTGTTTAATGTCGGCAATAGTTCGATTAAATGGAATGAGTGATTGGGACATAGCTTTTGCAGATCCTGCGGAAATGCGAGAGCTATATAAGCAAGCAGAAAAAGAGGCTAAGGCGGCTCAAAATAAAGCTGCTACAGCGGCCGCTGCGCAAGTTAAAAGTATTGTTCAAAAACCGCCTGCCTCGGAGCTGGAAGATAACTTTTTCTTAAGCTAGTATATTGTGCCCAGTGTCGGTGCGTTCATATATGTATTAATCAGTGTTTCCCTAAAGAGGATTGGGATAAAATGAGTTGTCCGTTATCATTATGTGGTTTTTAGTAGAAATTTATTGGGTAGAGATATGTCGTTAACAGCTCCAGGTTTTGAACAGGTCTTTGGTTTTGATCCCAAAGATACAGCAACAAGTGCTCCAGCTGAATTGAATGGTGGTCGTCCTATCGTTTCACCAGGCGCTCAACGCGTAGATTCTGTCGCAAGGAAGCAACTTTCTCCTCCAGATCAGGAGAAAAGGAAAGATCCTCCTCCTCTTTCTGTTTCTGCTCCCCCTCCCGCCTCACAGGTTAGTGGAATAGCAAATGGGCATGTGCCAATTAGAAGCGCTTCGGAAGATTTTCCTAAAAATCTCACTCTGCGGGAGATTGCAGACAGTGAGGGCAAAAGTTTGTATGAAATGTTTCCTGAATTAAAAGCTCACAGACGAGAAACCGTGTGGTGAGGAGTCATATCAAGAGAGTCTGCAGAAAGCGAAAAACCCAAAGTCATCTTTTCGGGATTTGTGAGAAAAAATTTAAAACGCAGAGACGCAGCGACGCAGAGAAATGCGAACTGTTTGCTCGATTTTCGAGCAAGCAGTTCGTTCGTGGCTCCTAACGGAGTCAAAAACTGAAAAAATAGATTTCTCTCTGCGTCTCCGCGTCGTTGAGCCTCTGCGTTTCATCTGCCATGACTATAATCTCGCTCAGATCTAAGATGTTAACCTACCTTGTCTTATAATAAAAATGCCGAAAGTCGAGGCAGCGACGCAGAGTGAAAAGGGGCTGGAGCAATTAATCAGTCCTTCCTTAGTAAATGATGTAGAAAAGCGAGGTATCCCTCCTTGAGCCGATGGCGCAAAGGGGGCTTTTTTGCGCTTTGAGGGAGTTTGTTTTGGAGGGCGAGGTCGAAGTAGTCGCCTTGGTGGTAGTGGCGCCAGGTTTGGCTGCGGAGGTATTGCTCGATCTACCCTTTCTTGATTTGGGAGGTATCTTCCTGGGTGTTAGTGTGTTGTCTGCTTTACTTGTTCTTGTAAATTAAATTATTGAATTTAATTACATTTTTTAGTATAATTACATTATAATAAGTTTCAATTAATTTAATAAAAAAGGAGAATACTTATGGGTACATCATACACAGGATCATACACAGGATCATCATACACAGGATCATCATACACAGGATCATCATCCACAGGATCATCATACACAAGATCATCATCCACAGGATCATCATACGCGCAGGGAGATTCTCACCAAGTCGTGTCTGCCGCGCAGGGAGATTCTCACAAAGTCGTGTCTGCAGGAACAACTTCATTCGATTTCCAAAAAATTATTGGTTTTAAAACCCCTAATGAGGTCCCTGAAGCAAAGGATGCTGGAAATAAAGAGAATTCTCCTCCTAGCAAAACATATTCACCTGCCGATAAGAAATACAGTTTGACTGATACTTTTTATAAACGAGTAATAAAAAATAGTTCTAAAAGTCCCTTGGGGTCTGTAGCTGATCAAACGCCGATGCAGAATCAGGAAGTAAATACTGAACTTCCAGCTGGTGCAATATTTTCAATGGATTCGGATTAATTCATCTTGTTGAACTCTTTTTTAAAAGAGAATGTAGCAGAGCTAGATAGCCCTCTTTGAGCCGATGGCCCAGAGAGGGCTTTTTGGTGTCTAGGGGTAGTTTGTTTTGGAGGGCGAGGTCGAAGTAGTCGCCTTGGTGGTAGAGGCTCCAGGTTTGACTACGAAGCTGGAGGCTCTTTGGCCAGGTATGATTGGGTAGGGGCTTTTGGATGCAGAGGTTGACGGGGCGCTTGCCGTAAGGGGCAAGGCGGTCGTAGATGAGGCCGTCGCCATCTTTGTCCATGTTGGTGTAGTAGGTGGTTTGGGTGCGGAGGTATTGCTCGGTTGGGCTGGGTTTGCTAAAGGTATGGTCATGGAGGATCCATATGAGGGTTAGGCCGAGGGAGGTGTAATCGCGGGTGCGGGCTTTGGCCTCGGTGAGCGCCATAGGAGAGTATTGGATCTCGTAGACGGTCTGGTTGTGGAAGACGTCGGCGATGCGGTTGATAGAGGGGAAGGGTTTTTCGAGGGTGGTGTTTGGGCCGAGAAGGGTTTGGAGGTAGAGTTGGACGCTGAGGTGGATGGCTCCTTTTTGGGCTCTTTCGCAGTTGGTTTCTTGAGGGTGGTAGAAGTGGGGGGTAGTTTTGGGGCCTGATTTGAGACGCAAGGGGCTCTGGCATTGTGGACATGTATAGTTTTTTCTTCTCTGAGCAGAAGATGCGTGAATGAGGGTATTTTGCTCTAGAGCAAAGATTTGCATGGGAGGTAAATCTGTTTTTCGGTATAATTTTAATCCTGGTTAAAGTATACAAATATCATCATGACAAAAGAAGAAGAATCTTCCGCAACATATTCCACGTTATTCAATCAACAGCATCAGCAAAAAATTGAAGAACTGGTCACCTTGGCTAAAGACCAAGGTTACGTCACCTATGAGGAGATCAATGAGATCCTTCCGATGAGTTTTGACTCAGCGGATCAGATCGATCAGGTTCTCATTTATCTTAGTGGGATGGACATCCAGATCCTCAATCAGGCTGAAGTTGAGAGGCAAAAAGAGCGGAAGAAAGAGGCCAAAGAGTTAGAGGGGATCTCTCGAAAGTCGGAAGGGGCTTCGGATGATCCTGTTCGGATGTACCTTAAAGAAATGGGTTCTGTTCCTTTGCTCACTCGTGAGGAAGAGGTAGAGATCTCAAAGCGGATCGAAAAAGCGCAGATCCAGGTGCAGAAGATCATTATGCGTTTCCGCTATTCAACGCGCGAAGCAATCTCCATCGCGAATTATCTACTGACTGGGAAAGAGCGTTTCGATAAGTCGATTGCAGAAAAAGAGGTGGAAGACAAGCAGAAGTATCTTGTCTTAGTTCCTCGTGTCATTGAGCTCCTTATTAGGGAAGACGATTTTTTGCAGGGGCTAATGCTGCAGATGCGCGACCCAAAACTTAAGAAGGCCGACAGGCTGAAACTATCTGAAGCAATTGAAAAATGTCGTATCCGCACACAGGCGTATTTGCGTCGGATGCATTTCCGCCACAACATCATCGAAGACTTCTGTGAAGTAATCATGAACGGCTATGACCGGTTCATTATTTTAGAAAAAGAGACCGAAGAACTAGCCCCAAGAGCGGAAAAAAATAAGTTCGCTGCCGCAAAGCTTTCAGCTGTGAAGCGCAAGCTCGCAAAAAGAGAGCTCGCAGCAGGACGCAGCATCGATGAATTTAAAAAAGATGTCCGGATGCTTCAGCGCTGGATGGACAAAAGCCAAGAGGCTAAGCGGGAGATGGTCGAGTCGAATCTTCGCTTAGTTATCTCCATTGCGAAGAAGTATACCAATCGGGGCCTCTCATTCCTTGATTTGATTCAAGAAGGAAACATGGGGCTGATGAAAGCCGTAGAGAAGTTTGAGTACCGAAGAGGGTACAAGTTCTCTACTTATGCTACTTGGTGGATTAGGCAAGCGGTTACTCGCGCGATCGCCGATCAGGCGCGTACGATTCGTATCCCTGTCCACATGATCGAGACGATCAACAAGGTCTTGCGTGGCGCAAAAAAACTCATGATGGAAACGGGCAGAGAGCCCACTCCAGAAGAATTAGCTCAAGAACTGGGCCTCACACCAGAACGGGTTCGCGAGATCTACAAGATCGCTCAGCACCCGATCTCCCTTCAGGCTGAAGTAGGAGAGGGTGGCGAGAGCCAATTTGGAGATTTTCTTGAAGATACAACAATCGAATCGCCTGCCGAAGCGACCGGTTACTCGATCCTCAAAGACAAAATGAGTGAAGTTCTCGATACCCTCACGGATCGAGAAAGAACTGTCCTTATAGAGCGCTTTGGCCTGCTCGATGGCAAGCCCAAAACTCTCGAAGAGGTGGGTATGCGCTTTAAAGTGACTCGTGAGCGGGTCCGTCAGATTGAAGCTAAGGCTCTGCGCAAGATGCGCCACCCCACTCGCGCTAAGCAACTTCAGGCTTTCCTCGATCTTCTCGAAGAAGAATAAAATATTTAAGTTATTACTATTCATTCTTTTACGTTTCGATTTTTTCGTTTGATGTGTTAAGATATTATCAAGAAAAATAACAGACTAATAGGAGAAAAAATATGGGAGCAGTACCACAAGTTCAACCACAGCAACCAGTGGTAATACGAGTTCAAGCTCAGGACCAAGGGCCTTCAGGAAGTTGGATGAAAACAGCTTTTAGAGTGGCGGTTTTTGGAGCAGCTGTTTACGCTGCATGGCATTTTGGTTTTGCACAGGGAGCTAGTTCTGCTGCTCGCGAAGGCGGGACTCTTTATCAGCAAACTATGGACAATCTCGCAGGGATGAAAAGCGAAGTAAGGGATCAGGCGTTTGCTTCTTGGAATGCTGTAAAGACCGGGATGCCTACAACAACTGAAGGGACAAACACTTCTCTCTTTGGGAATATATCTCAGTATGTCCCAGCAAGAGTGATGGAATTCTTTAATGGCGTGGATCAAACTCCTGCGGGCCAATTTGCCGAGCAAGTGCTTAATCAAACTCAGTTTAGCATGCCAAATATTGAAGTGCCAGGTGCCGATACACTTAAAGCCCTCACTGACAAAGCTGATCAAGCTACCTTTTGGGGTAAAGGACTTATAGCTTACTTGGTAACAAACAGTGTTCTAAAATCTCCTGTAGCAAGTCTCGCAGGTAAAGGGGTTACTGCTTTTACAAGCCTTACTTCTCCTCTTGCAAGACGCGCTTTCGGAAGATAATATTCCGATCTTGATCTAATCTGAGGGTTTCTGTCATGCTTAAGCGCTATGACAGAAACCCTTTCTATTACCAGCGATTACCATCTCATCTTTCTCCTATGCTACCTACGGAAGGCACCTATCTTTCTTCTCTCTTCACCCGTATGTAAACATATGGGTTTCATCGCGAATCTAGATATCTGCTCTTCCTCGCTTACGCCTAGGAGAAAGATTTGATGGCAACCACGGGTCTTTTTAATGACATTTTTTTAGAAGGCGGTCTTCTCAATGAGAAGTTGCAAGCTTACGAGTCTCGAGAAGGGCAGCAGCAAATGGCGGCCCAGATTTGGACTGCATTTGAGCAAGATGCTACGGCTCTTTTTGAGGCGGGTACAGGTATTGGGAAGAGCTTAGCCTATTTGATTCCTGCTTTGATGTGGAGCTACCGTACCGGTGAAAAAGTTGTCATCTCTACGCATACAATCTCATTGCAAGAGCAGCTCATTGAAAAAGATTTGCCATTTTTGCTCGATGTTTTAGGACTGGATCTGCGCGTTGTCCTTGCCAAGGGGATGGGCAACTATGCCTGTTTGCGCAAGCTTGATGAGGTGTCGAACAAGCAGGGTGTTTATGATGTGTCAATTGATGCCTTAGTTTCTTGGTCGCAGAAAAGTACGGATGGAAGCAGATCGGCAGTCCCGTTTGCTATGCAGTCTGATACGTGGGGCAAGGTCTACGCAGAATCAGAAAATTGCTCTTATATTAAGTGCCCGCATTACAAGCAGTGTTTCTTCTTTAAGGCTAGAAATAAGGCGCAAGATGCCGATGTGATCATCGTCAATCACCATTTGCTCATGGCGCACTTGCTCAGTGAAGATGACCGAGCTATTTTGCCTCCGTTTACTCGTTTGATTATCGATGAGGCGCACCATTTAGAAAATGTAGCTAGATCTTCCCTTACGCAAGTATTGGATCGTGTTCGGATCATGAAGGCTTTAGGAAAAGTCCACTCAGAAGTGGATCCTGGATCGAGTCGTCTGTTTCATATCCGCGATCATGTAAAGGACAAGGGGTTGAAGACGCGCCTGGACATTGATCTGCCGGGAGAGAAAAGAGGTCTTTTAGATGAGGTGCACGCGGCGTTTGATCAGCTTGATGTGGCCTTTGCAAGAGGAGGCTCTTCTTTCAAGTGGAGAATCACTGAGCAGGTTTTGGCATCAGACGAGTGGCGAGAAGAGTTGATGCCCGCTTTTGGCGAGCTCAAGGAAAGACTAAAGCGGTATGTGGCATCGCTGCTCAGTATCGAAAAGGAGCTCGATGAGGAAACCAAAGGCAAGGTAGAAAATGCTCTCATTGATATTGGGCAAGCAGCTCAACGGCTAGAAGAGGTAACGGTGCAGATCGAGTCTTTCTTCAAGGAAGGAGACGTTCGCTGGGCAGAAAAAACGTATGAGGGGACCACCCTGTCTGCTGCTAAGCTCGATGTAGCGCCTTTCTTAGAGGAGAAGCTTTTTGAGCCCTTAAAGAGTGCGATTCTTTGTAGTGCAACTCTTAGCGTGGGTGGGAATTTCTCTCACGTGAAGAATAATTTGGGCTTGCAAAAAGAGGTGGTGGAAAAAATCTATCCTTCGCCTTTTGATTTCCAAAACAGAACCCGCTTGCTAGGCATAAAAGATCTCCCTGCGCCAAATAGCTATTCATTCATTAGTGAAGCAGCTGAAGTGATTCGCGAGGCTACCTCAATCACAGATGGGGGAGCGTTTGTCCTTTTCACTTCATATGACATGCTCAATAAATGCGCAGATGCTTTAGGGGATTTACCTATTTTAAAACAGGGCGATCGTCCTAGACATCAGCTCTTGGAAGAATTTAAGAAATGCCAAAATGGCATCCTTTTTGGAACAGATTCTTTTTGGGAGGGTGTGGATGTAGCTGGAGATGCGTTGCGGCTCGTTATTATCGTTAAGCTTCCTTTCCCCGTGCCATCTGAGCCTCTTCTGGAGGCTAGATCTGAGCTTTTACGCAGTCAGGATAGAGATCCCTTTATGGAAGATTCGATCCCCCAAGCGGTGATGAAATTCAAGCAGGGGTTCGGCCGGCTTATGCGCCGGGCAGAGGATCGAGGGTGCGTTCTGTGTCTCGATCAGCGCCTATTTGCTAGGAGCTATGGGAAGGTTTTCTTGCAGAGTTTGCCCGAGTGTGTGGTGTCGTATAATTCTAAGGCTCTAATATACAGTGAGATGCAAGATTTTTATCGTTAATAAAGCTTGACATTTTATTTATTTCTTGTTAAGATTAAGCAAGATAGAGGTAATAAAATGTTTAAAGCAGTTTCTTCAACCCCCTTTGTTTTCCAACAGCCGCCTGATTCCAAAAAGAATAAGGCAAAGCGCTGCGTAATCTCTGCTTTATTTGGGGTCTTGTCAGTGCCTATGGTTTTTGTTTCAGCTCCTGCCCGCCTCTACACATTCGTTAAAAATCGATCTGCCATTGAGAGGCTTGCAGAAAAACGGTATGACGCGGCTTGCTCGGCTCTAGATTTAGAGGCTAAGCTATCGCCAGACATTACTCAGATCCAAGCTCTTTTAGAGACCCGCCCGAAGGGGAGCATGCATGACCATATGCAAAAGGTGCGAAGCAAAATCGATCGTGCTCTAGCAAAGAGTCCTCAAGGCCTAGACGCTACATTCTTACATCATGCAGCCCATGTAATGACAGTTTGCGCGGATGGGATGGAAGTATTTCAAGAATATGGTGAAAAAGCTATGGGAGAAGATTCAGGAGAATTTCCGCTGGTTAGATTAGCTTTTTCTTTGGACCGCGCTGTGAAGAAAAAGCCTTTCTTTAAGAAGGATACTGTTTTGGGGAAAATCTTCTGGACGTTTGCTCATCCAGAAAAAGCAACGAACTCCTTTTTCGATCACGTGGGATGGAGTCATCCTTTGGCTTATAACTCCTATCAACATGGGAATGCCAATGTGCGGATCGGTGCTTTTGAAGTAAATGGAAGTAAGATCCATATGATTTTAGGGCCAACTCCCACGTGTGATAGATTATTCGTGGGTCATTTACAGCACCTTAAAGAAACAGACATGGGGGTCCACGCGCAACATACTCTAGAATCTCCATGGCAAAAAGCGGAGAATGTGCGTCGTATAGAGCAGCAGCGCGTTGCAGAGCATTTTAAGGATGAGGTTGTCTATACCTTTGGTCATATCGAAAACAAAGGCGGGCGTCCTCATTTAAGGGAAGAAGGTGTTGCTCTTCCAAAGAATTTTACTAAGGCGCAGGCAGAAGGGATCAATACTTTGGCAGAGGAGATGTTTGGCTCTGATGAGCTGAGCGATAAAGCCCGCCGCCTTGGTTTGCAAACTCTTGTTGCGATCCAAGGGATATTCAATTTGCCCAAAGGAGAGCATTCCATGGGTCAAGCCTGTAAGCAAGATATTGATCGAGGGGTACTCGTTAATGTTTTGACGATCCTATTTATGGATCAACTCGCAAATCAACCTCTTACCGATGAGAGGATTGCACAAATTTTAGGGGTTGTTCTTCTTCGCCCTGGTTTAGTAGACGATCGGGCTATCTTAAAAAAGCGCTACGATGCTCTAAGCGAGCTCGTGCATTTTATCGCAAAAAAACCAGAAGTGTTTGATTCGATGAAGAGACATTTTTTGGGAAGTATTTGGTACAAACCATTTGCACCCAAAGTCCTTCCTTTAAAGAAGAATTGATTAATTCAATTCCTCCAATCTTCGGCCCTTTTATACATAATGTAATCGCGCCATCAGTGGAGGGATTATGCAGTGTCTTTGCCCTTTTTGTAAGAAAAACATGCTAATATTTCTTACATATGTAATGGTAAGTCATTGACCATGAGGCAATTGTAAATATAACCGCTGATAGATACGTGATAACCAAAAAACACCCCTTGATTTTGTAAGAAAAACATACTAATATTTCTTACATGAAGAATAAACAAAAAAAGACAATCAGCATTGATTGTAAAATACTTAAAGCGATAAATGCTCTTGGGCATGGTGCTGTATTTGTTCCAACGGATTTTTTGATGTTTGGAAGTCGACAAGCTGTCGATCTTGCTTTTCACCGGCTTGTTCGAAAGCGAATTATTCGTCGCCTTGCAAGAGGGATATATGATTTTCCCGAAGAACACCCTGTTCTTGGAAAACTTCAACCGTCTCCGGAAAAAATAGCGGAGGCATTGGTTGGGCGTGATTGCACACGTATTCAACCGGCGGGCGCTTATGCAGCAAATATCCTGGGACTATCTGAACAGGTTCCAGCTAAAATTGTGTTTTTAACAGATGGACCAAGTAGAACGATAAAAATCGGCACGACAACCATTCAACTTCGGCGGACAACCCCCAAAAATATGGCGACGGCAGGGCGACTCAGTGGACTTGTGGTTCAAGCTTTCCGTGAATTAGGCAAGGAAAATATAACAGCAGAGCGGCTTGAACATTTAAAGCGGACTCTTCCATTAGAAAAACGGCAAGAATTACTCAAAGATATTCGACTAGTTCCGGAATGGATGCATTCCATTTTCAGGAAGCTGGTTGAGGAGGCTTAAATGAATATAGAGTTTTTAAAATTCCCTTCCAATGAACGTCGCCTGTACATCGAACAAGCAGCCATTCAGAAAAATGTATCTCCTGTCATTCTGGAAAAAGATTTTTTTGTATGTTTGTTGCTTCGTATTTTATTCGAGTCAGAATTCGCTGGTAGTCTCGTATTCAAAGGGGGTACTTCGCTATCAAAAGTTTTTGGAGCAATCGACCGCTTTTCTGAAGATATTGATCTATCGCTGTCTCCTGCTTTTCTTGGACTTCCTGAAACTGCTACCAATCGCAGTCAAGCCGACAAATGGTGGAAAAAAGCTGAAGCTATGTGCGAAATTGCTGTTCAAACCCAGATTATGCCAATGTTAGAAGCATCGACATTGGGCTTGTTAGGAGAAAATAAGCAGGTGCGATTTGAATATCTGAAAGACTCCCTTACCAAATCGCCGGTAATTCTTTTTCACTATCCATCATCTCTTCCAACTGGATTTTCCTATATTAAACGTTCCGTAAAACTCGAGTTCGGTTCCCTAACTGATCAGCAGCCAACTGGACATTATACAATACAACCTTGGGTTTCTGAGATTTTTCCTGCTGCGTTTCCCGATTGGCAATGTGAAGTCGTATCTCTAGAGATCGAGCGAAGTTTCTGGGAAAAGGCTACAATTCTACACGCAGAATATCACCGACCACTTAATAAACCAATGCGAGATAGGTTTTCACGTCATTATGCTGATACCGCGGCGCTAGCGAATCATCCAGAGGCAATCAAAGCGATTGATGACCACGACCTCCGAACCAAGGTCGTTTTATGGAAAAGTTTGTTCTTTGGTAGTTCGTCAGCAAACTACGTCGAAGCCAAACCTGGAGCCTTTCGCCTTGTACCTAAATTTGAAAGATTACTTGAATTGCGGCGTGATTATCAGTTGATGCGCGATATGTATCTTAATGAGCCCATCAGTTTTGATGATATACTAAGCATCTTGTCCGATCTGGAACATCGAATTAACCTCACAATGCCTTTATTCTCCTTAGGGAAGGACTGACTATTAAAGCAGTCTTTCCTTTAAGAATCCACTTCATAGCCTACTTAGGCTGCCTACACCAGGCGGCGTCATAGGTATTCTAGGAAGCACATAAGATAAACAGCAAAATACAAACGAACTGATAGATTTTGTGCAACTCATCTGATTAGCTAGAATTGATTTTTCGTGAGGAGATAGCTCCCTTTCTTGCCAAGGGGAATCTGAAGAAGGCGGGTTTGCTGGTAGGGGCTTGCTTGGAGGGAGGTTTTCTGTTGGGACGTTCCTGTTTATTGGAGGCGGCGCTGGAGCAGCAGAAGGTGTTGGGGGAATAATGGCTTGTTTGGGCATTCCAAAATGATATAAGCAGATAAAAGTGATTACCGCTGCGATCGCAACTCCACCGATGACGATTTCTCTCTTGTGTGTCTCTAAGGCTTTAGAGGCTTTTACCCTCGCTTCGACTAAAGCAGTTTGCATCCATTCAGTTCTGGAAGGATTCTTTTTCTCTAAAAGAGTTTTTGGTTCTTTCCAAATCGCACTACTAAATACTCTTCTAATTACTTGAGTTGCTGTTTGTAGATGTGTTGTGTAATCGTAAGGTTTTTCTGATTGTAAGATGGTGATCGGCAAAGTTACCACAGATAAAACTGCATAGTACGCTGTTTGGAAAATAGCTACAGCGGCCGTATTATAGACTGTTTTAGTAGCGAAAGTTGCTGCAATTTTTGCAAAATTCCGATCGTTTGCATAGGAAATACCCTTGCATTTGTATAAAGATGTTCGCACAGGAGGGGGCCGGTAGTTACCATTTTTTCTCTCTGTTTGATTATTAAATTGGAGCGTAGCGGAGTCGAACCGCTGACCTCTACAATGCCATTGTAGCGCTCTACCAACTGAGCTAACGCCCCAAAGTAGGATATTCTACCCTTTTCTTCTCTTTCCTTCAATTCTGAAAAAATCTATCCTTTCAAAGAATTTGAATATGGAGATATCTGTATTCGCTTTTGAGCCTTATCTCGTATATATGCACATCCCGACTCAAGAACTGGTTTTTCACTACGTCGGCTTTTTCTCAAATTTTTCATTCATTCCTCGTTTCTTGTCTATGAACACAGCAACTCGTCTTAGCTAAAAATTTTGAGGAGCCTCCTTGCTTAATCCCAAGTTTTGAATTGGTTTGGGTATACACAATTTCTTGGACTGAATTTACTGTATTTATCAGCTTATACAGTAATTTTAATCCGTGGAGAAAGTTGAGATTTTTTTGTGTCTAAGAGAAAAATAAGACTCGTGTACAATCGAGTTATGAGTTTATTAGAGCAAGTAGCTGAGGTGCCTGCCGATCCCATTTTCGGGGTTGTGGCAGATTACATAGCTAGTCCTTATCCCGATAAATGTAGCTTTCTCATCGGCTATTACTTAGATGAAAATCTAAACATTCCATTATTAGATACGGTGGCAGAAGTTGAGCGGCGGCTTGTAAACAAGCCTTATAGTCGCAAGTATTTACCCATTGATGGGGACCCAGAATATCTCGAGCTGACCGAAAAGCTGGTTTTTGGCAAAAGTGATGAGCGGATTTGCAAAGTACAAACGGTTGGAGGGACGGGTGCCCTTTTTCTGAGCGGGCTCTTGGCAACGAATTGGACAGATCAAATTGCCATCCCAAAAGAGACCTGGGCCAATCACTGGAAAATTTTTGGGCAGGCAGGATTAAAGACTAGTTCCTACCCCTATTATGGCGACAAGGTTGTCTTATTTGAGAGGATGGTCGAAGCGCTTTTGGCAATGCCTAAAAAAACCTGCGTGCTTATCCATGCAAATTGTCACAATCCTACAGGTTTTGATCTATCACATGAGCAGTGGCAGACTTTGTATGAGGTGATAGAAAAAAAGGGTTTGTTCCCTATTTTAGATATGGCCTACCAGGGATATGGGGCAGCACCTGAGGAGGACGCTTACGGTCCAAGGCTTTTTTTAGAGAAGGGGATAGAGTTTGCCCTGACATATACTTTCGCAAAGAACTTTTCTTTTTATGGGGAGAGGGCCGGAGCGCTTTTTGTTGTTGGGCAGTCGAAAAGGTCAGCAGACATTGTCTTAAGCCAACTAAAGAGCTTAGCGAGGGGGTCTTACTCGAATCCTCCAATGCATCCAGCATTTGTGGTGAAAGGGGTTTTGCAAGACGAGAAGCTGTATAAAAAGTGGTTAGAAGAGCTTGCTCAGATGCGAGCGCGCATGAGCCGCGTTCGCTCATATTTTGTGAAGAAGATGAGTGACAAGGATCCAGATGGCAATTGGCAGCCCCTTCTTAACTGCCGAGGTCTTTTTTGTATGACGGGTCTTTCAAAAGAGATAGTGATGCAACTGCGCAAAGATAAAGGTGTTTTTCTTGGGGGAGAGGGGCGGATCAATTTGACCGGAATCAATCACGAGAACATCGATATTGTCACAGATGCCATAGCTGGTGCGCGATGAAAAAACATTGGATTTTTTTAGGGCTTTTTCTGGGATTGCTTTTGGTCTTGCCAAAAGGGGGCGCCGATGTTTTTCGCAAAATGGTCCTTACTGGTTCTACAAGTTTAGCTAAGAGCTCTCCAGAGGTAGCTCCCAATACCCTAGAGCTAGAAAATCAAATCCTACGCAGCGAGATTCAGCGGCTGCAGAATGTAGCCTCGATGTCAGCCCAGCTGCAGATGGAAGTACGTCATTTATTGGGCTTAGAAGAAAGGGCCAATGATGCTTTTTTTGAGAGAAGAGAGCGCTATCTATCGCAAATATTATCTCGCCAACTAGTAGCCGTTCCTGCTCGAGTGATCTTTCGAGAGCCAATTAGTTGGAGCAGTAGTTTTTGGGTGAATGTGGGGGAAAGAGATAATCAGGCCTTAGGAAAGAGAATCATCGAAAAAAATAGCCCGGTCGTGTCTGGCACAGTGATTGTAGGTGTGGTCGAAGAAGTTGAAGAGACAAGAGCTCGGGTGAGGCTCATTAGTGATCAGCGGCTAACTCCTTCGGTGCGAGCCCTTCGAGGAGGCGTGCAAAACAGAATACTCGCAAAAAAAATCAGTGATTTAATCCAAACGCTTTCCTTAGCGAAAGATTTAGCTGGATCAAGTGAAATGCAGCACCTTCTCAAAACCTACCTCAATACTTTGGACGTGGAGAAGGAAGATTCTTACCTAGCTAAGGGAGAGGTCCGCGGCGGTAGTCACTCACTTTGGCATATGAATACTAGAAAACTCAAGGGAGTAGGTTTTCATTACCATTGCGGGGATGAAGAGGGAGAAGCTGTGGATCTGCGCGGAAAAAATCTTCTGCAAGTAGGAGATATTCTTGTGACAACAGGGATGGATGGTATTTTTCCACCGGATCTGCATGTGGGTGTAGTAACAAAAGTTGATCCGCTGCGCGAGGGCGGCACCTCCTTCTCTCTCCAAGCAGAATCTCTTGTTTCAGACCTTAGGAACTTAAGTGAGGTCGTTATTTTGCCAAGGAATTTTTGACAAAATCAGTGTGTACCTCTTATACTTGCGTGCAATTATCCCAAGGTAGGGATTTGAAACTCTGAAAACTAGGAGCGTATTATGAAAAAGTATTTTGGATGGCTATTTGCCCTCGTTGCATCAATGACAATGGTTTCTGCATACGCAGAAGAGGTATCAGAAGTAGAAGATCAAGATTCTGCTGTTGAAGAGCCTCTAGCAGTTGTGCTCGACGACGAAGCTGACGACGCTGACGAGTAATTCACTCCGTGGCCCTGTGATAACAGGGCCACAATTCTGTCTGGCTGTGTAGAGGCAAAAGCTTGAGCGTACAAACTCTTGCGAGCTTCCGACAGCTGTTTCTGGCAACTACTTATGTCACCTGAATAAGCCTCCCCACATTTTTGCAACCTTCCTCCCCTTTTCAAGAAAAACATCGGCCTGTCATACACCAAAAAGTCATAGCCTACAGAGGAGAAATCTCCTAAGTAGATGTCGGTTTTTTCAAGTATGGGGTAGACGGGTGGAAAGTCGAGAATGAACTTGGCTTTAGTTTCATACTTGCCGATGATCCGATGAAAACTGGCAGGATTATTTTCTTCGAGCAGGGGATGAAGCTTGATTAGCAAGTGGTGAGAATCGCTAAGTTCATCGATGATCTTGCCAGTGCTTTCAAAAAAAGAAGTGGAAGTTGCTGTTGTCTCCCAAGTAGGAGCATAAAGTACTGTCTTTTTTTCAGATTTGAAAAAGGACCTTGTCAGCGCATCAAAATGCTCTTTGTATTTCTTGTAGAACCAATAACGGATATTGCCGATGGAGTCATAAGTTAGCTCAATATCTTGAAGAATAGGTTTGTCAAGAAGGTCTTCCTTGTCTGATTTGCCATGGGGGCTAAATACAAAGCGGATCTCTTTATTATAGAGCATCTTCACTAGAGGCTTAAGCTCTAGGGCCCAAAACTTTCCGCAGGTGAGGATGGTGCTGTAATTTTTTGCGATATGATCGAGGGAGAGCTCGCTTAAGGGAATATATTGCAGATCGACCATAGGATAAAATTTCCTACCTAATTCTAGATGCTCTTTTTCTGTTACGATTAAAGGAATGTCTAATACGTAACAAAGGGGAACGAGGTGATCTAAATGGGTAGAAGGACCCGTGCTAATTGCCACAAACATAAGGCTGTAGTATACTTCCTCTCATGAATTATTCCCTAGTTGATCATCATCGCAATTACCAAATCACAGGCAGTGACCTGCTTATTTCCCTCGCAACAGGATTCTCTGGCGCTCCCTATGCCCTGAGACACCATCAGCTTGCTGAGGTGGAGAATGCTCCTAGATGGGGCCACAGGCTTATCTGCCTTGCCGAGTTCGTTCCCATTATTGGGGCGGCTATCGCCCTCACCGAGCGAGTGGTTTATGCCCTCTTTGCATCTGGTTACTCGGATGCCCCATGGAGAGATAAGCCTCTCGATGCAAGTCAAGCTATGCAGGTCATGCAGGGAAGATCACTAGCAGCAGTCCAGCAGCATCATGCAGCAGACAAAACAGTTTATGCATCTTCAGAAGCGGTCGCAAAGCAACTTAAATCCTTAGCGCCAGATGGCTCTGCTCCCTTGAGCTGCACGCACAATTTTGCCGATGCTATTGGCCCGCGTGAGCAGATGGAAGATGCCCATTTTTACAAAGAAATGGAAAAAGGCATATTAGCTGGCGTTTTTGATGGTCATGGCGGTAAGGAAGTTTCTGCTTTTGCAAGCGTTGAATTCGAAAGACGCTTTCCTGAGGCTCTAAAAGTTGCTAATGGGAACGTGCACAACGCATTTGAAACACTCATCCATCACATCCATCAAGATATCGCCCGCAATAGTGCATGGAATAACCAAGGTAGTACTGCGGTAGTTTCCTACATCGATAAAGAAAGTCGCTTGATCTACACAGCTACCCTTGGCGATAGCGAAGCGAATATTTATCGAAATTCTTTTGTTGGCTCTGTCACCTCGATCCCGCTCTCTTTTGTACATGACTGGACATCCGACATCGGCCGATTGGTCAACGTCTATGGAGCGGGCCTTATGTATAGGGTGATGCAATATATGGGCGGTCATGCAAAAAACATAAGGTCCAGACTTGTTTATGGAGTCAATGTCTCGCGTGCGCTCGGCGACATAGATCAAACAGGAGTGCCAGCGAAGCCCTTAGTGATACATGAGCCTGTGATCACAGTAAATAAGCTCAAATCAAAAGACGTTGTGATCTTAGCCTGTGATGGCCTTAAAGACTACGTCCCGGAGCGGGAGATCGCAGACACAGTAGCTAAAACACAGAGCGTGGCACATGGCGTCCTTGGAAGAGATACCCGGACCCTAGCCAAACAGCTTGTCGACAAAGCCCTTGTCCACATGGAAGAAAAACGTCAAGGCGGGGACAATGTCACCGTACTCGCCATCGATGTAGCCTAGAAAAAAAGGAAGCTTTCTATTTTAGCTTCACATAGAAGCAGCACCACTACTTAGATAGGCTGCGTATGTTTCAATCGATTTTTGCCAAATACGAAAACTCCTTGTGCCTACAGCAGTTGTTTTTTGTTTAGTAGAAGAATTCGTTGGTGGCTCGGAAACTTGTGTTATCTTTGGGGCTGTAATGGATGTAACGGTTACAGTATTTGAAGACTCTGCGGTTTCAGCAGCAGTTATCCCAGGCGTATTTATATTAACTTTCATAATGTCTTCCTTTGGGTTTGAGAGAATAGAAATTTTAAACAATCGGGTTGTTTATTGGCAAATGCCATTTATTTTTTTCAATAAGAGCTAATGTTTTTATGTACGTGGCAAGATTAAGCCTATGAGACTAAGATTGAAAATAGGTTTTCAAGACTCGGTTCGGAATGCCCAAAAGTTTCCTCGATTAGAGTATTCTCTAGAGGCGCTTTTCCAAGCTCCTCTTCGCAGATAGCAAAAAGGTTTTCGTACTCTTCCTTTGGTACGTATCTACCCGCTTTTGTAAGCTCCGAATCCTTTAGAAGGATCATCGGCTTCTTAAAGCTCAAGAAATCGTAGCCAATCGAGGACAGGTCCCCGATATAGAGATCCATTTGGGCTAAGAGGGGATAAATGGAGGGGGAGTCTTCGATGAATTGGATTCCTTCGCTTTTGAGGCGAGCGATCTCATCTGGAAACTGTAGATAAAGGTTGGGATGTAGCTTCACAAAGAAATTTTCCGGTGCATTGTGCAGATGGGGCCAAAGATCTGGAAAGGAAGAGTTCTTTTCTTGGTCTTGCCAGGTCGGGGCATACAAAATCGCATTTTGTTTCTTTGGAAAAAGGTTTTCGTAAAATGCTTTGTGTTTTTCAAAGTAGGCAAGGCGGTAGTTGCCTACTCTTTGGGTAGGGACATTTACCCCTTTTTCTTTTAAAAACTCTTCTATCCGAGGACCATAAGTGAGAATGAGCTCCTCTTCCTTAAGCGCTTCCATGAAAGGGGAGTGTCGCCCTTTATCAGAATTGCCGTGAGGGCACCAAATAGTTTTAATCCGTTTGTTTTGCATCCTTTGGGCAAAGAAAAAGACCTCTTCGAAAAGAACTCTTGGGGTCGAGTAGATGAGTGTATCAAAATTTTTGACGATTTGGTCGGGAGACTCGCATTGAAGTGTGTCCAAATCGGGATAGAATTCTTTAGCTTGGGCTGTAAGCATATCATCTGTGAGGATGAGGGGGATGGCCAAAAGACTACAAAGAGGGGCTAAATGGTCCAGGTGGTGGGATTCTTGGCCATAGATGAGACCGGCGGTAGGCATGGCCTTAGTTTACTGCTTTGGCGTATAGGTGGCAACGCGCATTTTTCTTCGGACTCTATGGAGAGGGTGAGGATATTTACAGAGCAGGGGCTCTTGTTTTTTTTGCCTTTTCTGATGAAAAAGAGCCTCGTTGCGGCAATTTTGCAGGTTTGTCCTTTCTAGAAGGGCAATCAGTTGGTCTAGCTTGGTCAGAATGCTGCAGCTTGACTCTTCGCTATGGGGGAGCATTTCTGTTTTTCCGAGCAGGACACAGCATTTGGTTAGCTGGGCTGTTGCATCCATTCGATCCGAGCGCTCTTTGACAAGGTTTACCACTAAGTCAGACCTTTGGTGTATCACCCTCATCCAAGCCCGATCATTGCCCTCTAGTAGGGCCAGTTCCTCTTGGTGGAGGCTAGCTAGAACTTCTCGCATCGAATGAATTTCTTTCTCGAGCGTGCTATCGAGAACTGAGTGAGCAGCGTTCCATTTTTGCTTGCGCGAGATTTCTGTAGCTGCCATTCTACTCCTCCAGGATTCCTCAATGATTACTTGGGTATAGCGGTAATGAAAACATTAGACAAGGGAGAATTTCCCTATCAAAACCTAAAGTCTTGGTTTGAAAGGGAGAAAAGAATTTTTCCTTGGCGCGATAATCCCTCTCCTTATGCAGTTTGGGTATCGGAAGTGATGCTGCAACAGACCAGAGCTTCCGTTGTGGTAGGCTATTTTACTCGGTGGATGGCCAAGTTTCCGACTATTGAGAGCTTGGCTGCAGCCCCTGTAGACGAGGTGATCAAAATGTGGGAAGGGCTAGGTTACTACTCACGGGCAAGGAATCTAAAAGAGGGGGCAATCCATCTCACTAAGCATCATAATAGCCTATTACCAAGCGATGCTAAGGCACTTAGTAAGGTCAAAGGGCTCGGCCCCTATACAATCGGGGCTATTTTGAGTTTTGCTTTTCATAAAAAGTCCGCAGCAGTGGATGGAAATGTCCTTCGCGTTATTTCGAGAATGTTTGCTTTTGAGCAAGAAATTGATCTGCCTTCGACGCAGAAATGGATCCGAGAGAGAGTAGAAGAGCTCTTGCCAGATACAGAGTCTTGGGTCATTATGGAGGCACTGATAGAACTAGGAGCGACCCTTTGCGGGAAAAAGCCCGCGTGCGAGGCTTGCCCTGTGCAAGATGCTTGCCAAGGCTATCTTCTTGGAAAGGCGGAGAACCTTCCCAAAAGGAAGAAAAGGCTGCCATCCATTTTTCTAAAAAGAATCGTCCCAGTGATCTATCACAGAAATGAGCTTCTCCTACAAAAGCAGGAAGGAAAAAAAGTAATGGCAGGGCTTTTTGAGTTTCCTTATTTTGATGAAGAGAGACATTTGAAGACCTTTTACCCGGGCCATTTACAAAAAGTTGGCAACTTAAAAGAAGTAGAGCATACATTCACCCGTTACCGGGCGCGGCTGATTCCGACTCTATGGGAAGCTGAAGAGAAGAAAGAAGTAGAGGGCTTTATCTGGATAGAGAGCGAGGCGATGCAGAAGCTCCCTTTTTCCTCTGGCCACCGAAAAATTACTCAAGAGGTTTTAGGCAAACATGCGAATCTTACACACGGAAAGTTCTAACGGCTGGGGCGGCCAAGAGATGCGAATCTTGCGCGAGTCCACGGGCCTGCGCGCGCGCGGATGCGAAATTTTCATGGCAGTAGAAAAGGGAGGAGGTTTAGTTCAAAAAGCACGTGATGCTGGCTTTACCGTCTTCGAGATCGAGTTTAAAAAGCGAAGAGCACCCTTGGTCTTGATGCAACTGGTTCGCATCCTAACCAAACACAAAATAGATCTCGTAAACACCCACTCTTCACTCGACGCTTGGCTTGGAGGGATAGCAGCAAAAGCCTCCGGAAAAAAAGTGATCCGAACAAGGCACCTCTCCACCCCCATTCGCAAAGGACTCAACAGCAAATTGCTTTACAACACCTTAGCCGATTTTGTTGTGACCACATCAAGCCAGATCATCTCTCCGATCATTAACCAATCCGGACTATCCCCAGATCACTGCCGCTTAGTAGCAACAGGAGTGGAGCCCGCAAAATTAAAGCCAACAAAGCAAGCCGTGCAAGACTTCAGAGATAGCCTGAATCTATCTGATGACGACTTCCTAGTTGGCACAACATGCATCGTTCGTTCTTGGAAGGGGATACCCGATCTGATCCAGGCAGCGCACCTTCTTCGTGACATCAAACAAATCAAATGGGTTATCATCGGTGGCGGTTATGTTGATCAATACAAACATCTTGCTAAAAGTGGAAACGTCCACTTTACCGGGCATCTAGACGATCCTTCAGCTGCCATTGCAGCTTTAGATATTTTCACTCTTTTAAGCACGGCTAACGAAGGGATTTCACAAGCGTGTTTGCAAGCCGCCTATTTGGAAAAACCCCTTATCACCACAACCATTGGCGGACTACCAGAAGTATGTCGCAATCAAGAAACAGGGATACTTGTGCCCCCAGCATCTGCTAAAGACGTAGCAGCAGCTGTGCTTTCTCTTTACGACGATCCCGAAAGAAGAATGGCACTTGGCAAAAGAGCTCGCAAGCTAGTTGAAAATAAATTCACCATGGAGCATACCCTAGATCAGATGCAACAAGTCTACGCGAAGATTCTTTGATGGCCCATACCTGTCACCCTCCCCAAGAAAAAAAAGCCTTTCCATGGCTGCTAACCCGAACCATTGTCGCCATACTTTGTTCACTTCCACTCCTTCTTCCCATGTTTGGGATAAAAATTCATCTCGGTTTGCAGGGAGTGTTGGCTACTATCGTCCAACTCTTTTCCGGATGGCCCTTTTATGTGGGAACAATCTGGGGGCTCAAACGAAAATCGGCCAACATGGACACCCTTGTTGCCCTTGGAACAACCGCCGCTTATCTCTTTAGCTTCTACTCCATCTTTGTCGATCCAAGTCGAGGCCTCTACTTTGAAACCTCCAGCATCCTGATCACCTTCATCCTCATCGGCCGAATGATGGAAGAAAAATCCAAAGAAAAAGCAGCCAGTGGCATGCATGCCCTTTTAGAAATGCAACCCGACATCGCGCGGGTTAAAAGAGGCGAAGAGTTCATTGAAATCCCAGCAAACGAAGTACAAGTAGGGGACATCTTCATGACCAGGCCCGGCGAGCGGGTCGCAGTTGATGGAGAAGTAATTGAAGGGTTTTCTGCTGTTGACGAATCGATGCTCACAGGTGAGAGCACCCTAGTTGAAAAAGAACCTAAAGATGCCGTCTTTGCAGCGACCATCAACCAACACGGCAACATCATCGCCAAAGCGACCAAAGTAGGGTCCGATACCGCCCTATCTCGCATCATCGACATGGTTGAAAATGCCCGCAAGTCCAAAGCTCCCATCGAAAGACTAGCCGACAAAGTCTCATCCTACTTTGTCCCTTTCGTACTCATCATCGCCCTTCTTACTTGGATCCTTTGGGCCCTCATTGCCAAAGACGGAGCAGAAGGACTCATTAGTGCCGTCTCCGTCCTTGTCGTGGCTTGCCCCTGCGCTCTGGGCCTGGCCACACCCATCGTGATCCTCGTTGCCACAGCTAGAGCTGCTCACATGGGCATCTTCATCAAAAACGCCGAAGCGATCGAAAAAGCCCAAAAAATCCAAACCATCCTCGTTGACAAAACCAACACCGTGACCGAAGGGACCCTCACCACCTCCAAAATCGCCCTCGAAGAGAAATATTTTCCCATCGCAAGAACACTCGCCGAGCACTCCGAGCACCCCGCATCCCAGGCCATCTTAAATGCCCTCAAAGAAAAAAATATTAATAACTTACCCTCCATGCTAGCCTTCCGCTCTGAGCCAGGGCGAGGCGTAAGCGGCTACTTCGATGACCGGAAATATTTTTTAGGTTCTCCTAAATTCCTTGAAGAGCAGCACACCCCCATCGATAGCCTCAAAAAACCACTCGAAGAAGAAATCGGCACCATCGTTGCCCTTGGCACTGAAAAAATAACCATAGGGTATTTCGTCCTCTCCGATCAGATCAAGCAAGGGAGCTTAGATGCCATCACCTCCCTAAAAAACCTCGGCATCGAAACCATCCTCCTCACTGGAGACCGGTACAAAGTAGCCGAAAAAGTTGCAACCGAACTCTCCTTCGATCACTTCTCAGCAGAAGTGCTCCCCGAAGAAAAAGCCCAACATGTCCTTGCAGAAAAACAAAAAGGCAAAACCGTCGCCATGGTCGGGGACGGCGTCAATGACGCCCCCGCTCTAGCTACAGCCGATGTAGGCTTTGCGATCGCCTCCGGTACAGATGTAGCCATGGAATCCGCCTCCGTTGGCCTCATGCGCTCGCACCTGTCATCTGTCTACGACACCATCCTCCTCTCCAAAGCCTCCTACAAAAAGATCATACAAAATCTTTTTTTTGCTTTTGGTTACAACACCCTCGGCATCCCCCTCGCGGCCTTCGGCCTCCTCAATCCCATCATAGCAGGAGCTGCCATGGCCCTTTCCTCTATCTCCGTTGTCCTCAATGCCACCTTACTCAACAAAAAGAAACTTGCTGAGAAATAAACCAAAGAGCGATAATTACAAACAACTACTATGAAAGACCAATGGATAGATTGGCTGCAGGATAAGCAGCGACATTTTTTTTACGGAGTGATCTTCGTACTCGCATCGCTGTTTGTTGCATTCCAGGCATTTGGCAAATTCCACAATCCTACTACTAGCAACTACCTCCTTGTCAACCAAGCTTTTGAAAAATGGATGTATCAAGGCGAGGCCTTTGAGAAACTCGAATCCGCCCTCAAAGAAAACCCCGAGCTAGAGACAAAATTTGGAGCCCTCATTGCTGACAAATTTCTCGTCCAAAACGACCCCGACAGTGCTCAAGCCTTTGCAGACAACGTTTTCAAAAGAGTGCTTAACCAAACCCCCGAGCACACCACCTTTGCGCAAGGCTCGCTTTTGATCGAAAGCGGCGACCTTCGCCAGGCCCTCACAAGCTCCCTCACCCTTAAAGCCGACATCGACCACAGCACACTCCTCTACGGCTTCAACCTCGTTCGCATCGCGAGCCTCGCACGTGCCCTGCACTCCGAGGGCCAAGAGCAATCGGCTCTCGAAGAGCTTGAAACCTACATGCAAACACATGAGAAAGTCTCGTCAGTACTCACCGAGTGCTTCCATGAAGGCAACCTCACCCTCACCGACTACATCTCCCATCGCAAGCTTTCAGCTCAAGCACCTGAAAAATAGGGTTTTCGATTTTCTCCATAAAGAAGTCCCTTTTCTCCATATTTTTGTTTAAGTAGGATTCAAGGTGATAAGGTTTTTGATCAGAGCTGATGTATTTCCAGTTGGACCAATCTTCATGCTCAATAAAAACCTTTTGAATTGCGTGCATTTCAATTGCGCTCACAAGCTCTTTCTCTCCATGTAGACCAAAGGCTGGATGAACGGGATAGTCGAAAGGGGAGGGATTTTGAAGATTGAAAAGCAAATAATAGAATCCGCAATGCGTGCTGAGGAAAAAACAACTCTTTTCTCCACTAGAAAACTTTTGTCTCATAGTTTTCCAATGCTCATGAAGAGAATTATCCAAGGCAATATATTTAAAATGCTTGATATGGGAAATTCTTATTCCCTTTTGAAACCATGGGCTTCCAATGGAAAAAAGTAGCGCAATTGGCAACCAGGATCTTAGAGCATACTGAATGATTATGGGTAATGAGAAGGATGAGTAAAAAAATCGGAGCGAGATAAGAATTAGAGGTATGCAGAGAGATTTTTGAATGTTGTCCGGTCTGGGATAGAGGGTAAGCAAGCCAGCAAAAAGAAAAATCAATAAAATAGGCCAATCCTTTTCTTTTTTCAAACGAGGAAAAGCGAAGAATAAAGAAAGGATGAGCAAAAAGGGGGCTGCAAAAATAAATATTGAGTAGCTATCCCAAAGGGAAGGTATAAGGAAATAGGAACAATGCTTTGCAGATAAATAACGAGTTTTATTTAAGACAACATAGTTGATAAAACTCTCCCATCCTCCCTGAATAACAGTAGGAAGAAGACAAAGGCCTATAGTGAGCGTAAAAATCCCAATAGTGTGGCTGATAGTCTTTAAAGAGTCCCTTTTTACAACAGCAGTTCCAAGCACGGCTAGAAAAGCGAGAGCGCCGACGTTTTGTTTAGTGCAAAAACAAAGCCCTGCAAACAAAGCGGATATTTTCAAAGAGCGAGGTGCATAGTAGAAGGAAGCCAAAAAGAAAACCTTAGCAAGGCCATTATATCCAGAAAAGCCCCAAGTAGATTGGAAGTGGGCGAGGACAAAAAAAGAGGCAATAAATAGGGGAGAAAAAGGGTTGCTAACCTTGAAGTTTTTGAGAATGAGGCAAGAGAGGATAATGCTACAAACAAAATAGATTGCTAGTACTGCTCGCATAACGATGAGTTCGCTTCCAAAAATCTTTGCAAACAAAGCGGCAATATAGACAGAAAGGGGTGTTGCCCCGAAAAAGACATCTCGATATAGAACTTCACCGGAAATGACCCGGTTCACCACTTGTAAAAACCAGGTTTCATCATCCGTATTGATCTCCTGAAATATACAAAAGTAAAAACAGAGACAAAACAGCCCAAATCCAAGGAAAGTTAAGTGTTTAAACTTCAACTTTCTCTCCAATGGCTTGCACCAAGAGTTTATGATCAGAGTATTCTTCAAATTCACTACGATTTCGCGCCATTTCCAAACCCTCTCTGATCTGCCTGATAGCATGAGAAAGATTCTTGCCTTGAATGTCCTTTAGAAACGAACGCCTCAGGAAAGTAAATTGGCAACCCAGCCGCATCATTTCCTCCATAAACAAGTGGCAGGGGATTGGATGACCGTGAGTAGGCAAAGTTAGCCCTCCAAACCCGAAACTCACTGAAACGAGACTTCTTACCCTTTCGAGCCTTCCATCTGCAAGAGGTGTAAAAATATTATGGTCGTGGTTTTCGATAGCCAAATCATTCAAACCGATGTAAATTCGAGATAAAGGCAGCTGTGAAAGCTCTTCTGCAATTTCGATTGCAGCGTTAGTCTCAATCAAAATTCCCACCTTAATCCGTTTGCCTGCCAATTGCAGAGCTAGCTCTACTTCTTCAACAGTTCGGACCATGGGAATTAAAATCTCATCCGCTCCGTGTATAACTGCTGCATGAATTTCTTGCTCAGAATGCTCTCCTATTGCATTAATGCGGCAGATAACGCGAGCATCTGTATGAGATCGTACAGCAATCAAATCATCGATCGTTTGGTGATTGATTTGTGTATCAAAACCCGCTTGCCGTGATTCTTTGCCCTTGTTTTCCCAATCGACAATGATTGAATCAATTCCGGCCTCAGCTGCCGCCCGGGCAAGGAGAGGGTCTGCACTAAAAAGACAAAGTTCAAAGTGGTCTTCCATAAACAAATATGAGGTTATATAAGTCTGGAAATAAAAAGAAGAGTTTGCGACAGTACTTGATATGAAAACCGTTCTAGTGACAGGGGCAGCAGGCTTTCTGGGCGCCAATCTCATCCAAAAATTGCTAAACGAGCAAGTATCGATCCATGTCTTGCTCCGGCCTGAAAGCGATCTATGGCGCATACAACCTCATATTCAAAAGCTTAAATCTCATGAGATCGATCTTGAAGATTATGAAGCTTTAAGCGAGCTCATAATACAAATACAGCCCGATGTAATCTTCCATCTAGCTGCAGATGGTGTAATTCCCAATAGTAAAGACAATCGCAAAGTCTTGATGAGCAATGTAGTTGGGACATTCAACTTATTACAAGCGACCCAAGACATAGATTATGAATCCTTTATTCATGTGGGTGGCTCCACTGAGTATGGCAAAAAAATCAAACCCCTTTCAGAAGGGGATGGTTTAGAGCCTTCCACCTTTTATGGCGCCACCAAAGCCTGTGGAACTAAGCTAGCATTGCAATTTGCCTCAGAATATGAAAAACCACTTACTGTAATGCGCCCCTTTGCCATTTATGGGCCGTTAGAGTCTCCAAGGAGACTCATCCCCACAGCAATAGAGGCTGCGATGACCGGAGGGACCCTCGGGTTAACTAGACCTGGTTTTGCCAGAGATTACATCTTTGTTGAGGACGTCGTCGATGCATGCATTCTTGCATGGAAAAATAGAGCTCCACGAGAAGCCTTTAATATCGCATCAGGAGTACAAACCACTAATGAACAGGTGGTCCAATTGATTGAAAAAATGATCGAAAAAAAAATCGCAACCCAAATTGGAGCCTATCCTCCCCGTCTATCTGATAGCCCCCATTGGGTAGCAGATATAACCAAAGCTAAACAAATACTAGGGTGGCATCCCAAACATACCCTTAAAGAAGGAATCCAAAAAACCCTGCAATATGCACTCACCCTCCGTTAGTATTATCCTTCCTGTGTACCAAAATCAGGAATCCCTTGAGGAACTCTACAAACAAATCAAAACTGTCTGTCAAAATGATACCCACGAAATTCTCTTCATCAACGACGCTTCTACTGATAAATCTGGGGCGATCATTGATACATTAGCAAAAAAAGACTCCTCTGTCGTCGCGCATCATTTTATGCAAAATGTCGGCCAGCACCGTGCAGCCCTTAAAGGGATCGAATTAAGTCAAGGCAGCGCTATCATAATTATGGATGCAGATCTGCAAGATCCTCCTCAAATGATCCCCACCCTGCTTTCAAAACTCCAAGAAGGCTATGATGCGGTGTTTGCCGGAAAGCATGGTAAATATGAAAGCCCCACTAGGCTCTTCACTTCTAAAATCTTCAAATACCTACTCCATAGACTCTGCAATCTCCCCAAAGACGCTGGGATGTATGTCGCCCTCAATCGCCCTATGATCAAAGCCCTCAGCCGCATTTCCATGCCCACTCCTTTTCTTGTGGCAATGATTGGACTCACTGAGCTAAAAACCTGCTCGATTCCATTCTCGCGCCAAAAACGTCCCAGTGGCAAAACGACCTATACAGGCGCCATGCGTCTAAAAGTTGCTCTGAAAGCGCTCTATCAAGTGCTCACTATAAAGAGGAAAACTTTCTAAGAGGGCTAGCAAAAATGTCTCCAACTTGCATCCTACCAACTCAAAACTAGTACATACTTGACAAAAGCCCAAAAAAAGGGGATCCTGTGCCTTTCGGTCATATTTGTTTGAGCTAACACATGAAATTTTTTCGCTGGAAAGTTCTTCTTCCTTCCTTATTGTCTCTTTTTCTACTTGTGCAATTTCTCTATTTTAATCACAAAATTATTGATGTTAGGAAAAGTTTAAAAGCGAGAATAAAAAAACACAAAACTCATATAAGAGGAAGTGACTTTGTGTTTTATAAAGCCTTTCATAATAAATTTCTATTGCCAAAAGAATTGTCCAAAGTTCCTTATGCAGATACTGAGATGATCAAACGTGTGAAGAAAATCAAAATCCGTGATGTTTTTGCCCCCTATAATGGCGCACTAATCGAAAAGAAAGACGGGTATTGGCTTTTATTTAGATACGATAATATTCGACAAATGTATTTTAATAAAATAGACAGCAATGTTGGGTGTGTTGAATTAGATCAATATTTAAAACAGACTAACTCTGATTTTTTTACTATTGAAACCAATAGTAACAGTTCCGAAGATCCAAGGATCTTAAAGATGGGGGAGGATTTTTTAGTTGTTTTCAATGATCTTTTTTCTGCGGAGAATGGAAGAAGAGGAATGCATATAGGAAAAATTAACTTCGAGCAAAAAAGAGCAGATAATGTATCTCCTTTAGACCTCAAGATTGCTACTACTGAGAAAAACTGGTCTCCATTTGTTTATCAAGACTCAAATGGAGAAAGTTCTATTTGTTTCGAGTATCAAGTTTCACATCCAAGACAAATACTTTATTTAGAGAATTTATTCGATCCCAAAAAACAAGAAATTTATCAACAAGCAGCATCTCTAGCGAGTATTCCCTGGGAGAAAAAATGGGGAATGCCTGCAGGTGGTACACCTGCGCGTCTTGTTGACGGGGAGTATTTAGCTTTTTTTCATAGCAAATTTAGAGATAAGGCGGGCATCCTTTGGTATGTTTTAGGTGCTTATACTTTTGAAGCACAGGCCCCGTTTCGAATTGCTAAAGTTTCTCCCTATCCCATATTATTTGAAGGGATTTATGATAACGAGTATCTTAATACTGCCGAGCCAACAAAGTGTGTGATTTTTCCTGGAAGTTATGCAATCAAAGAGCATGATGGAAAAACGCTTATCCAACTCGCTTGTGGAGAAAATGATAGCTCTGTGAAGGTTATTACTTTTGATAAAAAAGAGTTGTTGGAGAGTCTTGTTCAAATTGAGAAAAAGTAGAATTCTCACTGTCCTTTTGATTTTGCCTGTTATTATCTTTGCCTATCTGATGTTCAGTTCACAGCAACCTGATCTCACAGTGGTAGGTTATATTAGCGAGGCTGATGGGTTGGGTAGACAGTCTTTAGAGCTGATAGATGCTTTTCGAAAAGAATTATCGGTAAATTTTGTTCGTACACGCAAGGAGAAAGGGGAGCGATTACCTGAGAGATTTCTATCAATTTTAGAAGGTAAAAAGCCTCGTTGGGGCAAGGTTATTATCTTCGAAGATATGCTTTGGAGGCCCAACAAAGAGTATTATAAAAAAATACTCTCATCAGATCGCAATAAATCAATACGCATTGCTTATTCTCTTTGGGAATCTACTAAAATTCCGGATGAGTGGGTTGATATTCTCAACAGCCATTTTGACGCAGTGGTTGTTCCCTGTCCATTTCTTGTTCAAACATATACCAACAGCGGGGTAAAGATCCCTATTTTTGAGCTTCCTCTAGGGTTGAACCTCGATGAGTTTCTTAAAGAGCCAATCAAGCAAAATCCGGGAAAACCATTTGTCTTTGGCAATCTTTCTGCATGCAGTGAAAGAAAGAATCAAGTTTTACTGGTGCGCGCTTTTGCTAAAGCCTTTGGGAATGATCCTGATGTCCTTTTGCGTATCAATTCTCGTTATGGAGAGAAAGAAGTTTCTGATGCTATAGAAAATGAAATCTCAAGGTTGCAACTAGATAATGTCATTTTTACAAAATCTGCGCTTTCCAAGAAAGAATATCTCGATCTTTTCAAATCGATTGATTGTTACGTCAGCCCTTCAAAAGGGGAGGGGTATTCAATACAGCCAAGAGAGGCAATGGCATTGGGAATACCAGTGATTGTTACAAACAATACAGGGCAAGAGGTGATCTGTGATTCAGGTCTTGTAAAAACGGTATCGTCTACTACTCCAGAGCCAGCTGTTTTTCCCTGGGGTGAACGCTATGGGCAATACTTTGATTGTGATGGGCAAGAGCTGGCCAACGCGATGAAAGAGGTTAGGTCAAGCTATTTTACTTATCTACAGAAGGCCCATGAATGTCGAAAATGGACAGAGCAATATTGCTATAATAATTTACGGGCCTATTTTTACTCTCTAATTAAGCCAGGAAAGGTTTTTTTAAGTGAAGAGGATATAACTGAACTTGATAGGGTTATTACTAGTTCAGTAAAATTGTTTTGTAAATACAAACGACTTTTAACAATGGAAAAGGAGAGTTAAGCCATGTGGTTCTTAAAAATATTAAAGGTGCTTATCGTTTTGATATGTATGAATTTATCAGCTTCCGAACTTCTTGAAAATTTTTCAAAAGGGATCAATCCAGGTCTTGAGGAAGAGTATGATGGGTTGCCAAAATATCAGAATTGTAGAAGTTTGAATGATAGATTATCAATAGTATCTGTTTTTATTGGTGAAACACCAGTTATTTTAGAGGCTGGAGCTCATGAAGGAGAACACACAGAAAATTTCGTACAATTATGGCCGAAAAGCATCATTCTTGCTTTTGAGCCAAATCCAAGGGCAATGACATTGATAAAAGAGAAATTTAAAACAGTTTCTCAAGTTAAAACTTTTGAGTTAGCACTAGATGCATCTGAAGGAGAGAAGCTTTTTTACTTGTGCCAGGGGCCGAGTAAGCAGGGTGATGAGGGAGCCAGTTCACTACTCCCTTCTTCTGATTATATGAAATTCCACTATCAGGGCGATATTATTACTGTGAATTCGGTTGTTTTGGATAGATTTTGTGAACTAAATAGCATCTCGCAAATTGATTTTATGTGGCTTGATTTGGAGGGAAAAGAATTTGATGCTTTGGTTGGAGGCATAAATATACTTAAGACAACAAAAGTGGTTTACGTTGAAACCAATTTTCAAGAATTCCGAGTTGGGGGAATTCAATACGAATGCCTGAAAGAACTTCTTGAAGGCTTAGGTTTTGAGATGGTAGCTCATTGGTATCTGAGAGAATGGCAGGGGGATGCAATTTTTGTTAGGAAAGATTTGTTGTGATTGTTTTAGGATTGTAGAGGAATTATGATTCGATATATTTTATTGGGAGTTCTGTCTTTTTCATTTTTAAATGGATATGAAGGTGAACATTCTGTTCAGGATCTATATAACTCCATACAAGATATTAACAGCCCGACCTATGAAGAGTATCTTAGAATTCAAGACTTTCTGCAATTTTCCGAAAGACCTTATCTTAAGGAGCTTGACCATTTTTATGATCCAACGATCCCGAGGGACCTTAGAAGGAGGACTTGCAGGCAGATAAAATTAGTTGGAGACCAAGGAGAAATGCCCACTTTTGAAGTACATCATTTTGGGGAATCGGAAAGTAAGCGCTGTATTTTGCTATATAGCACCTATAATTCTCCTTATCCTAGAATGCTTAAAAGAACACTCTTTCAAATAAAAAATGAAGGGTTTGTCGGAGATGTTATCGTTAGAATTGGAGGTTACCCCTGGATGGATAATGAAGGGATAAAATTATGTCATGTTCCCTATTCATGGAAGGTTTTATTTTTATGTGAAGCCATCGATTTGGGCTACAAAGAAATTCTCTATCTTGATTCATCAATGATTGCACTAAATGATTTATCTTTGCTGTTTTCAATGCTAAATAAAAATGGATATTTGTTTTGTGACTCAGGCGTCAATTTAGATTATGGATATAGTTTTGGACATCATTGTAATGCTGCTATCCATTCAAATGGAATTACTGCTCTAGATGAGATTAATAAAATCCCTCATTTAGCCACTCCTATAATAGGGATTAATGCCGAGGATATCCGAGTAGGGAAGGTAATTGCCGAATGGTTGCGCAAGACGGAGTTGGTCATGCCGTGTATGAATTTGTATCCAGAAGAATTATGTTTTTCGATTGCTGCTTGGGAAGCTGGTTTATCACCGAATATACACCTTGGTGAGATCGTTTGTACTGAAGAGAATAAGCACTTAAGCCTGTATTTCCCCTTTTGGAGTTTTTTGCTCGATCTTTATCGGGAGTAAACACTGAGAGTGATCCATTTCGATAAAAAGCAGAATAATTTACAGAGGATTATTTTTTTCAGGACTCGCAATAAAATCATTTCCAAAAATTCGTTCTACTTTGTATCCCAATTCTTCCAAAAATTCAATGGTATCTTGGTATTGGTCTATTAAATATGAAGGGCAGTTATCAAGATCATATCCACCCAAAATCTCGAATACAATGATGGGCTGATTTCGTAAAATAGTGTTTTTGGCGCCTTTCAATACATTGAGTTCATAGGATTCGACATCCATTTTAATAAAAGAAACATTGGATAGTTCCAGGCTATCTAACGTAATCATTTTTGCCTGATTGCCTCCATTTCCGATTGGAGTTCCTCCTTCATTATTCGGGTCTCTTTCCGACATTTCGATTATTTTTTCTGTTTCGCCTGCAGCAAAAGGCAGAAGAACTACATTGGAAAAATTGATTCGATTTAGTTTGAGATTGTGGTACAGCTCAGTGAACATTTTTGTTTGGGGTTCAAATGCAATTACTAATCCCCTTTTCCCGACTTTTCTGGTCATGGTCAATGTATGGATCCCAATGTGAGCGCCTAGGTCGATAGCTATTGTTCCGGGTTTTGTATAAAGCTTTACATATTCGCCTATACCGGATTCCCAGTAGATGCCGTTCTTTAGGTGCCACTTTATAGAGTCAGGGATATCGTCGACATAAAACTTTCCTAAAGTGGGAACATTACAGATTTGATATTTTGAAAACGGAAATTCTTGAATTTGATCATTCAGGGAAAATTCGCAGATTGCAGATTTAGATAAACTTTGTAAATCAGTGTATTGGTTAGAATGCACAAATTGAGTTATCGTTAGAAACATGACTAAAAAAACAGATCTCATTGTTCTTAACTCCTTAGGATAAACTAAGATTTTAGCGATTGAAATTCGGAATTGCAACAAAAAAATATGGGAATAATTTTTCATTTGGATTGCGCTTTATTTTTTAGCTAAAAAAGGGAAAAATTTCGTATGCTCCTAGAAAATCTTGAAGGAGGAATATGATACATAGACGCACATGGGCATCTCGATTTTTAATTGCACTGACGAGTGTTATTTTTCAGTCCGCTTTTTCATACGAGGTCGATTTAAGAGAGTGCGAAAGATCTGTCTACAGCCAGAACGGCGAAGATGGTGTTCTTGAAAGGATTTTTGATCTTATTGGTACGTCTTCAAAATACTACATTGAGTTTGGTGGCTATGATGGGTATTTGTGTAGCAATGTGAGATATCTTAGAGAATTTCTTGGGTGGGATGGCTTGTTAATGGATGGGGGATTTGAGGATTTAGCAATTAATTTGCAGAGAGAATTTATTACAGCTGAAAATATTAACGATTTGTTTGAAAAGTATAGAATTCCTCATGATGTGGATTTTCTTTCGATAGATATTGATTATAATGACTTTTATGTATGGAAAGCTTTATCAGACAAATATCGGCCAAGAGTAGTTGTTGTTGAGTATAATGCAACGCATACGCCGCATGAAGACAAAGTTGTCGAATATTCTCCTTATTACTCAGGTGATGGAACAAACTACTTTGGAGCTAGTATCCTTGCGTTTTATAACTTAGGTAGAAAAAAGGGCTATTCGCTTGTTTATGCAGAACGAAATGGCGTGAATCTCTTTTTTGTGAGGGATGATCTCCTCGATTGGCTTGGTTGGGAATTTAAAAATACCAATAACATTGAGAAGTTATATTCATTCCCAAAGTATGGCCCAGGGCCAAATGGAGGTCATCCTCAAGACACCTTGTCGCGATGTTATTTGCGTTCAATCGATATTTTAGTTGAGTAATGTTTTCGCAAAAGAAATCCTTTGGTCTTCAGGGAGAATATTTTTTTATATGAAAATTTTATATTGACGGGTAAACTCAGCTGTTTCTGCTTTTGGTTGTTGCTTAGCAGCCATATTAGCTGATGAATTTTTATACTCAAAATTAAACCGAGGTTATTGATGAATAGAATGTTATCCCTAATGCTTTTAGTAGGCGTAAATTTTTCTGCGCTTTTCGCAGGCTTTGAATATTATCCGAATGAAAATCCAACTTTGGATCAATATCTTCAAAACACTCCTTGGGAGAAGTATAAATTATACAAAGTTCCGGGGCTTGGACAGTTTTGGGTGGACCATGCCAAGGATTGCGTTAAGGACACGATAAAAAGCGGCAAAATTTGGGAACAATACATCATCGCTGAAATCAATAAGTATGCCAAGCCTGGTGATAAAGTGATCGATATCGGAGCTCATATGGGGACAATCACACTGGCAATGTCAAATATCATAGGTCTACAAGGTATGGTGTATTCCTTTGAGGGGGAACGACAATTTTTTCGTGAGTTATGTAACAATATAGAGGTGAATAAGAGGGAGAATATTCGCCCGCACCTAGCTTGGATAAGTGATGAAGATTATACAAAAGAAGTAAGTTTTTTCTATGGCAATGACTATAGCCAAGTTCATTCAGAAGATGATGGGGCTTATCAATTAAATGTATGTACGTTGGATAGTTTTGGGTTCGAAAACATTTCATTAATAAAATGTGATGTTGAATGCATGGAAGACCAAATATTAGATGGAGCCTATCAAACGATAATGAGCTCTCGCCCCACCATTATTATCGAGATTATGGGAGGTTTTGGGAATGATAACGCTCCTGAGGTGCAGACAAGAATCAAACATACGATTTCAAAATTGAATGATCTAGATTACTCTGTTTCTAAAATTTGGATAGACGATTATCTAGCGATACCCAATGAGCGTTTATAATAGTTGTTGAGAGTTTGTATATATTGGCTACAAGGTGTGTTGGCATAGCCCTCTGGGGAAAGAAAGTTTCTAGTTCTTGTATTTGAGCGGCCAGAGGGTTCTTTAATGGCAAAACTTCATTTGCCATGTCCGCAGCTAATGCGCCTTGAATGGACTCTGGCTTTAGTGCGTCGGATTTTCTCCGGCTACATTTGATGCGCGATTTAATCGATCTTATCTTGACAATATTTTTTTATTAGTGCCATTCTCTTGTGTTACAAAATTTTTACTTGGGATCGAAGTATGGCAATTACACTACCTCCAGTTACCGGTCTAGTCACTCCAATAACAGTACCAGCGTTCCTTCCTCAACAGCAACCCTGTTTCGAAATGGATCCCATAATGGCAATGCAAGCCCAAAGAACGGAAGGGGCGAGAGCAAGAGCTTTTATACGTCATGTAGTGAAACGTGGAGATAAACCTGTCAATCTACGAAGAATTTTGCGATTTATAGCAACTGGTGATGATGGTACACCAGAAAATCGGCAGATCTATGGTCGAATGCACCGCTCTTTCTTCAAGAAAGAGGGCTATTGGAAAAGATTGTTGTTTTCCAATGAATCCTGGCTAGAGTGGTCATCAAACGCCACCCCGCTTGGTGAAGTTGTCAGAGAAATGAATAATTGTGCAAGAGGCACAAGTCGAGTGAGAAACTTTGGCAATGGTTTAGACATTGCTAGAGCCGAAGAGGAAGCTGCTGCCCTTCGCAAACAATTAAAAGAAGCAAAAGCCTCCTCAGCAGAGAAATCCTCTTATGCTTGCCCAATTGGATTAGCCAGTGGTGCTGCTCTTTCTCTTGCAACTGCTAGCCCCGCCCCAGCAATCTTGGGCGGAATGGCATGTCTGCCACACACTTCGGCATGGAATGTAGAAGGGGGAAATGAATTCAGAATCAGCGATCCGGCAGAGTTGGAAGTAGAGCTCCCTGATTCCGCAAGATTAGATGGCGCTAGTATGGGAGCTGTTTGGCAAAGCAAAACAAATGGCTCTAATGCCGATATTAGATTTCGAACTGTCTCGGCGGGAGGGGGAATGAGCTCGGTGCTTAGAGTCGATCCGGACTCAGCTGAAAAAAAGTTGCCATCCATCGAAGAAAATGGCGATAGTTTTGACATTTGCTATAGTAAGAAAGCTCCCAGTGGTCTATTTAATCTCTTTGTAAGGAGAGCCCCAAAAATTGGTACACCTCAAGGATCTGCCTATCAAGTAAACACTGGCACCAGTGTTGATCATATTCGATGTCGCATGCGGCCATTAGATAATAATGATGCCATAGTTATTTGGACTAAAAATGGACCAATAGCCCAGACTTTCGGAAGATTATTAGATGCTTCCGGAGTCCCTTATGGTTCTGAGATAAGAATAAGCGAAAATCCAGCGTTAAATTATCAAGAGCCTGTAGTAGGACGTGTAAATAATAGATTTGTTGTTGCCATGGCAAAATTTGTTGCTCCTACATGGCGCATGGCTTACAACGTTTTCTGGAATAATGGCACTGCAACAGGATCTGAAGTTGCAACTTCAAATCAAGCCGATCATTATGTCGCCCAAGATCTAGTAGTTAAACCAGATAATCAGACTGCAGTTTTGGTATATAATGTCATTCGCCAAGCTCCTTTGGGTCATGATGTCTTGCGCCGCGAAATCTATGATAGGTCATTTGGCCCAGAAGAACAGCTTAATGAAAGGTCTACTGATCGTGTTCAAGTGCTCCCAAGGATAGCTGTGCTTGAGGGCGGGGAGGAGGTAGTTGCATGGACGAATGAATTTGAGGCTAATCGTTTCGATGTGGATGGGGTTTTTGTTCATAGCAACGGAACAAAGTCTGGTCCGGAACGTAGCTTTTCGACACAAGAATATTCGACATGGAGAAATTCTGTATTAACAACTCTAAGTGGAAACAAGTTCTCGGGTTTGTGGACAGGCTCAGGGAATCAAACGGGTATATTTGCTCGCTTCTTTAACTTTGGTCGAGTATCTACAACAGCGACTACAGCCATTGCAGCTACAACTGCCGCAGTAGCTTCGACAGCTGCAGTAGCAACAGCCATTGCTTCTGCGACTGCTACTGCGGCAACTACAACCGCTGCAGCAGCAACTACAACTGCCGCCGCGGCTATGACCGCTGCAGCAGCAACTAGTGCGGGAGTTTCTGGATCTTCAGGGTCTGCGAGCTCAAATAGTTTGGTGTGGCTTTGGGGGGTTATTGGAGCTGCGGCTGTTGTTTGCATCGGAACTGTCATTGGACTGGTTTACCGCAGACGTTCTGGAGAAGCAGAATCCTCTTCCGAGCGCTTAGGTGAGGGTAATGGCTCGAGAGGTTCATCTTCACGTCTATCTAGGCCAGCAGGCGATCCTCCAGAAATGCCAGATGGGGACGTTGTCGTTTACGGAGACATATCAAGTGCAGCTAATGGAGCTAGTTCTAGTACAGATGGCTCTAGCGGAGGCGATACTCCTGTTATCTATGCAGGTTTAGACCAATTTCAGGCAGAAAACGGGGAATAATTATAGGCTTCTTCTGAAAGGTGAAATGGCCAAACTGAGGATAGTTGTAGAGGCAACCCGTGAAGGCTACCTAGTTGAGGCTGAGGGGCCAGGGCTTGAGGACGCTTCATTTTTTCAATTCATCCCAATAAGTTTAAAATGAAGGTGATTAATGAAGTGCTTTTTTTGTTTGATTATTGTTGTTATTGCTCATCTATTTTCATTGGGTGCAAAACTAAGTGTGGACTATGTTGTCTATCACCCTTACATGCTCCCGGGTCAGGACTACGTTAATTTGAAGAACGTTCAAGATGAGTTCGACTTGAATTGCCACGAAGACCTCTACAATTATGTTCGAGATTTTCAAGGAGATTCATCGGATTTACACAAGATTATCTTCATTGATTACTACCACGGTAATGAAGTATTTGATCTCCCCAAGAACAAATTGATTTGTTTTAAGTGGGAGGCATTAAAAATCCCGTCGCACTTTTATGACCCTTACTACAGAGTGTATACTCATGACGATGATCTTGTTGATGGGAAGAAGTTTTTCAAATGCTATTACGCTGTTTTAAAGCCTATTATTGGGAAAATCCCAAGTTTTTTTGAGAAAAAATTTTGTACCATGGTCGTGGGGCAATGGATGCCTGATCGTGAAAGCATGCTTGAATTTTTTGAAACAAAGCCCTTAGGGAGATTAGAAGCTTATGGAAGAAATCCTCCTAAAATAGGCCATGCAGTGTACAAGGGAAAAATCCCTGGAAGTTTTTCAAGTGAGCAGAAATTAGAAACTATCAAAAACTATCGCTTTTGCATCTGTTTTGAAAACACGCATACAACTAAAGGATACATTACCGAAAAGATATTTGATGTTTTTGCTGCAGGTTGTGTGCCAGTCTATTGGGGTCCCGAGAATGTAACGGATTATATTCCAGAGAACTGCTTTATTGATTATAGCAAATTTGCTGATAATGAAGAGATGTATTCTTACTTGCGTTCGATAAACGAAGAACAATATGAAGAATATCTAGCAAATATTCGCGCATTTCTAGTCTCTGACGAAGCTCATCTGTTCTCTGCTGAGCATTTTGAAGAGCTAATACTTGAAGCCATCAGAGACTAGTTCTACAGCATTGGCGCTTAAGCTGAGGGGCCAGGGCCGCCCATGGACTCTCTCATGAGCAGGATGATGCTGCGGCCTGCATGTAGTCCTAGCCAGAGGAAGATGATCGGAGCGAGGAATATGCCGATGATGAGGGCGCATATGCCAAAGATGAGTTGCGTGGTGACTTCTTTAGAAAGCACCATGTGCGACATCTTGTGCGCGATTTGATCGATCTTGCCTGGAATGAAGATCGCTACGATAGCTCCGATCCCTGTTAGGAAGATGCTAAGCGTTGGTCCCCAAAAGATGAGGGTGAATAGGCTTGATAGTATGAAGAGGATGCAGAAAAAGATCTCGAAGCGATGTCTCTTCGCATAGCCTTCGATCTCTTTCACAGATACGCCTTCTTTCTTCTTTTCTTCGTCCATAACGACTCCATAGATTATGTGTATTATCCTCAATTTAAATATTCAATCGTATTTTAGCAATAGTTCTCATTGGATTTTTTTTGGAAGATCTCCTAGAATGGGACTCATTTCATCGAGGTGATGGGTTGATTATTGCTTTTCGGTCGCGCTTTTCGCTCGAGCAGATCTTTTTTTGGTCTCAGTTGGCCCTTGGGGTGTGTGGCCTGTTTGTGGCGATCTTTTTTTTTGCAGGAATGCTCAAAAAGGATGGTTTTGATCGGGAAGCAAGCGAAAAGCCTGTGGTTTCTTTGGATTTAGCCAAGGTCTTAAGTGGCCCTTTAGCACTGAAGGAGAATAACAGGCCTGCTTTGGCCGTTGCCTTGGAGCAGAAGCTCGTATTTTTAGCACAAAGTGTTCGCCCGGATCGGGCAAGTGATGAGCGGGTCTTCCGCATTGGGCTGAAGGGCGAGGGGGGCGAGCAGGTGGTGCGAGAGGGCGAGGCGATTCTCTGTAATTTGGTGGAGCACTCTTCTGGTGGGATCGAGTCTATGGAATTTGGTAGCGGGAATGTTTCGATGATCCCTCAGGTACTCGATGCTAGGTCTTTGCTTTTGAAGGTAGAGCGGGCCACTGGCGCTGCGATGGAGGTTATTTTGCAGGCAGCAAACCCTGTGGTGAAGGGGGGCGATGACTCTGCTGCTGGCGCGCTGGCGGGGGGAAAGTGGCTTGGCCCCGATCTTTTTTTTCGCGATTACGGTGGCAATGAATATCTGCCCATGAGCATGAAGCAGCAGGTGGAGGTGGCATCTGGCAAGGATCGTTATGTTCTTTATGTTGGTGAGGGAGATTTTTTGAGTTTTAGAGAAGGGAGATGGTCTGTAGCGGGAAGGCTGGAAGAGGCTGATCGGGATGCTCCTTTGGCGCAGGTTTTGCGTGTGGGAGCAGATCTGGAGCTAGAGGCTTGGGATGGAGATGGGTTCCCTTTTTTTTATTCGAAATTGGACTTGGTGAAGGGGGGTGGTCTTCGATTTGCACCGGATCAGATTTTTTTGGGGCCAAAATTGAGGACAGCTACTCAGGTGTCTTGCAAGATGGGGAAGAAGCGGTTTGTTTTGCAGGCGGGCGATTGGATTTTGCAGGCAAAAGAGGGATGGAGAAAAATTCGGTCGGCTGGCGAGATTGAGGCTTTTTTGGATCACGAGGTAAGGGGCCAGCTTGTGGTAGTGGATCGTATTGACCCAAATGGTCGAGTGAGTGGAAAGGTTTTTAGCGAATTGCGTACTCAGGTGCAGCCTTTTGTTTTTCAGGCTGTAACTTCTAAAGGTAAAAGAAAAAGATGAGATTTATTGGTCTAATTTTAATAGCAAGTAGTCTTTTTTCTCAGACGATTGAGGAGAAAAAGAGGGCCTCTTTGGCACAAGGGGATGCAAGTGTTAATTTGCATTTGGATCAGGTGAATGGACAGATTGCTTCTTTACGCGAGAGGTTGAAAGGAGAAATGCAGCTGGCTGGCCAGATGCAAGTCCAAGGAGCTGAAGATGAGGAGTACTTTGGTCTTTTGCAAAGTGTTCAGTCGATTAAGGCGGAGCTTATTTCGCTGCAGGAGCGATGGCGTAAGCAGGCGAGCGATGATGCAAAAAGAGGTGATGAGGGGTATGCGCTCTGGGATCAGGAAGAAACTACTTTAGCTTCTTTGGTGATGGAGTTTGGTGCTGGTGATTATCTTTATGTAGTCCCGCCTGAAATGACCAATATGAAGATTACGATGCACTCTAGTGTGCCGATCCCTCGTGAATCTTGGAATGAGGTACTTGAAATTGTCTTGGCCCAAAATGGTGTGGGGGTTAAGCAGGTCAATCCTTATACGCGCCAATTGTATATTTTTAAGCAGGATCCTTCTGCAGTGGCTTCGATTGCTTCGAATTTGGAGGATATCCGCCACATTCAAGATCACCGGCGCATTTTCTATGTCTTTTCTCCTCCTGTTGAACATGTGAAGTCGGCTTTTCAGTTTTTTGAGCGTTTTTCTGATCCTAAGATGACGTTTGTCTACAATATTGGCGGCAAGGTTGCGATTGTCTCGACTAAAGAGGAAGTGGAAAAGCTCATAAATCTCTACAAGGCAGTTTGGCAAGATCCAAATGGGAAGGTCTCGAAGGTGGTGACGGTCTCGAAGATGGGTGTACGAGAGATGGAGAAGATTTTAAAGACTTTCTTCTCGGATTCTTTGGAAAAACCGACCCGGGCTCCTTTTGGAAAGTTTGATCACGAGGGTCTTTCGATTTTGACTCCTCAGCACGGGAATGCTTTGGTGCTTATGGGCCAAAAGGAAATTGTGGATCGGGCTTCGAAGTTGATTTGTGACACTGAGAGTCAATTGCAAGATCCGGCTGAAATGACGATTTATATCTACCATTGCAAGCATAGTGATCCAAATGATTTGGCCAAAGTGATGGACAGGGTGTATTACTCACTTTTCCATGCGATCCCAGAAAATCGGGAAAATGTGGAGATCAATTCTACTGTCAGAGCGCCCAATCAACCTCCTGATGGCTACGCTAATGCGCCGGGTCTTACTGTGCCGCCGCAGCGTTTTAAACCGGGTGTGGAAACGAACATTGAGATTGATGTGGACTCCGAGCACTTTATCCCTGATCCGAAGACGGGGAATCTTTTGATGGTAGTGCGTCGCGATGTTCTTGGCCGCATTAAGGATTTGTTACATAAGTTAGATGTGCCCAAGAAGATGGTGCAGATTGAGGTTCTTCTGTTCGAGAAAAAACTCAATAACCAAGCAAATTACGGGCTCAATCTCTTGAAACTTGGCAATGCAGAGAATGGGGCTCGCTACGATGGCCCAAATCCTCCTCCACCTGAAGGGTTGGATGCACCGGTTGGAACGGGTGTGCTCTCTTTCCTTTTCTCTGGAGACAAATCGAAACATTTTCCAGCTTTTGATTTGGCTTATAGCTTTTTGATGACGCAAGAGGATATTCAGCTGAACGCTGCTCCTTCTGTCATGACGGTGAACCAGACACCAGCGACGATTTCGATTCTAGAGGAGATTTCTCTAAACAATGGAGCAGCCCCGATCGATACGAATAAGGGGATTGCGTTTGAGAAGTCGTTTACTAGAGCGCAGTACGGGATCAATATCATCATGACTCCGATCATTCACCTTTTCGAGGAGTTTGAAGAGTGTGGTTCTGATACGAGAAAGGGGTTTGTGACTTTGCAGACGAATATCACTTTCGATACGACTAAGCAGAGTAAAGATGATCGGCCACCGGTTGACAAGCGGCACATTGAAAATGAGGTGCGTGTCTATGATGGGCAGACGATTATTTTAGGTGGACTGCGCCGCAAATCTGTGCGCGATAGCACCCAAAAGGTTCCCTTTTTGGGTGAACTTCCTGGGTTTGGCAAGCTCTTTGGCTCGACGGAACTAAACGATGACAACACAGAGATGTTTTTCTTCATTACGCCCAAGATTATTGCAGATCCAAAAGAAGAGCTGATGGAGCTTCGCTGCAGAGAGCTAGAGCGGCGCCCAGGAGATATTCCTGAGTTTTTATGTCGCTTAGTTGAAGCGCGCAAATGTGAAAGGAAGCGACTCTTTAGAAGTAGCGTTCGAACATTCTTTGGAGAAAGACAAAACTACTATTATGAGTAACAATTTCGGCTTGCAAGTTGTGGATCAGCTCTTTGACTATCCTTTTGTGAAGGATAGCGTGCAGATTTTGCCCTACGACTTTGCTAAAAGTCGTATGGTGCTTCCTTTAGATGAGGTGGATGGCAAGCTAATACTAGCCATTGCCGATCCTCTTGATCTCGAGGCTTTAGAAGAGGTGCGGCTGAGGACAAAGAAGCCGATTAAGGAAGTCATTGCAGAGCGAGATCTTTTAGAATCTGCGATCGAGCAGTGTTACCACCAAAGCGAGTCGGACACTTCTAAAATTGTCGACAGTTTAATTGAGAATCGCTTGGAAGAGACGGCTGAAGATGATGGTGATGGTTACGATCTTTTAGCGCAAAAAAATAGTGGCTCGGCAGTGATTCGAATGCTGAACGCGATTTTGATGGAGGCGATCCAACAGGGTGCGTCGGATGTTCACTTCGAACCGCTCGAGTCGATGCTTTCTGTTCGTTACCGGATCGATGGGGTCTTGCAACTCCGACACCAGCCTCCAAAAGAATATCAATCACAATTGCTTACTAGGATCAAGGTGATGGCGCGGCTCGATATAGCCGAGCAGCGTCTTCCACAGGATGGACGGATCAAGCTGAAGATGGGCGGAAGGCAGATCGATTTTCGTGTCAGTACGATACCCGTTGTTTATGGCGAGCGGATCGTGCTTAGGATTTTAGATAAGAGCAATGTCTTACTTGGTTTAGATAAGATCGGGATGCGCTCAGGAGTTTTGGAAAAATTTTTGAGTCTCATTCAAATGAGTGAGGGGATTGTCTTAGTCACTGGTCCTACTGGCAGCGGGAAAACGACAACGCTCTATAGCGCTCTAGCTCAGATCAATTCGAGCCATACCAACATTATGACGATAGAGGATCCGGTTGAGTACAAGCTCCAGGGGATGGCACAAATCGGGGTCAATCCCAAGATTGATCTTACTTTTTCAACGGGTCTTCGACATATTCTGCGTCAAGATCCCGATGTGATTATGATTGGAGAGATTCGCGATAAAGAAACGGCCGAGATTGCCATTCAAGCAGCGCTTACTGGTCACTTGGTTTTAAGTACTTTGCACACCAATGATGCCCCTTCGGCGCTTACAAGGCTTGTCGATATGGGGATTGAGCCTTACTTGCTCTCTTCATCGGTGATAGGAGTTTTGGCCCAACGTCTTGTCCGCTGTATTTGCCCCCATTGCAAAACCTCTTATAAGCCCACCGATACTGAACTTCATGACCTTGGGCTTACCCGTGGGGACATGGAGTTCTTCACAGGGAAGGGATGTAGTGAATGTTTTGACACGGGTTACAAAAGTAGACGAGGCATTTATGAGTTAATGCCGATGAGCGGACCCATAAAACGCAAGCTTGTGGATTCGCCCGATAGCGTAGGCCTTCAAAAGGTGGCCTTAGAAGAAGGGATGCGATCACTTCGCAAAGATGGGGGAGCTCTTGTTGCACGCGGTATTACGACAACTGCAGAAGCTTTGCGCGTGACTAGAGGTAGTGAGGAATAAAATATGCCAATATTTCGCTACAGAGCGCTAACTGAGACAGGAAAAAGAGTAGGGGGAGTGATTGATGCTGACTCTTTTGATTTGGCAAAAGAAAAGCTCAAAAGGGAAAAAGTTCTCGTTACTAAACTCTCTGCGATCTCCCGTAAAAAAGAGATTGCCCTAGGGCCCCCGCTTCTCCTTGCCTTTACGAGAGAGCTCGAGCAGCTCCTAAAGGCTGGTCTTCCTCTTTACGAGAGCTTGCTCACGGTAGAAGAAAAATATCGCCGGCATCGGAGTCACTCTCTCTTGCTCGATCTGTGTGATAAGCTCAAAGGAGGAGCTCTTCTTTCTAATGCCCTGAAGGGGTATTCGAAATCGTTTGATTCTATCTACATTTCCATGGTGCAAGCTGGAGAAAAAACGGGATCTCTAGACTGGGCTTTTGCCCAGCTCCGCGAGTTGATCGAGCGAAGGCAAAAACTAAAAAAACAGCTCTTAGCTGCTATGGCCTATCCAGCATTTCTTGGCGTTTTTTGCTCTCTTGTGATTTTAGGGCTTCTGCTTTTTGTGGTCCCTTCTATGCAAGAGCTCTTTGAAGGGCGCGCCCTGCATCCCTTAACGCAATCCGTTCTTTCGGCCTCGCAATTTTTGAAATCTTCTTTTCTATCGATCCTTTTGACGATCCTTGCTGTAGTTTTGGGAGTTTCCTATTTTTTTCAAAGAGCTGAAGGCAAGATCCTCATGCAAAAATTTTTGCAGAAAGTCCCTATTGTCAAGACGGTTCTCTTGGAAGCTGCGTTGATTCGGTTTTGCAAAAGCGGATCCATTCTGCTTAAAGGGGGAGTCCCCCTCCAAGCAGCACTTGCCATTTCGCGCAAAAGTATGCGGCACGTCCTCTTAGAAAAAGCCGTTTTAAATGCAGAAAAACACTTAGCGGAGGGAAAAACACTTAGCGGGGAACTTAGAAAATCTCCCTACATCCCTCCTCTTGTAACTCGGATGCTCTCGATTGCAGAAGATACGGGGAAGCTTCCTCAAATGTTAGAGAGCCTCTCAGATATTTATGACCAAGAACTCGAGCGGAGCCTATCGCATGTGACCACATTTTTACAGCCTATCCTGCTCGTGACTTTGGGCGGGGTTGTAGGGCTCGTGGTCCTTGCCATTTTACTGCCGCTCACCGATGTGAGTTCCTTAATTTCCAATTAGGAGAAAAATATGAAGAAAAAAAGAGCTTTTACCTTGCTTGAGATCATGATTGTGATTTTTTTGATCGGAATCATTGGCAGCGTGATTGGGTACAATATGAAAGGGAGCCTCGATAAAGGAAAAGCCTTTAAAACCCAGCAGGCAAAGCTTAAAATCAAGGATATTTTAGAGCTCGAGATGGCAAAAGGAGTCTCTCCTGAGAAAATCATCGAAAGCCCAGAGCAATACTTAAAAGCTTCACGCCTGGTGAAAAATCCAGATAGAATGATCAAAGATGGTTGGGGAGAAAAATTTGATGTATCGCTCAAAGATAATGGAGAGCTTAACATCAGATCGACCAAATATTCGTCTTGGAAAAGAGGGCAAACACTAACGCGCGGCGAAGATGTTGAGTCGGAAGAATAGTTTTACCCTTCTGGAGATCGTCCTATGTGTTGCCATATTGGGAATGGCTGCGGTTACGATCAGTTGGCAAATGAAAGGGATGTTTCAGACCCACCATTTCAATCGAAACGTTGATAGCTTTTTGGCCGATTTGCAAAAATGTCAGCTAATTGCCCTTTCTGATCGGGTGGACATAGAGATGCGCATCGAGAAAAAAGGGGGCACATACCAATATACTCTTTACTCAGACGACCCGATTCCCTGTTTTTCAAAAAAACCGATGAAAATGAATGGGGTAGAGCAAATTAAGGTGGGAAAAAAAAAGGTGGACCGCCACGTTTTGACCATCTATCCTTCAGCCGTGGTGGCCCCCAGAGAAGATATCACCTTGTTTCAAGACGAGGAAATAGGGACTGCCTTTAAACTAGACAAATCCCCTACAATTGCATTAGAGAGAATAGATAGGAGAGAAATATGAAGATCACGAGTCCAAAATTTAAACACGGCGAGGCCATCCCAAAACTCTACACTTGTGAGGGTTATGATTGGAATCCGCCAGTAGACTTTCATGATGTTCCTAAGGAGGCGAAGAGCCTCGCACTTGTTCTGGAAGATCCCGATGTCCCCAAAGATCTAAGGCCCGATGGCCTGTGGGTTCATTGGATTGTTTATGAAATAGCACCAGACTGCAAAGGAATTGCTGAGCACTCAGCGCCACCTGGAACCCACGGAAAAGGAACCAATATGCGGACCGCATATATGGGGCCGTGTCCACCAGATAGAGAGCACCGCTACTTTTTTTATCTTTACGCACTTGATTTCATGCCCGATTGGCCAAAGGGGCTCAATAAGGACGAATTGATGAAAAAAATGGAGGGCCATATCCTCTCCAAAGCAGAGCTGATGGGAACTTATGTACTGGAAAATACAAAATAATTTCCAATACCCCTTGACAATATAATCTTTTAAAACTACTTTGCGAATTAGAGAAAAAAAACCTTAGAAACTTCTAGGGTGTCCTTTAATCGTAGGAGGAAAAGGGATGGATTCAGCACTTATGGTCGCCAGTATATTTGGCCCCCTTTTAGGAATCGTGGGGCTATGGATGCTCCTTTATGGTGATAACGTGGTAAAAATTACCACATCAATGAAGAACTCGCCAGCTGCACAGTATGCTAGCGCGTTTATCAATCTCTTGCTTGGTTTGTTTATTATCAATGCATACAATGTTTGGGATTGGAATGTTTTCTTTTTCGTGACACTACTTGGATGGACAATGTTCATTCGTGGTGTTCTCGGATTGTTCATGCCACAACTTATCGTCCAGTGGTTCATGACAAAAAGTTCATGGATGAAAACAATGGGAATTATTCCATTTGTTTGGGGACTTATCCTCACTTGGCTTGGCTACTACATGTAGGCCTCAAGTCACATACGACGATTTGTTTCACGTCTGCTGGGCGCTAGCGCTACTGTAGACGTGAAATTTTTTCTACTTTTTCACTGCCTCAGTACTCCAAAGATTCTTCTGGTGCGGGATAAAAATGGTCTTCATATTCGATGCATTCGACCAGATATCGCTTATTTTCTTCATCATATTCAAGTACATGAATTTCTACTTGCCCAAGATTCGTATGAATGGAAAAATTTCCATTGATATTGTGGACTTCTCTATGGTCAATCCACCCTACAGGAGTTGTTTTGCAACAAGATGCATCTGCAAAGAGGACGTAATTAAAAAAAATGAGCGCAAAGATGATTCCTAATGTTGTTTCTTTATTCTTCATGTTGATATCCTTCTTCTAATTCAAACATTGGTTTTAAAACATCTGGAGTAATAATAGGTGTATGCAGATTATTCTTTTCTGCTTCTACTGCTTCTACTGCTTCTACTGCTTCTACTGCTTCTACTGCTTCTACTGCTTCTACTGCTTCTACTGCTTCTACTGCTTCTACTGCTTCTACTGCTTCTACTGCTTCTACTGCTTCTACTGCTTCTACTGCTTCTACTGCTTCTACTGCTTCTACTGCTTTTTGTTTCCAGTACTCTTATTTTTTTTGCTCCCCTTTATTTTAGCATGGATCAGTTTTTAGGAAGCAGGTCACCATTGCGCTGAGGAATCCAGACGAAGAGACTGTTCTCTTCATGAAGTTATCTCACTATTACAAATTTGCAACAAGCTGATGGGACATCCTTAAGCTTTTCGTGGCTAGATTCAAAATTATCATCTCTCTAGGCCTGGCTGACAGGCTCTAGATCATGGTTAGTGCAGGTTTTTCGTCGCTAGCAAAAAATAAGCTATCTGCTGTTATATCCGCTCTTTTCGCGGATGAGGCGTATTGCCTCTTCAGACAGCTCTTTTTTGAGAGGTAGAGGCGGGTTGCCTTTCAAAATGCTCACGGCTAGTTCACAAAAATCTTTTCCTTTAAAAAGTTCAATGCAACGATCTCTTTCCATTCGATACTCCTCCACTTGCTCATCAATTACTTGATACGAAATAAACGCAGGTAAATCCAAGTCTTCGATTTGCAGCTCATGGGCTGGCATGCCCGAGCCTGCAGGGGAAAAACAAGAACTCTTCCGTTGAGGATAGTGGATTTTTTTCTTTTTCTCCCAATTAAAATATTTGGAATTTTTCTCTCCAAAACCAAAAAGAAGCCCCAGAAGATAATGATCTTTCTTAATCTTTTTCCAGAATGGATCTAAGCTATTGCCTATTTGATATACCATTTTTTCTGGATCAAACGGCTCTCCAATGATTTTTTCAAAGTCTTCGTAATATTTTTCTAAAATATAGGTAACAGTAAGAACATTAACTAATAAACCGTCTCCAAAATCTTTATCTTCTTGAATGAAAAACTGGTCACTTAAATATTTGTGTTCCATTTTTTTCCAATCATTCCACAATTTTCGAGCATCTTCTCGTGTGGGGTGGAATTTTGCAAACGAAATGTATTTGCGAAATTGTTCGGTTTGGGCTGAGTAAAGCTTCTTTTTTTCCTGTTCATCAATAATAGGGGCTATAGAGACCCCCGTCATCGGTTTAGATCCCAAGAGGGTATATATTCCACATTCCTCGATCAAAGCATGTTTGAGAAAAAGTTCTACTCGGGCTTTATCTTCGGAAGCAACGATTGGCTCATTCGCATTGGTAAGAATTGGCAACCACATTGACAAAAATAAAATGCAAGCAGAGAATAAATTTTTCATTAATAATCTTTTCAGAAGGAGGAAAGATGAAGACATTTGCCAAACTCTCATTTTTGTTTTTAGCTGCATTGCAGTCTACGGCAATATTTGCAGATTTTCAATCCCCAAGTAAAAATGCACCAAAAAACTATCTCGACATAGAAATGTTGCATTTTTCAGAAAACGGAATTCACCTCCATGGTAATCATGGCCAAGCTCTTCAATTAGAGCAAATCCAGTTCGACTCTAATGGGTATTTTGTCGCAGGATTCCTTGATTTTCTGTTTCCAAAAGCCACCGTCATCGCAAGCTGCAGAAATTGTCAAACTGAATATCATAACCGAAGCCCTCAACCATGTGAAGAATGTGGTCAATCTAAGGGATTTGACATCGTTTATGTTGACGATGGATACGACAGTTAAATTCATCTTTAGTTTGAAATGAAACCCAACTCATCCGAGATGGGTTTCTGAATATCGGGCTTAGGCCAGTGAGGTTCCCTTTTGCGAATAGAGTTCTCCAGCCGAGGGCTTTTCTCCTAATTAGGTAACGAGGAGACAGTCAGAGTTCTGTTGGCATACACATCGCGACAACTATATCATTTCCCAATTTTTTTCTACTTTCTGAATAAATTCTTTGTTGGTACACTCCAGCGGTTTGACTTGAACTGAATACTGGAGAACCAAATGAAACGAAAAAGATTTTTGCTACCTATTTTATTCCTTCTTTGCGGAGCGACCCTAGGGTACTCTGAAGATGCTGAATTAGATCAGGCGCAACCTACCATAGAACTTATCAATGAGGACGTTAGTTACGAGCCAGAAGAGTTCATCGAAGAGATCGGTGAAGACTACCCTGAGCTCAGTAGCGAAGAAGTTGTCAATGATACAGAAGAATATCTTACTGAAGTAGAAGTCGAGGAGGCAATCCCTCACTGCGAAGGTGATGATTATGCTGCTATCTCCTTTGAGAGCGAAGGTCCTGATGAAGATTGCGTATGTGTTGCAGGCGAAGAAGTAGCCTATGAGCCAGAAGAATATCTTACTGAGGTAGAAGTCGAGGAAGCAATCCTTTACTGCGAAGGAGATGATTATGCTGTTATTTCCTGTGAGAACGAAGGTCCTGATGAAGGTTGCGTATGTGTTGCGAGCGAAGAAGAGTCTGAGTGTGCAGATGTTACCTCTTTAAGCGACGAGCCTGCAATTTTAGGTCTGGGACTCACAGAATCAATGGCTTTGGATAGTCGATTGAATTTACATGAATATTTTGCCCATGATAGCGACGTGACAACGGAATCTGCTGATGAGTTTTTCTCCTTTTCAGAATTCGGCGTTGAAGTCAAAAAAGCTGGGTTATACCGAGTGAGCTTTTATCAGGGATTAAGTTCTGGTAGTCTGCCATGTGATGTAGCTGTTGTACTTAAGCAGGGCTTTGGTAGAGATAACGTAAAGCGTGCTCAGCGAATAAAGCTAAAACGCGGCGATTTCACAGATATTTCTTTTAGTAAGATTCTAAATATCAGAGAGGGAGAAAAAATTTCCTTGAAGATGTGGCCCATTACAGGAGAGGCCGTTCTTGAAGGAGAATTCCATTCTTCAGGGTTTACAATCGAGGCTCTTAGCCACTAATACCTGTTCGGCGGGCTTTCAAAAGCCCGCCTTTTTTACACAGTCAATGAAAGTAATGGAATTTCCCTGATCATGAATTCATCAAACAGAGGGACTGTAAAAGCCAGATCCCCATAAGATGGACTGTAGATCATGCCCTTCTTAATTAGGCTAGCTCGGATTGGGCTAACACTTGCTAATTTGACGCCTAAAAGTTCGGCGATATCACTGGCTCTGTAGGGACCGGGGCCAAGTTCTGCCATAGAGCGTAAAAAAGTTTTCTCTCGAGGAGTCAACCGATCGAATCTCACGCGGAAAAAATTTTTGTCTAATCGTGGAATAACTCCGCGCGTTGCTTCTTGAACTATTTGCAAAGTAATAGGACTTGAGGATGCTAAGTTCCAGGCTTGGTAACCCCACTCCTGAAGAAAATAAGGATACCCTTTGGTCAATCGAAATATTTCATTTAGTGCGGTGGGCTCAAATACAACGCCAGCAGCAAGCGCAGGGTCTTTCAGTGCTTTTGCGGCATCTTCTTCAGAGAGAATTCCGATATCAGGAAAATTAAAAAGACGCTCAGCATAGGACTTTGCTTCTCCTGCCAAGCCTGGCAGTATTGGGAGCCCGGCTCCTAAAAGGACAATGGGGAGTCTGTGTTGTTGTATTTTGTGCATTGCAACTATGAGAGCTCCAATTTCTTTTTGACTGAAATATTGGATTTCATCGATTAAAATAGCCACTGCAGAATCGCGATCTTCAGCTGCTTCGCCGATTGCTACAAAGAGATTTGGTAGATCTATTTCCAAATCTCCACTATCTGCCGATCCTTTTTCTGGATCTACTCCCAGTTGGATTGTAAAGTCTCCTAGTGTGAGACTAAGATTTTCAATGAAACTTCCGAGGACAGCGAAGGCGCGTTTCACTTTGTTGTTAGCTCCAGAAGATCGATTCAGATCAAAAAGCAATCTTCTAAGGTAGGGAACAAGAAGTGGGCCTAGAGCCTTATTTTCCTGAGCTTCTATGGAAATCGTTTGATAGCCTGCATTTTTTGCTCGATATTCTACCTCATTTAGTAGAACTGTTTTTCCCACGCCGCGAAGTCCAATAAATAACATACTTTTTTCGGGTCGTTTTTCTTTGATGCGACCGAATAGAATCTGCGCTTGCAAAACCGTAGCATCTCGGCCGACCAATTCTGGAGGGGGGGAGCCAGCACCGGGTGAAAAAGGATTTTTGATAGGGTCCAATCGAAATCTCCTAAATTTATTCGAAGTTATAGGTAGTTATACAGAGTTATACGGTAAATGGCGTATAACTTGCTATAACTTTTTCTGGCGATGAGCTCGCCTTTTTTTTTCACATCCTCTATCCTTAAGAATTCATTCTATTCTGTGAGGAGCGCTATGCGTCAGTTAAAGATTTGTTTCATTGTTTTGCTTCAGTTTGGTGGCCTTTTTGCTCAGCAAAATCTACCTCTTAAACCTAGGGAGCCACACTGGCGTCCTAAAATTGTGGAGCATTTTAATGAGGGTCTCCCTGAGAGAGTGTTGTTCTATGAGCAAATTACTGCAGATATGGAAGCTCCGGTTAAACAGCTTCTTTATTATCCAAGCGGCCAGCTTAAAAATGAGATGGATCTTACCACAGTAGAAGAGGGATCACCAGGGTACAACGAATGGAAGACGACGATCGTTCCCCACGGTGGAAGCGCTTCATTTTTTGCCGGAGGCCAGATTGAAAAAATTGCTTTTTACGACCAAGGAATTCTCCATGGTGAGGTAAAGGTTTTCTATCCCAATGGCCAACTGCACGGAATAGCCAATTTTAAACAGGGCGTTCGGGATGGAAAAGCCGTTTCTTATTATCAAGACGAAAAAAAAGCAGAAGAGGTTGAGTACAAGGAAGGGAAGATTGTGGGCGATTTGGTCCGCTATTATCCCAGCGAAGAGAGAGTAGCTCTTATCCCTTATGAAAATGGACTGCCTCATGGTACCGCACTAGAATGGCATGAAAATGGAACGCTGAAAGCTAGCCGGCGTTACACAGATGGCGTATTAAGTACCGATGGTCGTAATCCCGCTGTTGTGATCTATGATGAAAATCGCAATATGATCGAGATCCAAGATTTTCAAGCAGGTGAGCCTGTAGGATTGCATACAAAATATCACGCAAACGGAAAAGAGAGTTATAAGATCCGCTACCGCGATGGAAAAAGGCAGGGGCGAGAGCAATTCTATAGCGTGGATGGAAAGCTTTGTGGAGAAGGAGAATACGAGCTAGGCACGCCAAAGGGCGAGCATTGGCGCAAACATCCTAACGGACAAATTTCTTTCAAGGCCAAGTATGATAATGAGGGGAAGCTTCAGGAGCCTATCGTCATATTCACTGAAGGTGGTCAAAAGACAGCTCAGTACCGGCTAACTAAGGACCAGCGTCAGGGACCTTGTCAGTTTTGGTATGATGATGGCACACCGATGGCTAAGTACAACTACATAAATGGAGAATTTGAAGGCGAGCAAATCGAGCATTGGGAAAGCGGCCAGAAAAAGATGCAGGCTACCTACAAGGACCAAAAGCGAGAAGGTGCTTATCAAGAGTGGTTTGCAAATGGCAACCTCGCAGCTAAGATAGAATATGTTGCTGGAGAAAAAGACGGAACATCCCTTCGATTTTTTGAAGATGGCAGTCTCCATTTTGAGGAAAAGTTTTCAAGGGATCAGCATGATGGCGTGCAAAAAGAGTGGTTTGCAAATAATAAGCCCAAATTCCAAGGCTCATTCGATAAAGGAAAAAAAGTAGGCCAACATAAGCAGTGGAATGAAGCGGGCGTTGTCCTAATGCAGGCTGCCTATATAGATGATCTTGCAGAAGGCAAAGTGTACAGTCGTTACGATAATGGAAAAGTGCGTGAGCTTATGCATTTCAAACAGGGGAAGCGAAACGGAAAAGGGGAAGAGAACTATGAAAATGGGACCCCTAAAGTACGCGCAACCTATGTTGCAGATGCTCTTCATGGAGAGTTAAAAGGCTGGCATGAAGATGGATCAAATCGTTTTGTGAAGTCCTTTGACAAAGGAACTCCTATTGGGGAGCACAAAGAGTTTTATCCACCAGCAGAAGGCGAGAAGCAAGGCGCCCTTGCGCGTCACTTCATCTACACAAAATCGGGAGAGCTCAATGGCGAGCAACACACTTACTACCCTTCTGGTGAGCTCCAAACAGTGGTCCATTACAAAAATGGAGAACTCGATGGGTTAAAAACACTCTACGATGCAGAGGGCAATCTTGCAGAAGAGGCTAATTATGAAAATGGAAAACTCAATGGAAGATTTTTTGAAAGATCCAATGACGGCAGAGAAATTGTCTATCACTATCAAAACAACATACGTGAAGGTCTTCACGAGATGTTCTTCCCACCCAATCAGTTCTTTGGCAAGGTTAAAGCACTCGAAGTACCGTTTGTAGCTGGCAAACCACACGGCACTGCTATTGAGTTCAATGAAGGGGGCTCAAAGCTTTCTGTGACTCAATACATAGATGGAAAGAAAGAGGGGAGAGCGGAAGTCTACAACCCACAAGGGAAGCTCTATATGATCCTCGAGTTTAAAAATGATCTGCAAGAAGGGCTAGCTACGCAGTATTTCCCAACAGGGAAAATATTTCGAGAAGTGCATTTTGTTTCAGGCGTCAAAGATGGTGAAGAAAAATCCTATTTTGACGATGGGAAATTGGCAGCCGTCACTCCTTATAAAAATGGACAGAAAGAGGGCCTCTACCAAGAGTGGAATAGAGAGGGGAGTCTTGTTTTTGAAGGGGAGTACAAGAGCGATGCGCGCCACGGCAAGTTCAACAAGTACTTCGACGATGGTTCTCCAAAGATCTTGCAAGCCTTTGTGGACGACAAACTCCACGGGCTGAAGAAATCCTTCGATGAGAATGGGATCGTTACTGAAGCCGAGTACAATATGGGCGAAAGGCTCTAGAGTCTAGTCATTATAATACAGTGGTTTAAGAATCGCAGCTCCTCTTAACTGTTCACTATATAATGAACAGTGTGCTACAGTGAACAGTAGTGAGGAGTGAACAATGAAGGGCGATTTTTTGCTCGGTTCTAGGGAGTCTTTCCTTGAACCCAATATCTATGCAGATAAGTCATCGATCGTCTTAGATTGGCTTTTGAGTGTTGGAATCCATAAAAAGCAATTTTCCCTAAGAGATGTAGTCAAAGGTAGGCAGATTAGTATTGGGCTCGTGCAGAAAGTATTTAAGGAATTAGTAAATAGAGGAATCCTTGAAACTGAAGGCATTAGAACTGGAAAAAATTTTCTGCTTAAAAAGCCTGCTCTTCTTCTTAACAGTTGGATAGACTATTATAACGTCATGAAAAAGTGTCGAGTATGGAATTATAGTTCTGGATTCAAAGATAAGGCAGAAATATTAGAGCATTTAAAAGCATCAAAATTAAGTCAAAAAGTATCCTTTGCACTTCATTCCGCTGTTGAAGAGTATGGATGTAAAAATACAAATCTAGATACTCTTGAACTCTACATGTTGGATCCTACTTCAAAATGGGAGCTCGAAACTCTTCTACGACTTAAGCCTAAGGAAAGGGGGTATGAAGTTCTTTTAATAGAGCCTTATTATAAAAGTTTACTGGCACTGGCAGAGAATGGAGGTGAGAATGTAAAGAAATCTTCTATTCTCCTGACATATTTGGATCTTTATCACTTTCCCTTGCGAGGATTGGAACAGGCTGAATTTATGGCACAGCGCCTACCTGAGTTGCAAAATATTTATCGGAGAAGAAAAAAATGAAAATTCTTGAAAAAGAAGATAAAGTCATCTCTGAGTTTCTATCTTCAATTGGTCCATGGTATAAAAATATCGTCATAGGTGGGGGCTATGCCCTCATTATCTACAAGCTCTATCTAGCCGAAAAAAATTCAAATACTCCCCCTGTAGGCACAAATGATATTGATACTCTTATTCCACGAAAAGTACCGGAAATAACAGAAAAAAATATCGGCAAATATTTACGGGATGCAGGATTTACACACATTTTTAAAGATCTAAATTTGCCTGCTACAGAAGCCTATGCAAAAGATATTGACGGGATGGAAATAGAAATTGAGTTTTTAACAGATTCTGCCGTCCGCAAAGATAGATATAAAAATGTTCTTATTTCCGGTGTGGTTGCCCAGCCGCTGAGTTATTTGTCTTTGAGCCTGCAGACAACCAAAAATTTTCGAACCTCTTCAGGTCAGTCTGGAATAGTGGTATCTCCTGGTGCTTGGATGTTCCATAAAGGGCTCACTTTTGTTAAACGAAGGAAAGATACTAAAATAACAAAAGATCTCTATGGAATTTGGTATGTTGCCACTCAACTCGGGGATTTTTCTAAAGAGGCAATAGATGAACTCTTGTTGCTCGGGCTGAAGCATACAACGTGGTTTAAATCTCTGCAGAAAAATTTGCGAGGGTGGCTTGAAAATGCCTCTCCTCTAGATTGGTCGAATCTTGAAGCTCAAGATGCTTCAGGGAGTTTAACCAAATCAAATTTTGAATGGGCCATGAAGAGTCTTGTGAATCCTGCTCTAAGGGATAAAAAATAATTTTGGAAATGGTTTTGTCTACTTAATCAGCCCCTCCTTAATAAAAATGCCCTGTATTTCTATGCAATTGAATGTGTATTAAAATAATTCAAACTGGCGAGATTTGTATCCATTCCAGTTGTTATTCCTACTTGGCTATATGCAGGGTTTATTGTGTACCGACAAGGAATTACCGAATCAGTAGGAGAGCTAAAAGAATCGGGGACATGGAGAGCATTCGGAGCTTTGCATGTGCGACAGAAAACGAGCTGAGAAAATACGCGCTCTATAAGAGCGCGCATGAATAGATTAAAGGCTGCGTACGTTGACTGCTTGTGGGCCTTTCTTCCCTTCGCCAACTTCGAACTCAATGCGTTGGCCTTGTTCCAAAATTTCTTCGTTCTCAATATTGGAAACGTGAACGAAATATTCATTTCCGTTAGCTTCTACGAATCCGTATTTCTTTTCTCTATCAAACCACTTAACTGTACCTTGTTCCATAACTTATCTCTTTTGTATTTTGTTGTGTAAAAGACTCTCAAAATAACTCGGGATGAAATCTCCTAAAGGCGCTCTATTTGCTGCAAGTTCTCGTATGAGACTTGAGCTAATAGTTGAAGTTTCTTCTTCGCTAGCCATAAAGAGGGTTTCCACTCCTTTGAGTTTGTAATTGGCACGTGCCATCTGCATTTCAAACTCCAGATCTCCTGATGAGCGTAATCCTCTTAGAAGGAGATTGGCCCCAATTTCCTTTGCAAAATCTACTGTAAGGCCCGGAAGCTTCATGATTTCTACATTGGGCAAATCACCAATTTCTTTTTTAAGTCCGTCTATTTTTTCTTGCGTGGTTAAAAGCCCTTCACCCTTTTTGAAGTTCTCTCCGATCCCAATGACGAGTGCATCAAAGAGCTTAGCTGCCCTTTGAATCAATCTAATGTGCCCCCAAGTGGGAGGATCAAAACTTCCGGGATAAAGAGCTTTAAACATACAACTATTAAATAGCATCCTCTGCTAATTAGCAAGAAGTTCTATCGCAATGCCCAGAAAAAGCCTTTACGATCACTTTCTACTGTTTTACCAAGTTCAGATGCTGCACGTTGCACGGCTGTTCTTACAGCGGGCTCTCGCCACTCAGTACCACATAGGACTCCGTCATCTTTTAAGAAAGCCTGCCAGTTCATGATATCGCTATAAACTTGGTCGGAATCTCTTGCTGTGTCTACATAGATAAGGTCAGCTTGGATATCAGGACGAAGGGCTCTTGCTGCTTCTTCGCTACTCATTCTAAGTGGAATGACTCGGTTGGCTACTCCTGCTTCTTTGATGTTAGAGAGGAAGAGGTGGTAGATGTGTTGCAATCTTGGGTCGGTCATTTCTCCGTGATGGTTTTTCGATCCTTGCCAATGATCAATGGCATAGACTAGACCTCCTTCTCCTACGCGGCGTGCTAGAAAGCGGGTGGAAGCTCCTGCCCAGCTGCCTAGTTCGATGACTGTTTTAATCTCTTGGGAATTGAAAATTTTATCCAGAGATTGTTCTGTTGCGAAATATCCTCCTGGATCAAAGGAAAGAGCATCAACTGATTCATAGATGTTTTGTGCACAAAGTGTAACTGAGCAAAGAACTGTTGCTAGTAGCATTCTCATTGTCTTCATTATGGACCTCCCTTAAGCGGTGAATGAACTGGGACACGAGTTTAAGTAGGAACTATTTTAAATACAAGTGCAGTGTGGTGTCACCGAATTTTCTTTCCTGAGTTTTTTCAAGTCCTTGAAATTCGATTTTTGCTTTGCTACTTTGCTCGAGGATGGTCAATCCTTCTGGAGAAAGAAGGGGAGGGATGAGCTCTAAGATGGGGAGGATGTCTAAATGGTAAGGGGGGTCGATGTAAATGATGTCGAAGTGATCCCCTCCTTTTACTAAGCGCTTCAAAGCGACTTGGGCGTCTTGTTGTAATACGGTTGCTTGTATTTGGATTTTTTTCAGATTTTCGCGAATGCAACTAGCTGCTATTTTGTCGTGCTCGATGAAGGTGGCGCTGTTGGCGCCTCGTGAAAGGGCTTCGATGCCCATACTACCGCTGCCGGCAAATATGTCGAGAAAGCGGGCTTCTTCTATTTGATTTTGCAAGATATCAAACACGCTGCCGCGCACCTTACTTGAGGTGGGACGAGTTTTATCTGATTTGGGGGTTTTGAGGGAGAGGTTTTTGTATTTACCAGATAGGACTTTGATCATTGCTCTGCTGCGATTACGCCGCGATAGGGGGTCACGATTTGGACGGCCTCTTTCAGGTGCGTAGCTTTTCCGTTTTTCAGGAAATGATCATAGCATATTTTGGATTGTGTGTGTGCCCAAAGTTTTTCGAGCGATCTTCCCCCACGCGTAGCATCGCTTAAGGAAAGTCTTTTCCGGACGTTGAGCCACTTATCGTTGTTCTTCCCTTGGATATAGAGGGTAAGATCACAGAGTTCGTCAATGGTTCCGGTTATGACGTAGGGCTGATTTGCAAACATGGGAGGGAGCTCTCTGCCTTGTGGATAGAGTGCGACGCGGGCACGAGAGTCTTCTGGAGTGACATCAATGGTTACGTTTTTCACCAGCGGGTTGTGCAAGTCTTTTACTAGATGGACGAGTTTGCGGGGAAAGCCGGCGTTGGTGTCGGAGTAGAGCATTTTTCCTGAGGTGCTGTAGCTGAGGAGATCGAGCAAGACGAGGTTGTTGCCTTTGCCAGCCGCTGCGGCATAGAAATTGACACTGTCTTTGTATTTTTCGGTCCACCCAGCAAGGGCTCTTTTTTGTTTTTGGCTGCTCAAGAGTGTGTTCCCATCGGTGATGAGGATCACGGAGTGGAGCTCATCGGGGTGGAATTTTTCGGGAAGCATCGTATCTAGTGAGTTGTAGACTTCTGTAGCGGCAAAATGGGTTTTTGCTGTTTGCCCTTCGAGGAAATCTTCGGCCATCTGGATGGTTTTAGGGGTGACGGGCAAATTGCGAGTAGAGAGCTTGGAGACGTTTTTGTCGAAGATGTAGATGTTGAAGTTGTCCCCCTCTTGGAGGGCGGCAAGTGAGCGCTGCACAGCTCGTTTGAATCGATTGAACTTCCCTTTTTCTATGGAGCTGGACCGGTCGATGAGGAAGTAAAAATTTTGGGGGATACTCGCGCATTCTGTGTCAAATTCGGGATGGATAGTCATGGAGAAGACGTATTTGCCTCCTTCTGGCGCGGACATGAGGGAAATATCGATGTCGAGGTCTTCTTCCCATATTAGTTGTGTGGCGATATTCTCTAAGCCGTAGTGCTCAAGCTCTGGAAGAGCGCGATCAGCTAAGCTTCTTTTTACCCACTGGCTACGCAGGTAATCGACCGAGTTGGGGAGGATGAGTTTTGGCGTAGTGCTCTCACTTAGTTGTGAAAACATTGTCTCGTCCTTAATTTCCATGCGAGGGGTTTTGAGCTTTTTTAGAGAGGCCACAAAATGGGGGTCGAGTCCTTCAGTGCTATGGGTTGGAAGGGCCGTGGGCAGAAATTGTTGATCGGTGAGTGTGTAGTCATCTTCGACTACCTGTGCCATGGGAGCGGTCTCTTCCACTACATGCGGGTCAGTGAAATCGACGCTAGCGAGTTTCTCACTCTCATAGGTAAAGGAGTCTTCTTCAAACTCATCATCGAGTGCAAAGTCTTTTAGTGAAGCTTCCCATTCCGGATCGAAGGGAGGAGGCATACTGGTGGCAAAATCATTTGCGACCTTTTGTATGGGGAGTGGTTTTTCTTTAGCTAAAGAAGGTCTGCTCACAAAGAGGGTTTTATCTTCAGAAAATGAAATTTCTTCTAAGGGCTCTTCGTCTTCATAGTAGCTCTTTTCTCTAGCGATATCATCTTCTACTGCTTTTTCTGCGCTAGCTAGGTAGACGGTATTGAGTGATTCTTCTAGGGCTTTTTCGATTCTCTCTACGAGGAGCTCTTCGTCTTCTTTGGTGACGATATTGGGTGTTGGCGCTGGTTTAAGAAGGCTTTGGGCTTCTTGAATATCGAATTGATAGGGGCGTGCAAAAAGAAACCAAACGGCTCCGATATGCAGGGCAATCGAAGCCATGAGGCAAGAAACTAATAGTTTTTTTCGAAGATATCCGAAAGTCATATAGCTTTTGCGATTTCCACCTTAGTTCTTTTTACTCGGTCTAGAAGATAGGGCTGCAGATACTCCTTCGTTTCTAAAAGGTTATCTAGGATCTGTAGGGCCTCATCTTCTAGGGCTAGAGCTTTATCATTTTTCTTCTCATTGCGAGCCATATTTGCTTCACATTTGAGCATTTGCGCGTTGAGGTATTGCATATACGCGCCAAAGATCGCGTCCTTTTCTGGGAATTTCTGACGCACCTGGGTATATTCCTCAGCGATTGGGTCATCTGTTGTGTGGAAATCCTCATGCATTCTTTTGAGAAAGAAGTGGGTGTTTTTTGCAATATTTTCGGGTTCGGAAAGTAGGCTTCGGATTTCTGCGTACTGTAGGGCTGCTTCCAGATGCAGTGGCTCAGAGCTGACTTTCTTTTGAATCTGCAGGTCTTTAAGAGTATGCAGGAGCGAGATCATTTCTGGGCTTTCGCTGGATCTTTGCTGTGTTTTTAAAAGACGGTATTCCAACTTGGCTTTGTGCAATGCTGCAGAATTCGTGACCATGGAGCCCCTTTCGGATGTCTTGACAATGTGTCGATAGGAGTTGAGGGCATCTTGGTACCGCTTCTCTGCTTCATATGCTTTGCCAAGTTCAAAGAGGGTTCTTTTCTGGAGTTTCCAAGGAAGCTGGGCATGTTCTTCGTGCTTTTGAGCCAGCTTTTCGAGCAGGGCGACTTTGTCCTTATGGTTTCCCCCCATCTCTAGTAAATTGGCATACTTGAGCACTTCGCCTTCTAAATAGAGGGAGTTGGAGGAGATTTTGAGGGTTTCTTGTCCCTTTTCAATTCCAAGCAAGTCCTTAAAGAGGATTTCTGCTTTTTGGTAATCGTCTTGCCCTCCAGTTTTTGCCTGCTGGAAATAATGGTTCACAAGCCAGAGGTAGTTGTCGAGCTTGATCGATCGATCGCGCCAAGCTTCCGATGCAAAGAGGTGGTTTGCGGCCATCTGTTGGAAGTAGCTACAGTTTTCTTCGTCTTGGGTAGAGAAGCTTTTAGTTAGGTAGGCATTGTATAACTCCAAGTGGAGGATATTGCCTTCGGGAAGTTTTGTGTTATGAGCAAAAGCCTCTTCTGCATGTTGGATGAAGGGTGTGAGATCCTCGTTTAGCTTTTGCTGGCAGATCGCCATTAAAAGGTGTGCTTCTGCAAGCAGATCGGGGTTGACTACGTCAGATAGGTATTGAGAAAGGGCAGGAACGACATTTTCGTAGTGTCCAAGTTCGCAGTGGCATTTCATCATAACGAGAAAATACTGCTGCCTTTCAGGCTCAGTTAAAATGTTTTCCTTTTTTAACGCTTCACTCAAAATGCTGATAAAAGTCTTTTTGGTTTCTTCAGAATTCACAATGCTCGGATCTTTGAGTTCTTCGATCGAACAATTTAGAAGATGACGCCAGGCGCCGCTTGCTCTTTCGCTTTGAGGATATTTGTCGATGAAAGAGCGAAAAGTTTCTCTCGCCTCGATCCATTTGTCTGTTTGAGAGAGTAATAGAGCGTAGTCGTACATCACCCCTTCAGCGTCTTCATAAGCGGGATATTCTCTGTTTAGTGTTTGCAGATCGGTAAGGGCTTGAGTAAAGTCTCCATTTTCGCGGCACATCTGTGAATGGATCATCAATGCTTTTGGAACATCGGAGTCTTTGGGAAAGGCTGTCTTAAAAGAAAAAAGAGTTCTCTCTAAAAGAGCGATGTCTTTGAGCTGACGAGAGCAGTTGATCAGGAGCAGGTATCCTGTCTTCAATTCTTTAGATCGTCCCTTTGTGCTCGTGATAAAAGTCTCTAAAGGCATCACAGCTTGGCTGTAATCACCCATTGCATAGTGGCAGCGGCCTTCATAAAATTGGAGAAGGGGCACTTTTTGCTCAGGCATCAGACCGATTACATCTTGATAGAAATGTAAGAAGTCTTCATACGCATCGTTTTGATAGAGCAAGATGAGTCTGTTGAAGGCAGCTAATTTTGAGCGTTTGCCTCCTATTTCATAAACTCTTTCAAAAGTCTCTAACGCGCTCTGCTTGTCTTCTTTAATTTGTAAAATTCCCGCTTGAAAAAGGAAGCGTTCGCGATGCTCTGGATATTTTGCTGCTAATGACAAGTAAAGGGATGCTGCCCGCTCATCTTCACGGAGCAAGCGGTGAATTTCTGCAAGTGGAAAGAGGGCACGGTCACTGTATTTTGTTTGTGTTAAAATTTTGTAGTGTGGTTTGGAAAGTTTTAAATAAAAAACTTTTTGCTCCATATCGTCTGATTTAAGAGCTTGGCGAAAACACGCTTCTGCTAGTAAGTAGCGCACTTTCATTTCCCCATCGCCACCTTTTTGGCATTTAAGAAATTTTTCTGCTCCATCGATGACTGAAAGAAAATCTCTTGTCTCAAATTGGGCTTGTAAACAGTTGAAGGTTGTTTTTTCTTTAATTTCTACGTTGCCAATCAAATCATACGTAGCAAGTGCTTGTCTGTAGTTCCGTTCTTGGAAATACAAATCGCCAAGCATAGCATTTAAATGATCGTGAAGCCCTGTCTCTGGATTTTTTGAAAGAAAATCAACAATTTGTCTTTTTACAGATGGATAATCACCATCTTTCCAATATTCTGTGATTCTTCTAAGCATTAATGCTTCTTTAGGTGTTGCATTTGCTGTCTCTGAATATCCAGAAGCTGTAAACAAAACGCTTGCGAGAATTGCGTGTAGGGCTATTTTTCGCAGCTGGAAAAATTGCTCTCCCATCCTAGTGCCTCCAATGAAATACCGTTTTTTGCCATTATACTTAGAGACCCTTTTATTGCTAGGATTTACAACAGGTGTCATTATAGGTATAATCTCTCAAAAAAAATGGAGGCTTTCATGGGCATTCAACTTATGCTAATTGCGGGACTTTGCATCGCCATTTCGAATCTTTTTTTGCGTCGTAGTATCGATGCAGGAGGAACGAGTAAAGCTTACTTGATGTTACAACTTGGGCTTTCTGTCGTTGTGATGGTTCTTTTGGGGCCAGTGCGCACAGGAGATTTCGCTTGGGATTCTTCCATGGCCCTCTTTGCAGTTTGCGGAGGAGTGCTTCTCGCAAGCTTTATGGGATTTCTTGGGAAGTCTTTTGAACATGGACCGCCAGGACTTTCTGTAGCGATGCTAAACTGTTCTACAGTGATGCCCATTTTGATGCTTGTGATCTTCTTTGGTAGCCAATTTGGTTTTTATTACACCCTTTGGAATGCCTTAGGATCGCTACTTGTCATTTTTGGAATTTGTTGGGCCGGTTGGGATGGTGGACAAACAGAAAGTCGCCGCAAATGGCTTTGGTTTATCTCGCTCACTTTTTTTGCACATGTAGCTTACCTCACCTTTCTAAATTGGCGCGCCCTCTTCATCAATTTTCCGGGTGAGTCTGGGCTTGGGTTTGCTATTTCACCTGAAGCTGCAACCATGCAATGGTTCATGCCGATCGTATTCTTAACAGCCGCAAGTATTCTGGCAATTGTGTTTTTCTTTTCGGAAAGACGGGTGCCAAGCAAAACAGAATTTTCCTATGGGGTTTTTGGAAGCGTTGCCAATGGGGTAGGTGCGTATCTAATACTTAGAGCTACTGAGGTGGCCACAACTCTAGAGCACGCGATGCTTTTCCCCATCTTTTCCGTAACGCTCATTCTCGGCTGTAATATCTGGGGTAAATTCCTCTACCAAGAGCAGGTGAACTGGAAGGCTAATGCGGCCTGCATCGGCGGTATTTTACTAGGCACTGTCGACTGGTCTACTTTCTTCAATTGAGGGGAGAGAGAAATTTAGAATGGGAATTATACACGTCGTGATTCAAGAACTTGAGTTATTCAAAACTGTATTCTTCGACTTTGTAGGCGTCGTACTGGGTGATGAGGTCAAGGGCTTTTTCGGGATCGAGGTCTTGTAGCTGGTCGTAGACTTTGAGTCCCTTTGCTGTTTCGCCCTTGCGGAAATAGAGTTTGCCAAGGCGAAGCAGGATCTCGTTGTTGCTGGGATCGATGTTTAATATTTGCTCGTATTCTTGTTGCTCTTCTTCTGGCTTTTCCAGCTCTTTATACAGGCTGGCTCTTTGCGCATGTACCCAAGGATCGCTTGGCGCGTATTCATCAATGATGTGGTATTCTTCAAGTGCACGCTCTAAAGCCATCTCGAACTTTTTGTGCATTTCATCCGAGGCATATTCCGGAGGTTCCCAGCAAAGCTCTTCGTTGAGGGCCATCTTTTTTGGGTCTTGATAGAGGGTGGCTAGGGCCATATAGTTGCTAGCTAGCGAGGCGTGCGCCTCTAAGTCCGATGGCTCTTCTTTGATGAGTCTAATGTGCTCACTTATAGAGGTGAGTACGAGCATCTCTTTGAGTTTGAGTAGGTCCTTCCACTTAGTCCAGATCCGGAATTTATCTATGAGATAGGCGAGGGTTTCGGAGGCTAAAATCCACCGGTTTTGGACGCTTTTAATCTTGAGTAGTGAGATGAGATGGACGATGGCTTTGGTGATACAGCAGTGGTATTCGAGTGTTCCTTGGTCAAAGGGGATACACGAGTGGATCGTCTCGATGAACTCATCGCGCAGTTGCATCAGTCTCTCGGGTCTTCTTCCTTGCATATAGAAGAGGAGAACGAGGTAGGTAAATACTGTTAAGAAAATACCAGCTAGCCAAAAGGCCATCGCAGTAGACTGAATATACTGCGAACACAAAAGGCCGAAAAAAATAAGCTCGACAGAGAGTAAGAAAATAAATATCGCATGAAAAAAAATGTAGCTCCGATTGATTTTCGCAAAGCGTGTGATATAGGGATCGGAGAGAGCTCCAATTTTTTTCTGGAAAATGGCTGTGTTGAATACAACACAGCTCTCGCGGTGGGTTGTTGAGGTCATAGGTAAATTCTAACGTAATTAGTAGCTATCATCAACTGTTGCCTTCATTGCGGCGATGACTCGATTGGATATGCCAGCTTGTGAAAGCTCTGCTTCGTCTTCTGGAGTTAGGTAAAAAGAGCTTCGAGTTGCCGCTATCTCGTGGATAATTACATCGTCTGAGGCTCCCGCGCGCGTTAAGTTGATGATGTCTTGAGAATCGAGAGGTTGGTACTCTTTAAGTTTGTCAAGGGTTTTGGGATAGTGCCGATCGAGCCTGTGGATATCATTAGGGGTGAGTTTGTGCTCCATGGCGGTGAGGATCACGGCGTCATCGGTAGATGCCATAAGAGCGGCTACATCTAGTTGTGTCTGAGATTGGCAACTGCAAAATGAAGCAAAAAATACGAGGCACATAATCCTTTTCATCTTGAATATACTTACCATGATCGAGATATATTTGCAAAACTCGATCGCTCCGAGTAAAAATTTATTTGCATGAAAAAGCACGGGGGGTAGAATTCCCTCCCAAAAAATAACCAAAACCAAGAAATTTATTTAAGCTCAAGGATCTCCAGTTTTGAGGACCAAAATTCTTCTCTACTGAGTGTGTAAGGATCGTAGTTTTCAGCAAATATTGAGGGTATCTTCAAAGTCATTCCTCCGATTCTAGGAAGCGATTTTTTTACTTAAGAAGCACATTTTCGACCGGCACAAACTCTTTACAGCATTCTAGAAAGATAGTAGAATTTTGGTCTAAAAAAACGGGAGGTTCTTTTGGCGGTAGATACAATAGGTTTGACTTCAGCAGACATAGATATGCTGTTATTAGATGCGTTAAGTGCCAATAGTGAAAAATTGAAGGCCAATGAGCTAGAGCTGAAGGCTTGTCTGGAGGAGCTGGCTCGAAAAGTTGGGAGTGCTGTTCAAGCTTTTGAGGCAACCAATCCGGGTGATCAAAATGCTTCTGCATTGAGAGATGATGGGCTTAGGCTTCAGCAATCGATGTTGAATCTGCTGGCTCATATAGAGGCTGAAGGAAGACTATTAGACGATCAAGCGGCTGATTTGTCTGCGAGGGTGGGCCGCAATCCTGAACAACCCCTCTAGTTGATGAATCGAAGGAAGATGCTAACTTTGCTTTACCTTAAACGACCGAAAAAACAGTAGAAAAGCGCCAGCTAAGCTACACGTTGCGGTGAAGAGGTAGAGTTTGTGTATGTCAAGGCCTGCAATGATCCCGCCGATGATGGGACCTGTAATGGAGGCTCCTGCCACAATCGATTGATTCACCCCCAAAATACTTCCCTGCATATGTTTTTCCCCATTGAGTGAAATGGTTGCGAGGCCATTGGTCCAGGCAAGAGCAGCGGCAAGCGTTGCGACAAAAAAATGGAAGAGAAAGAGAAAAAGGGGCTCTCTTGGAATGAGTGTTAAATAGAGAAAAATGCTTAAGAATGCCAAACCAAAATAGAAGGTTCTCGAAGATTGGATAAGCTTAGAGAGGATTGGATTGATGATAAAATTGGCTAGCGACCAGATAATACCAATGGAAACAAAGGTGAGTGTGATCACATTCATCGAAACATTGTAGACGTCGATGAGATAGGTCGAAAGGAACTGCATCGAAGTGACCCAGCAAAGCATGAAAAGAAAGTACACAACATAAATGCCCCGCAGTCCCTTGGATCGGATCGCGAGTCCAATGCTTTTGATGCTTTTGAGAAAGTCGATCTTGTCATGGTGTTTTGTCTTGTGACTTTCTTTGAAAAATTTGAGCAGTAGCGCTAAATTGATGGCCGAGAGCCCCGCTGTGATGAAAAATGGGATGTCGGGGCGGAAAAAGATGTCTAGATCGGGATTGGAAAAACTCCCACCACAAAGAATAGCTAGGACAAAGCCAAGACCTCCTAAGACCCCAATCCACCCAAAATTGCGGGTTCTTTCTCTCTTGGTATGGGTAATGTCTGTAATAGCGGCTAAGCAGATGGAAAGATTGCCTGCAAAAAACCCGGTGATCGTCCGCCCTATCCATAGAAGGGGAAGTATGCGCATTTGGATGCCAAGACCCGTCAGTAGGTAGCCGATGATCCCGCCTGTGATTGTCCCGATAAGGACTTTTTTTCTCCCTAATCGATCGGATGTACTTCCAATGAGAGGCGCTCCAAAGAGTTGCGCTAAGGGGAAGGAGGCGATCAAAAGCCCCAAAAGAAAAGTCCGCTGAAAGAGTGTTCCTTCCGCCAGGAGGTTGAAATGGGGTTTCAAAAATAAAGGCGTAAAGATTGGATAGACAATCGCTAAGCCAAAAGTGTCGATAAAGTAGGTGAGAAGGACCGGAAAAAACCGACGACTCCAAACAGACTCTTTCATTCGGGTGCTATTGCGGCCTCTTCTTCTTTGAAGCGGTAACCCACTCCACGGACTGTTTCAATCCATTGGAAGTTGGGCCCCAGCTTTTTTCGAAGCGAGGCGATATGTACATCGATGTTTCGATCGACAATGAAAGCATCATCATTGTGGATGTCATCAAGAAGCTGATTGCGGGTCATGACCTTGCCCCGATTGGAGAGAAGGCGCTTTAGGATACCAAACTCTGATAGCGTTATCGGTTGGATAAATTCTCCCTTTTTGAGCAAATAGCGATCGATATCGAGAGTAAACTCTCCGAAAACAACGACGTTGAGTGTTTTTTCTGGATCTGCCATGCGCCGGAGCACAGCTTTTACTCGCGAAAAAAGTATTTTTGGAGAGAAAGGCTTGGCTACATAGTCGTCAGCACCGAGCTCTAAGCCTAAAACAACATCGATCTCTTCCGATTTTGCAGTCAGGATGATGACCGGGATGTCTTTGAGCTCTGGGTTGCCTTTGATTTTTCTACACACATCAAGGCCGTTTTGCCCAGGAAGCATGATGTCTAGAATGACTAGATCGGGCTTTTCTCGTTCCACTGCGCGATAGCCGTTGATCCCATCTACTTCTACGTGGAGCTTATAGCCAGACACTTCCGCCTGAAGCTTAATCAGCGAAGCGATGTCTTCTTCATCTTCAATCAGCAGAATTCTTTTCTTGTGACTCATTCTCTATCCCTCAAAGTTCTTGTAAATTTTTAGTAAACCAACTCTTTGAAAAAAATGCAATTTGAAAGGATGGCTTGAAAAAAAAGTTTTGAGGGCTATACTCCATCTCAAAATGAAATTTTTACTCTCAATTTTTTTAGTTCTTTGTTTTTCGCTCGAAGGTGTGTTTTTTGATGAAGAGGACCCCTCTCTATACCATCACGTGAACGTGATCAATGGGCAACTGAATTTAAATCTGATTGATGATGTGATTCAAGGGCCCGTGGCGTTCCCTCTCATGCGCTCGTACACAAGCGGGGGTGCTTTTGAGCGATGCTTGAGAAATTCGGATCTCGTGCTTAGAGATCTTAGAGGAAGTGGGTGGATGGTTCAAGGCGGATGGAGTTTATTGCCTCATACGCAACTACTGGTGCAAAGAATTTGGGACTGTAAGTGCGTCGAGTCCCAGTCTAGAGGGACAGTTTCATTTGAAGATAGTCAACCTCCAGATTCATGCTTTCTTTTTCATCTTCGGGAGAAAACAGGACAGCTGATTACCTACAGATGCAAAAATAATGCAAAGAAAAAATTCTTTCCAAACTGCGAAGAAAAAAAGGTTTCGGGAAATATCAGCGCACGTGAAAATTTTCAAAATTCATTTTTTGAAGTAGAGGGGAAAAAAGCAACGCTTTCGCTTGCAAATGGAGGAAAGCGGTATTATTCAGAAAAAGATTCATACAAACGAGTCGAGAGTTTTTGGACGCTTGATCTTGAAGTTCTACCCAGCAAGCATCGAATAGTGTACTTCTATTCTTCTCCTACGCAAAAACTATCTCGAATCGAATTACAAAATCCCAGAGGGACAAAGGTTTTTGCTACCGCCTATTTTAATGAAGATGAGACCGTCCTTCAGGTGACTTCATTGGGAAGTACCGTTGCGTATGAGGTAACCACTCACAAGGAAAGAAGTTACTTGAAAAATGTTTCAAGTCGTTTCAGGGAAAGCGAAATATATCATTATGAGCCAGGGAGAAAGAGTTTAGGAGCTCGGCTCAATTGTGTGGAGTTCGGGGGGAAAAGCTCTTTTATTGCAAAGTATAATCTCCCAAAAACGAAGAAAAAGGAAAAAAAATGGATAAATCCCTGGAAGAAGAAGCCGGTAGATCTTGACAAGGTTCGGGTCCTCCAAATGCCAAATCCAGAAGATGGAGCTCTAGTCGATTTTGCAAACCTTTCTTATGAAGAAGACTACACCGATATCCGAGATGTCGAGGGAATTTTGACTCGCTATCACCACGATGATGGTTTGCTCCACTGTGTTGAATATTTTGATAGGGAATCTAAGAGGCATTCTTATTGCAACTTTCAGTGGGAAAATCAGCATCTGATCGGAAAAGAACTCAGAGATAGCGAAGACACCCTCCTCTTTGCCAAGAGATTTCTGCACGATAAAATGGGTAATGTGATTGAAGAATACGTTATCGAGGGCACATCATGCGAATCGATGCTACATAGGTGTTATACTTATTACCCAGACTCTTATCTTTTACGTGCTGAAGAAGAAGTGGGGGGATTGCTTGTCCAATACGAGTACTTGTCAGATACAGATTTGATCACAAAGAAGTTGACTTTATCTCAAGGAGTGGTTCACCTCAGAGAGTTCTTTTTTTATGACGAAGATAACATCTTAGTTCATTCGCTCAAAGATGATGGAAAAGCTCAGAGCGCAGAAGATGTTTCTGGTATAACCCATCGCTTTATTACCCGTTTTGTAGTGAATGAAAAAACAGGGCTTTGTAACTCTGAAAGTCACTTCTATCTCGATTTGAATACGAAGCAAGAAAAATTGCTTAGACGCTATAGCTATCAGTACAATGAAAAAGGGGAAAAGATCGCTGAGAGTATCTACGACGAAAGAGGGGAATATCGATTTACTCTATACACGGAATACGATCAATATGGTCGTCTCATCATGCGAAGCACCCCTCAGGGAAGAAGAAATCTTTATTCGTATGATTCTGCGGGTCAGTTAATTTTTAGTAAGGAGATAGGTAGTCAAGCACAAAGCTACATATACGATTTTTCTGGACAAGCGAAGGCGCGAGTTCAAGGAGACAAAACGACACAAAATATTTACGATATCAAAGGGCGACTAAAGACCGAGATCGATCACAAAAAAAACGTCACCCTTCAAGAGTTTGACTCCTTTGGAAAGTGTGCCCTTATCCAATACCCAAGTGTCTTGGATCAGCAAGGGGTCTCTTATATCCCCTCTGTCGAGTTCTCCTATGACATACAGGGGAATCTACAATCTCATGCAAATGACCTAGGCCACACTATCTACACAGAATACAACTATTTAAGAAAGCCCATTTTAGTTCGTAATCCCGATGGATTAGAGGTTCGGCACAAGTATTTTTCAAATGGAGCTCTTGAAAGCACATTGGAGGTAGACGGAACTAAGGTTTCCTATACATACGATTCTTTCCAGAGGATGACCTCGAAAACTATTCGTTCAGATCAAGATGAGATTTTAAGCGAAGAGTTCTGGAAATATAATGCCTTTGAGCTCCTTTCTTACACAGATCCAAACGGCACAAGAACTCAATATGAGTACGATGATGCTGGCAGAAAACGGATGGAGATCACAGAAAAGCGCAAAACAAAATATTTCTACGATCCTCTTGGAAATACAGAAAAAGTGACCTCCTCTACAGGAGCCTCTCAAGTATTTCTTCATAATGAAGAAGGAGAGATCATAGAGCAGTGGCAGGAAGATTTTAGTGGTCGTAGGGAAAACCACATGATCTTTTTCTATGATCAAGAGGGGCGTAAGGAAAAAGCTACTCGATGTACCCCCAAAGGAAAAGCAGAAGACCAATTTTTTTATGACAAAGAAGGAAGGCTCATTCGGCATATTGATCCCTTAGGAGAGAAGACAGAGTTTATTTTTTTGGAGGTGACAAACAGTCTGGATCAAAGAGTCGATCAAAAGAAGATCATAGATCCTTTGGGGAACATGGCAGTGGAAAGCTTTGATGCAGGGGGAAGGCTTGTACAGCTTGAAAAATTGGAACCGGGCGGTCTAACCGTCAGCAAGGAAGAGTATTTCTACGATAAAGGGGGGAATCAATCCAAAAGGATTACTACAGTATTTGAAAATCAATCCCCTATCAGAACGCACACGACAGAATGGGAATATAACTGCCGAGGGTGGATCGAAAAAGAAATTGAAGAAGGATGCAAAGAAACAGCATATTTCTACGACGCCAAAGGGCGGCTTCTTGAAGAGATTCTCCCGTCAAAAGTAGTTATTTCAAGAAGATATGATGGGCTAGGCCGTCTTCTTGAGGTCCAAAGCTCAGACGAAACAGTCCACAATACCTATGAATATGATAGAACCTCCAAACCAATAGTCGCCATAGACCATACCCGTAATTTTTCTTGGGAAAGAAGGTATGATGCGTTTGGAAATCTCCTTTCAGAATATTCGCCAAACAGCAGCCAGTCTTTTTGGGAATATGATGATGCAGGAAGGTGCGCAAAATATACCCTCCCCAACGGATCATCCGTCCAGTATATTTATGATTCTTTGCATCTTCGCACCATCAACCGAGTTGATCCAAATGGAGACATACTATACAGCCATAACTATCAGCGTTTCGACGAAAACGGCCACGTCCATGAAGAAGAGCTTATCCACCAATTAGGAACCATCCACACTGAGCACGACCTTCTTGAAAGACCCGAAAAACAGAGCAGTCCATACCTCATGCAATCTGCCAGCTATGGCCCAACAGGCCTTGTCACAGGTTCTGAAAACAGCCTCTTCTCGCATAAAGAATATACGTATGATCCCTTAAGTCAGCTGCAGCATGAAGGAGAGAAAACCCATTGCTTTGATTCTCTTGGCAATTCCTTGGATGATCAGGTCAACCAATTCAATCAAATTATCGCAAATGCAGAATGCAAACTATTCTATGATGACAGCGGAAACCCCATTCGGCAGCATTTTTCAGATAAAGCGATCGCCTTTTCCTACGACGCATTCAACAGGCTCACTTCGATACAGGAAGCTGGGCAGAAACGGGTTAATTACGTCTATGACCCTTTTTCTCGGCTATATGCAAAAGAATCTTATATCTTAAAAACAACAGAGGCGCAAAGAACAAAGAAATATTACCTTTATGATCATGAAGCAGAAATAGGAACCTATGATGAGCAAAAAAATCTGGTAGATTTCAAAGTGCTTGGATTGGGAATACAGGGAGAAATTGGAGCTACTATTGCTCTTGAGCTACTAGGCGAGACTTTCGCTCCCTTACATGATTTCAATGGGAATATAATCGCGCTGATTTCTACAGATGGATATTTAAGAGAAAAAACCGATGTGGATGCCTTTGGAAAAAACCTTGCCCAAACCCCCTCCATTAACCCATGGCGATTCAACTCAAAAAGAGAAGAAGAACACCTCATTTTCTTTGGGAAGCGATTTTATGATCCTCAACTCGGTAGATGGTTAAACCCCGACCCTGTAGGCTCATTCGACAGTCCCAATCTGTATCTTTATGCAAGAAATACACCACTCAATCGGCTGGACCTCTTTGGACTATACTCTGATGAATTTTATACCGAGTTTTCTATTTCACAAATACGCACAAATGGACTTGCACTCTATCATGCAAGATCATTTCTTGGAGAAATACAGGCTGACTGGGTGATCTGCTCTAACCAATTTCACAAACTAGATTTTTCCCCTGAAGAACTGCAAACTGGCAAAACCGATCTCATCCATCACCTCCAAGAAATCATTCCAAAAGAAGGGATGATCATCAGTCTTGTCACCTGCCAAGGTGGAATCGATACAACCTTGAAACAGTTCGAGGATTTTGTCCTTTCCACAGCGGAAACAACTCCAGGTGATGTCACCATCATCGGATTTCACAATCCGACAAACGGCATTGTGAGTGATGTAAACCGCACCTTTGGAGAAATGTCTGGGAAAGAAAATGCAAGTACAGCGATTACCCGCCAATCCCTACTTGCCGTTGCTGAAACCATCCGTAAAATCAATCCCAACGCCCTTTTCCTCCAGATCGCCCATAGCGAGGCCGGCGCTATTAATGACACTGCCATCAAAGGAATGAATAAAGATGAGAGGGACTTAATATATGACTCGATGTTATGGATGGGAGCAGCCCCAGCCCTTCCCTTAGCTAAAGAATATGCAAGAGAATCAGATAATTTTTATTCGAAGCAAGATGGGGTTACGCAACTTTTTGGGTTATTTCATCATAAACATCCCGTCGCGTTATCTACTTGTGGATTATCTGGTCTCTTGCTCCCATTTGAGAACAAAGACTATAATATCGAGTTTCTACCCTGCACCTCGAAATGGTCGGAGCGATCTGGATATACGTTCGACCATGCTTACATGGGAAACACTCTGAAAAATAAAAGAGAAGGAATTTCACGGGATTATGACAAGAAGTATGGCTTTTATCGCGCGAGCTCTCGCTAAAATCGTTCTCATATTTTTTTTGGTATCATGCTCTCATGAGGTCAAACGAAGTGAAGGGGAAGATTATGTAAAATATGTAGATGAAATTGTTTATAACTTTAGAAAAAAAATAAGACGAGAAAAAGGCCTTGTGGCATATGGGGATGGAGGGAGTATGCCTACCGATGTTGAAAGTATCTCGGTAAGCCTTCATTTGCCAAGAAAAATGGGAATCGAAGAGGCAAGGAAAATTGAGGTAGAAGCGACTGAAGAATTAGCTAATATGGTAAATGAGCACAAGCTTATCCGTCCTTTTTTACGTAATTTCCCATTTGACTCTAGACGCACAGAGGTTTCACTTTCTTATTTTCCAAAGAGTTACAGTGAAGATCTCAGTAGTACTATAAGTTTCGTGCATCCAGCAAAGGGTAGAATTTTTTACTATTCTAGAGAATCTCCAGAGGCTAAACTAAAGCTCATTTTTTCAGAACCATATGAAGAAGCCTATAAGATTGTTTACGGCGAATGAGATTTATCTGATACCTTCGGGCTTGGGAATTTCCTTGCCCATATCGAAGTGTTTTCTATAAATTGGATCCCAGTTCTCATCATTCACAAACAAAGATCCATCCATTACTCCGTCACAGCAACTAAAAAGCACTTTCGAATTTTTTCTTAGGTGGTGAGAACATTGAACTCCTTGTAACCTACCTTTTCGGTTGTAGGAAAGTTTTCTTCCACTGTGGCTCATAACGAGATGGGTGTCTTCGATGGGGAAGAAGGCCATATGTACGCCCTGTTTTGTCCCTGCAGCAAGGTATCCTTTGAAGGCGTCGTCTCCGTTGGGGAACCAACCGTGGAAATGCCCGTCGGGGACTCCTTTTTTGAAAGTCACACGAAGTTTAAGTTGCCCATTGTCCCAATGTTCTGAGTATTCGCCATCGAGATCTTTCTCGATTTTAGCGATTCTATCGATAAACTCTTCATCAAAGAAGGTATCGGTAATGCCAGGGAGGAGTTCTCTGAGTGCTTCTGAAAATGAAACTACTGACTTTTCCCCGCAGGCAAGGAGCATTTGCAGCTCTTCTTCAGGAGGAAGCGATACTCCAAAGGTAAGAGAGGAACAAAGCAACAAGAACAAGGTAAGGACTTTCTTCATTTGATATGGAGTATACTCTCGTTAGAAGATAGAGTCTAGAGGCAGTCGTTAGGCGAAATTTTCATGGCGGATCTCGTAGGGTGCTTTGGGAGGGTGTTTTTCTAGGAAGGATTGGAAGGGGGCTATGTCACCGGAGACGTAAAAAGTGTGCTGAGGGCTGTGTTTTTTGTTTTGAGGATCTTTGAGCATGTCTTTGGCAGAGGCGGCCACGCTTAAGGCGGGGTTTAAGACGACGGTGCCAGGATCGAGCTCTTCTTCTATAGCTCCTTTAAGGTGGGGATAATGGGTGCAAGCAAGGAGGAGGGTATCGATTTCTTGGCCAAGCAGGGGGGCTGTGCAGGCTTGGATGGTTGCTTGAGTATTGGGATCGCTAAGTTCTACTTTTTCTTTAAGCTCGGGGCAGGTGAGGGGATAGGTGATGGCGCCAGGGATCGCATTTTGGTAGATGTTAGAGCGGAGGGTGGCTTGAGTAGCTAAGATGCCAATCCGTTTGTTTTTGGTGGTTTGGGCAATAGCATTGATGGTGGGAGTGGTCATTCCTAAGATGGGGAGTGGGAAAGCTCTTTGGAGGTTTTGCAAGCAGGTGGCGCTTATGGAATGGCTGCCGATGATGAGTAGTTTTACGTTTTGGGTGAAGAGAAATGCGGTGATCTGGGTTGCAAATCGGAGGATCTCGGCATTGGTTCTCTCTCCGTAGGGAAAGTGGGCAGTGTCGGCAAAATAGAGGATGTCCTCATGGGGGAGCTTCTCTTCTATGGCCTGGAATATGCTAAGGCCTCCAACGCCGGAATCAACTATGCCAATGGGGCTTGTCATTGTGGAATTCTAAGTTCTTGACCGATGATGATTGTATTGGATGTTAGGCCATTGGCCTTTTTTAAATTGGGCACGGTCGTGTTGTATTTGCGGGCGATTTTTTCAAGAGAGTCACCCGAGGAGACTTTGTGTATAGGGCTATTGGAGCCTATAGCTTTTGAGATAGAGGTGAGGGTGTTTTTCAGTTTTGCTACTTCGTTGACTCGACTGGTGGTTTTTTCTACTTGTTTTTCGAGTACTGCTAGGGAATTACTTGCCTTTGTTGTGTAGCCGCTCAGCTGGCGCAAGTCCGTTAGGATTTTGCTTTGCGTTTTTTCGATTTCATCAATCCGCTTTTGGAGTTTTTCGCCTGATTGTAATTTGGCGAGTTGCCCTTTCAAGAGCTCGAGCTCGATTTTTTGCTCGCTAAAATCTTTGCGCACATCCATCAGAGCAATACGCACTTCTTCTAAAGTATTTTGGTACGGGTTGTTTCGCGCCTGCAAAGACAGAGGAAGAAGAAGTAGTAAACAAGTGACTATTTTTCCCAAATTCGAAACTCCGTACGTCTGTTCCGGGCCCAAGACGATGGGTTGTGACCTTGATCAGAGGGCTGCTCTTTTCCATATGAGATAGAGTGAACGCGGTTGGGGCTGATCCCTCTCTGTACGATCAATGAGCGGATGTAATTGGATCTTCGTGTGCCCAGAGCAAGGTTATACGCTTCCGATCCTCTTTCATCGCAGTGTCCGCCAACAGAAATATAGACGTTGGGATGCTTTTTCATGTAGGCAACGGCTTTGTCGATGATCTGTGTATATTCGGGTCTGCGTAGAACGTGGTCGTCTGTGTTGAAGTAGACGTTTTGAAAAATGCCTGCTAGGTCGGAAAAGGCTTTTTTGAACTGGTTGAGGCTAGGGATGTTGCCAGCTCCTGGAATGTCTCTAGGTTGCGGGATCGCAGCATCTGCTAGCTGCATCTGCAGGTCATCTTCTTCAAGTGGGATGAACTCATCATCGATCGGACCATAAAAGCCTTCACTGGCGAGCATACCATCCGTGTCATCGCCCCAAAGGGTTTTGAGTTTTTCCCAGCGCGATTGTAGTGCAGAAAGGGCCCCAGTGCTATGTGAACATCCCGTCAAAAGGGAGAGGGTGCAAAGCAGTAGAAGTATTCTTTTCATTCTTTTGTTCCCCAAGTTGGGTAATGTTTTTTTCCAGGGCCGGATGTAATTTTCACAGCTTCTGGTTGGTTGAGATTTACGAGGTAGAGTTCCGAGGCGCTGGTATCCGTGGAATTGAAAACCAGGTGCAGGCTATCTTTTGCCCAGCAAGGGTTTTCTTTGTTTCCCGGTCCCGTCGTGAGCTGCTGCTCTTCCTCCAATTCGAGGTCATAAATCCACATCTGGCGTACACCATTAGTTTTAGCACTATAGGCAATTTTTGTCCCATCTGGCGACCAAGAAGGGCAGGTATTTTCTCTGTTACGTTTAGTAATTAATTCGGGATCAGCTCGTTTATTGTTCTCAATCTCTGCGGGAATAATATAAATGCGCGGCGTTCCATCTTTGTCAGACACAAAAGCGATCTTTTTTCCATTGGGGCTAAAAGAAGGGGAGGCCTGAGTGGCTCTTGGGTAAGAAAATAATTGCGTAGGTTTGCCATCAAGCAGTCCTTTTTCATCGATTGTTTGTACAAAAAGATCTGCCCTACCTCCGGCGTCAGAAATAAAGGCGAGCTTATCGCGGTCTTGAGAAACTGCAGGAAGAAGTTGATTGCCTCGCAAGTGTATAAGAGGTTTGCCTGTGCGGTTTTTTAAAGAAGAGAAGTAGATTTTGGGCTGGCCATTTTTGTAATTAACATAAAGAAACCTGTCTCTGCCAAACGAAGGATGAGCTGGTATTAAAACAGGCGTGATAGAATAGTCGTGTTCATATGTGATCTGTTTGGCATTTGCACCATCGAAGTCACATTCCCAGATCTCTGCTTTCCAGTCATCTCTGTCTGGATCTGGATTAGCGACTTGTACGGAGTAGAGAATGCGAGAATCGGCCACACCTTCAGTGCCAAAAAGGGTGCTGAGAAGCGCATCAGAAAGTTTGTGAATTTGTTTCCGGTCTTGAGATAAAGAGCCTGACAATGGGATGTTCTCGAATTTTTTTAGAGATCCTGATTGAACATTGAACGCAAAGAGGTCGAGTTTTTTCTCTGTCACGCTCCCTTTCAAGACAAAAGAAACGCCTCCTTTTTCCCATCGCTGTGGGTTGAAAGCGACATTGGGGTCGTTGTGCTTTAGAGCCTTTTCGAGGATCTCATCCATTTCGACCATTTTTGCAAATCCGCTATATCGCAGATCAAACTCGAGGATCTGATGGAGTTTTTTCAAGTAGGAAGGCTCTAACTCTGCATTTTCATTGTGAATGCGAGAAAGATAAAAAGGAGATAGGTGGGCTTTGGTTGTTAACTCAACCCGAATCTCCTCTTCAGCGTAAAGGGAAAAAACTAGAAGGAAACTAATTATTGCAGAACGTAACGACAAAGGCATGCTCCTGTTCTTTTTTTAGCTCACCACTAAATGCGGGGTATTTCATAGAGACAAGATGAGTCTCTAAAAAGGCTTTGTTTGGATTACTTTGGCTATTTAATATGCGCATTTTTACAAATGTTCCATCATTTCGCAAGGTAAGTTCTACTTTTACAGCGCCGACGCTGGGAAGAGTCAGTGCGCTTTGCAGACATTGTACCAAATTTGCGGCATAAATGCTCGCATTTGCATCTGATTCCGTATCAATTTGCAACTTTGGCATTCTTTTTAACGGACTAGATACTTGTTTTTGCCCGTTATCTTCAATTTTTGCAATACTCATCTCGAGTTGTTTCATCAGTGCAGCTGGAACAGCAGGACTTTTGGGTTGTTGCACGGGACGAGCGACAGCTTTTGGTTTGGGTCTAGGTATAGGCTTGGGAGCTGGCGTAGTTGTTTTTTTTATTGGAGCGGGCTTCTTTACAACTTTTGCTGCGGCCATTATTGGTTTTTGTGTGGCTGCGGGTGCTGCAGTAGGCACAGGAGTGGCAACTTCCATAACAGTCCGTACAATGAGGGGCTTCTTTGGTATGATGCGTCCTGGCATCCAAAGAGCCATCCAGAGTAATGCGGCGATGTGCGCGCCCATGACAAGAATACTAATGCGTTTCATTTTTCAGTACGACGTCGAGCTCTTCAAAACCCGCTTCCTCTAGAGCATTTTTAACGAGTTGGTAGGTGCCAAAATAGGCCTTTTGGTCGTGGTAGAGTTGCGCGTGCAACTTGGGATCCTTGGCATGAAGAGCTATTAGAAGAGGCTTTAGTGAGCTAGCATTGATGTTTCTTTTGTTGATCCAAATGGTATTGTCTTCTTGCACATGAATCGATAGATCGCTTGTAGAGATAGCTTCTGTGCTTTCACGGTTTGGGCCATGCGCGAGTTTGATCTTATCTATTTCAAGCATGGGGGCAATGAGGATGAACATAATGAGCACGACAAAGACCACATCAATGAGGGGAGTTAAGTTTACGCCGCCATCATCGGGTCCATCAGAGGAAAAGTGGTGTAATCGTTTTTGTCGCATGCTTCTTTAGTTTCACATTTACTGGGGAAAAGTGCAAATGCCGTTGCATTTTCTCGTCTTTAAGAATATGAAAGGTCTGGAGGTGATTATGAGAATGTTAGGTGTTTTATTAATTTGTTTTTGTGGAAATTTATTTTGTTGTACAGATTTCACAATAATGGCCGAAAACAAAAGCATTGCAAATGGCAGATCCATGGAATTTGGGACAGACTTGCAGTCAGAGCTCATCATTATACCAAAAGGAGTCAAGCAACAGAGTAAGCTCGAAAATGGGCAGAGGGGAATATCTTGGACAGCGAAGTACGCTGCAATGGGAATGAATGTATTTGGTCTCGATGTCTTGATCGATGGGATCAATGAAAAAGGATTGACCATTGGAGGACTTTGGATGCCTGGGACAGTTTACCCTTCTGTAAAGAAGGGGACTTCAAGTCAATTGATCTCTCTTATGGATTTGGGTAATTGGATTTTGGGGTCTTTTTCTTCGATAGAAGAGGTAAAAGATGCTCTCAAAGTAGTAGAGATAGTTCCGGAAAAAATTGCGCAGATAGGCGAAGTGCCGCCGTTGCATTTTTCTTTACATGACGCTACAGGAGAAAGTCTTGTCATTGAATTCACCGATGGAAAAATGAAAATGTATGAAAATAAGGTAGGTGTTTTGACAAATGCGCCCGAATTTTCGTGGCATGAAACCAACTTGCGCAATTACTTAAATCTTTCGGCAGTGAACGCTGCTCCTATCAAACTCGATGGCTCGGTTCTCTCTCCCACAGGACAAGGTTCAGGTCTTTTGGGCGTGCCAGGAGATTGGACACCACCATCGCGCTTTGTCCGGATTGCAATTTTCAAAAATCTTGTTGCTGTGGCTAAAAATGCAAAGCAGAATTCCAATCTCGCATTTCATCTGCTTAACACCGTTGATATTCCCTATGGCACCATCCGCGATCGGAAAGATCAGCAATTCGACTATACCCAATGGGTTGTGGTCAAGGATTTAGCAAATCCCAAAATTTATTGGCGGACCTATGGAGATCTCAATATCCGAGAAATCGATTTTAAAGAGGCTCTGCAGAGAGCGAAAAATCAGATTACTAAGATTCCTCTATAGAGGTTTGCGGTATTGGAGTTCTAATGTGGAGAGAAGTTTATAGAGAAAATCTTCCATATCTGAGGTGAGGTATTTAAAGGCGTTGCGCAGCCAATTGTGGGAGATAAGGGCTGGTATGGCGATCAGCAGGCCGAGCACGGTCGTGGCTAAGGCAGTAGATAGTCCACCGATGATCGCAGAATTGGAGGAGGCGCTAGCTCCAGTTTGCAATTCGGAAAAAGTGACAAGGATTCCCCAAACGGTCCCAAGTAGGCCGAGAAAAGGGGCGAGAGTGACGATTGTAGAGAGGACAAAAAGATTTTTCTCTAGTTGCTTGGCCTCCGAAGAAATAGTAGTCAGTACGTGAGATTCTAAAAGCTCGAGATCACTGCGGGTGAGGTAAACAGTTTCTTTTTCCTCTGCAAAAAAGTGGTTTTTGTTCAAAATCTCAAGTGTCTTTTGTTTGAGTGCAACAAAGACGTGGGCAAAGGGGTGCTTTTGCTTTTCTGCTTGTAGGCTGAGAAGATGATCTTTGTTTTTTACAAAAATCTTTTCAAAGGCAAAAGCAAGGCGTTTGGCTCTGCGCACTTGGAGAGTTTTGTAAATTAAGACAATCCAGCAAGCGATCGAAAGCGTGAACAGACCGAAAAAAATGCATTTACCAAAAAAGTCGGCCTGAAAATAAGCTGAGAAAAGAGCGTGGTTGGTAGCGAAAAGAGTCATAGGTATACTATTGTTAGATCCCTTGATTTATACACAAGAGGCAGGGTTAAATGCGAATGCTAATTTTTTTTCTTCTCCCTTTTGCTCTTTGGGCAGGAGATGTGAAGCTTGGGCTCGACCGTTTTTTCGAAGAGGGGCAAAGTGTTGTCATTAAAAAAAAGCGGGTAGGCCTTGTCACCAACCAAACAGGGGTAGATAGCAATCTTACCCCGAATATCGAGCTGTTTAAGAAAAATGCCAAACTCGTTGCAATTTTCACCCCCGAGCACGGCCTAACTGGTGCTGCTAGGGCCTCTGAAAAAGTCAAAGACCAAAAACAAGACATCCCCATATACAGTCTCCATGGCGAAACTAGACGTCCGACAAAAGAAATGCTCAAAAACGTTGATGTCTTAGTTTTTGACATCCAAGAGATCGGCTGTAGATCGTATACCTATATTTCCACCCTTTTCTACGTGATGGAAGAGGCAGCCACCCTCAAGATCCCCGTTGTTGTTTTGGATCGCCCCAACCCTATGGGCGGGCTTGTTGTTGACGGGCCAATGCTAAAAAATAAGTGGCGCTCGTTTGTTGGCTATGTCAACGTCCCGTACTGCCACGGGATGACCGTTGGCGAGCTCGCAATGTATTTCAATGAAGAATATAAAATTGGGTGCAAGGTCCATGTAGTGCCAATGAGTGGCTGGAAACGGAGCATGACATACAAAGAGACCGGTCTTGCCTGGATCCCAACAAGCCCTTATATCCCTGAGGCGGACACCCCTTTTTATTACGCCTCAACGGGTATTTTGGGCGCGCTGAGCGTAGTGAGCATTGGCATCGGCTATACGCTTCCATTTAAAGTAGTGGGCGCTCCCTGGATCAATGCTAAGGAGTTTGCCGCTAAGCTCAATGCGCAAAAATTGCCAGGAGTGCAGTTTCTCCCGTTTCACTACAAACCATTCTACGGAAAATTTCAGGGTAAAGAGTGTGAAGGAGTGCAAATCGTGATCACCGATGTGCATCAGTATAAACCTTTAGCAGTGCAGTACATGCTCATAGGGGTGCTCAAGTCGATGCACCCTACCATCTTTCGAGCCAAACTAGATCAACTCACGGATCGGGACAAAAACCTCTTCTCTAAAGTGAATGGGACCGATGAAATCTTAAAAGTGATCCAAAATGAGCAATACATCGCCTGGAAGCTCATTGCACACGATAAGAAAAAGCGCGAAGCATTTCTGAAGACCAGGAAGAAGTACTTGATTTATGATTAGAAGGCGATTTCTCGCTTCTTAAGCTCGAGCTTGATTTGTTCTACCGATTCAAACGCGATACCATCGATGCCAAACTTTCGCGATGCCGCAACGTTAGACACTTGGTTGTCGATGAAGACTGTATCTTTTGCATCCCAGATCAGGCTTTTGAGCAAGCTGCGGTAGATCTTAGGATCGGGTTTGCGTACCCCTAAATGGCAAGAGAGCAAAATTGGATCGAAAAGATCATAGCCACCCATGGATTCAATGAAGCGGGCCCGGTGGACATTTGTGTTAGAGAGGAGCGCTACCTGGATCCCTTGCGATTTGATCTGCATGATGAGATCGCGCATTCCGGGGATTTCTCTGACCATGTGTTGCTTATGGCCTTCTAGATCGGCAAACCAGCTTTCAGAGAGTTTTTTTCCAGCATATTCTTCCCAAAAAGACCTAGGCTGGTTGAAAGCGTGGTAGAGCTTTTCATGGGAGAATTTCTTTTTTATTTTGCGATAAGGCTTTTCCATGCTATCGGCGATGAATTGCAGTGTAGGTTTTCGGTCGACCTTGGCCACAACTCCTCCATAATCAAAAACAATGGCCTTGGGGGGAGCAGCAAAAAGAGAGCAGCAAATAAGAGTGAGGAAAATAAACAGTCGCATGAACTACATAATAAGAAAAAATGGTTATTGTGCAAGCAAAAAATTTTCTATTAGTTAAAAACTATTAGAGTTTTCTAATTAGTTCATTTAGCGTATAATCTTTTAGTAAAGGAGATTTTATGACTTCATCACTTTATACCTTTAACGACAACGGTTTTCGCTCTTACGAAATAGACAGATTGCGCGTAGAGCAATGTGACATTGCTGCAAACTCTTGCACCGAGCGAGCGAGTTCTGAGAGGTTTTCTGCGATAGCCATTTCTACATGCGCTGTTGTTGGAGCTGCAGCGATCGTCTTAGTTGCTCTTGTCGTTGCAAAAGTGGCCACACCTCTTTTAATAGGAGCCCTTGCAGGTTATCAGCTTTCTTCTTCAGTTTTGACTGCTATCCGTATCTCATCTCACACACTGACCTACACAATTGGTCTTGTGACCTTGAAAAAGCTATGGGATGGAGGGAATGCCTCTATTAAGTGGCATCAGGGCTATGCTGCCCATCTAGATCAGCAGGCGATCGACATCAAGATGCAAAAAGCCACCCTTGAAAGTTAGTTGTTATTTTGTAACTAACTAGCAGTAAGCTTTTTGTATTTTTTTGTTTAACTAATTTAGAGTTTGTGTTATATTATTAACTAATACTAATAATTTAATTTGGTTTTTTATTATGTCGTCAAATTGCTATTTCTGCTCAAGGGAGTTCGATACCCCTTCCCTCTTCTGAACAATCTTTCTCTATTTTGGATTTTCCAGATGAATTGCTCTTAGGAATTATTGAGAAAGTTAGCCATACAAATACTTTGCTCCGAATTGCAGGCACTAATCGACGGTTGCGTTGGATTGTTGATGGCGGTGAGGTGAAAATTTCTACTCTCGTGAAGTTTGCAATGGACGAAGGGGTGCGAAAAAGATCGAGAGCAAATGCGCAAGATTTTCCCGTTTGTCCTCCAGCCCCGAGATCTATTAAAAAGGCGCGCTCAAGATTTGCCCGATAATACCTAGAAGAATACTATGACGTTGTGGTTGCAACGGTTATAAATTTCTCAAGTAATGAAGCGCCTTTTTTAACGCAGTGCGTTGAAGAGGCGCTTTTTTTTTCTGATCAAATTGTGGTTTGCTTTGCCGATCACTTTTTTGATGGCACCCCAGAAAACCTTCCGCTCATCTACGGAGTAGCAAAAGCCCACCCCAAAATCTCATTTATCCAGTATCCGTTTTCTAAAGAGAATTTCTATGGGAGCCATCCGCCTAGCTTTTGGCATAATATGGGACGGATGCTCGGGTATCATTTTACCCAAGAGGAGTATGTTCTTTTCCTTGATGTGGATGAGATCGCCGAAGGGGCTCGCTTTGCCAAATGGCTAAAGAGCTTTCCTATCCTCGATTATGAAGCGCTACGACTTGCCAACTACTGGTATTTTAGAGAGGCGAAGTATCGAGCGAAAACCATTGAGGACACTCCACTTCTTGTTAGAAGAGAAGTGATAGATTATGAGGGTCTGATGCATGAAAAGGAGCGGGCGGGTTTGTATCATATGCTAGAAGGGAAAAAGGCTCGCCTGGTTGGAGAGGAGGCTCCATTTTTTCATCACTACAGCTGGGTCAGAAGCAAAGAGCAAATGCAAAGGAAGGTACGAAGTTGGGGACATCGCTCTGAGCGAGACTGGGAGCATCTGGTCGAAGAGGAGTTTGGGCGCGCATTTTCTGGAAGAGATTTTGTGCATGGGTATGAGTTTGAAGAGGTGAAGCCGAAACTTGTGCCCTGCCAGTATAATTCGGTTGAGCAGCCACCAGAAAACGTAAAAATTTTGACCACACGTGATGTCCATAAAATCGATCTTGGTTTAAGCTTTGCACTCGGAGGTATGTTATGAGATATTTCATGATCATTTCATTTTTGTTTGCGGGGGCCCTGCATGCAAGTTCTTTGGAAGATACAAAGTTTGAGCAAGTACAGAGTAAGAAAAAAAAGAAGAAAAAGAAAAAAGGGTGCGGCTGCGGTCATCTTGATTATCAGATGGAGCGATCTAAACTTTGATCGATTCTCATGCACACTTGACTAGCCCCGAGATGCTTCCAGAGCTTGATAAGACGATGGACCTAGCAAAGCAAGCGGGCGTTGATAAGATCATTAACATCTGCACCGATGCAGCTTCACTGGAGGCTGGCCTTGCTGCGGCCAAAAAGCACAAAGGACTTTTCAACACGGCGGCTACAACGCCGCATGACGTAGAGGAAGAAGGAGAGTCTTTTCTACCAATTGTGGAAAAATCGGTAGAAGGGCTTGTGGCCATTGGTGAGACGGGGCTCGATTATTTTTATGAGCACTCCCCAAAGAAGCTGCAGCAGTTGTACTTGGAAAAGTACTTTGCCTTAGCTCTCCAGGTGGATTTACCTATCATTTTTCATTGTAGAGAAGCTTTTGATGATTTGTTTGCGATGGCAGATGGGATGTTTGATGGCAAGCCTGCGGTATTGCACTGTTTTACTGGCACAAAAGACGAAGCGAAGAGGTGCTTGGATCGGGGGTGGATGATTTCTTTTTCTGGGATCATCACGTTTAAAAAATCGGCAGAGATTCGTGAGGTGGTCAGCTATGTCCCTATGGAGCACATTTTTATAGAAACAGATTCTCCCTATTTGGCCCCTCAGAGTAAAAGGGGCAAGCCCAACGAACCTGCATATGTTGTCGAAGTAGCAGAAAAAGTAGCAGAAATTAAAGAGCTTCCCTTGGAAGAAATCGAGAAAGTGACAAGTGAAAATATTTCTCGATTTTTTCGCATCTAAGAGATAGGATGATCCCTTATGGCGTCTAAAATTGATACATTGCCAAGAGCCTTTATCTGGCGCAGAGTGCACTCTCTGACAGGTCTTTGGTTTGTCCTTTTTCTCTTAGAGCACTTGGTGACCAATTCTCAAGCGGCTCTACTTTTTGGCGATAGTGGACAAGGATTTGTCCGTATGGTCAACCTTATCCACAATTTGCCCTATCTCCCCGTTATTGAAGTAGGACTTTTGGGGGTGCCCATTTTGCTTCACATGGGTTTTGGAATAAAATATGCGCTGACCTCTAAGCCCAATTCAATGAAGAGTGATGGTTCCAAGCCACACCTAAAATATAGCCGAAACAAAGCCTACACTTGGCAGCGAATTACTTCGTGGATATTGGTTGTCTTGCTTATCTTGCATGTGGTGAAGTTCCGCTTTTTGGATTATCCAGATTCGGTCAACGAAGGGACGGCAAGTGCGAAGTACCTCGTTACCGTGACCATGGATCCAGGACTCTATACAGTTGCCGATCGATTGGGAGTTAAGCTCTTTGATGAAAAGCAGCAGGGGCAGGTCCAAAATGCAAATCGCAAAGCTTTAGAGCAAGCAGCTAACAATATCCGCGCGCAAGACAGCAGCACTTATAGTCCTCAAGATGCGGTGCTATTAGAAACTGCTCAAAACTATAGGCAACAAGAAAATCTCGATTGCGCCATTGCAAAGATCTGCCTTAAGCCTGGACAAGTCGTGGCCGTCTCTCCCACTTTTGGAACGGCATCGCTTCTCTCTGTGCGCGACACGTTTAAAAGCTGGTGGTGGGTCGGTGTATATACTGTGTTCGTTCTATCAGCTTGTTTTCATGCATTCAATGGACTTTGGACATCGATGCTCACTTGGGGGTGGGTGATCAAAGCTGCTGCGCAGACAAATGCTCGGAAGATTGCAATTGCATTGATGTTTGTCATTGCATTTTTGGGCTTAGCGGCTGTCTGGGGCACCTATTTCTTCAATCTGAAACACTAAAAAAATATGTCAAAAAAACAAAAAGAAGTCATTGTTGTCGGAGGAGGTCTAGCAGGGCTGTCAGCAGCCATGAAGCTAGCAGAAGGGGGATGCAAAGTCCAGCTCGTCTCTGTAACAAAGGTCAAACGTTCCCATTCTGTCTGCGCGCAAGGGGGGATCAATGCCGCCTTGAACATGAAGAACGAAGATGACAGCCCAGAGATCCATGCCTACGATACGATCAAGGGGGGAGATTTCCTCGTTGATCAGCCTCCAGCCTTAGAAATGGCCCTTTCAGCTCCGGGAATCATCCGGATGATGGATCGGTTTGGGTGTCCGTTTAATCGGACTAAAGAGGGGAATCTCGATGTACGAAGATTCGGAGGAACTCTCTACAACCGAACAGCCTTTTGCGGAGCATCTACTGGTCAACAACTTCTTTATGCTCTCGATGAACAAGTACGTCGCTATGAAGTGAAGGGGCTTGTCGAGAAGCTTGAGTTTTTTGAGTTCATGCGCCTTATCCAAGATGACGAGGGTAAATCTCGCGGTATCGTGGTCATGGACATGATGAATATGGAGCACAAAGTCCTCAAAGCGGATGCTGTGGTTTTTGCCACGGGCGGCCCTGGACTCATCTTTAAGTATTCCACCAACTCGACCTTTTGTACCGGCGCTGCCATGGGTAGACTCTACATGCAGGGGATGCAGTACGCCAATGGCGAATTCATTCAAATCCACCCTACTTCCATTCCAGGTCACGACAAACTCCGCCTCATTTCAGAATCAGTTCGAGGTGAAGGGGGTCGCGTTTGGGTCTATGGCGATTCCTCTAAAACGATCACCACTCCAGAGGGGAAAGAGATCCCTTGTGGCGAAACAGGCAAACCCTGGTACTTCCTCGAAGAGATGTACCCGGCCTTTGGAAATCTTGTTCCTCGCGATATCGGAGCGCGCGAGGTATTGCGCGTCTGTGAGCTAGGCCTTGGGATCGATGGTAAAAACCAAGTTCACCTTGACGTAACGCATCTGCCAAAAGAAACGCTGCACAAACTCGAATCAGTCCTCGACATCTACCGTAAATTTACCGGCGAAGACCCACACAAAGTTCCGATGAAAATTTTCCCTGGCGTCCACTACTCCATGGGCGGCGCCTGGTGTGACTGGCCAGCTACCGATGATCCAGATCGTCTGGACAGGTTCCGCCAGATGTCCAACCTCAAAGGCTGTTTTGTAGCCGGAGAGTGTGAGTATCTCTACCATGGAGCCAATAGATTAGGGGCTAATTCTCTTGTTGCCTGTATTTACGCTGGGTTGCTCCTTGGCCAGGAAATTCCTCGTTACATCGACACCTTAGAAGAAAAAGAGCTTCCCGAGTCGATCTACACCGATGCATTAAAAAAAGAAG
>Ga0210003_1000031_pt1 | contig 150912 bp, 167 predicted proteins | sample LantaG_FD_182804 | JGI IMG/M metagenome (GOLD analysis project Ga0210003, IMG submission 182804) | Deep subsurface microbial communities from Baltic Sea to uncover new lineages of life (NeLLi) - Landsort_02402 metaG (SPAdes) (version 2) | ecosystem: Environmental > Aquatic > Marine > Oceanic >... | reverse complement strand
ACCCATGCCTGACCATCCCCCCGCCTGACCATCCCCGCGGCGCCCCTTGCCGGACACCGCCCCGCCCCCCATAACACCGCTTCGAAAGGCCTGCGCGTGACAGGCCCGCGTCAACGTCTCACCGGAGCGGTCTTCGTCACCGCACCCCTCATGACGATCTCACCCTCATGACCCTGTCTTTGACCGCGCAAGCCCTCGCCGTGCCACCCGAATGGGCGCCGCAGAAGGCGATCTGGACCGCATGGCCCGCGGATGCGGCCGAATGGAACCATGACCTCGACGCCCCGCGCGCCGACGTGGCGGCGATGGTGCGCGCGCTGCACGAGACCAACACAGTCCGCCTGCTGGTCAACGGCCCGGAGGCGGAAAGCTCGGCCCGCGCCGCGCTCGGCGACGTGGCCGAGATCGTGCCGGCGAGATACGGGGATATCTGGCTGCGCGACACCGCCCCCATCTTCGCCCGCGGGCTTACGGGCGATGTGGCGCTGCGCTTCAAGACCAACGGCTGGGGCGGCAAGTTCGACCTGGCCGGTGACGACACGGTGGGCGGCGACATTGCGCGCATCGCAAGCATCCCAACAATGGCATTCGATTTCGTGCTCGAAGGCGGCGCCATCGATCATGACGGGGAAGGCACAATCCTCACCACACGCCAGACCCTGCTGAACCCCAACCGCAATGGCTGGACCAAGGAGGCGGCGGAAGCGGCACTCCGCACCGCGCTCAACGCCAAGACCATCATCTGGATCGACGAAGGCCTGGCCGGCGACCACACCGACGGACACGTGGACAATATCGCCCGCTTCGTCGGCCCTGCCCGCATGGTCTGCCAAGCGCCGGCGAACGCCGACGATCCGAACGCGGCCGTGCTCGACGCCATCGCGCACCGCCTCGAAACCGCAAGTGATGCCACAGGGCGGCCCCTGCAGGTCATTCGCATCCCAAGCCCAGGCCGCGTCGTGAATGCCCATGGCGAGATCGCGCCGGCCTCGCACATGAACTTCGTCATCGCCAACGGCGTTGTCGTGGTTCCGGTCTACGGCACGGCGACCGAACGGGCTGCGCTCGAGGCCTTGCAAGCCGTGTTCCCGGACCGCAAGGTGATCGGCCTCCCCGCCTTTGGCCTGCTCGGCGCAGGCCTCGCCGGCGGCGGCGCCTTCCACTGCATCACCCGCGAGGAGCCTCAATCGTGACGCGCCATCTTTCCGTCGCGGCGATCCAGTCGGCCTTCGGGCACGACATGAAGGCCAACCTCGACAAGGTCGAGGCGCTCATATGCGACGCAGCCAAGCAGAACGCGCAAGTGATCCTGCCGCCCGAGCTGTTCCAGAACATCTATTTTCCGACGCGCCAGGATCCGAAATGGTTCGAGACCGCCTATGCGACCGGCGAGCATCCATGCGTGCGCGCCCTGCAGAAGATCGCCAAGACGCTTCGCGTGGTCATTCCCATCTCGTTCTTCGAGAAGGACGGCCCGCGCTATTACAACAGCGTGGCCATCGCCGATGCGGACGGCGAGATTCTGGGCGTCTACCGCAAGAGCCACATTCCCGACGGCCCCGGCTATCAGGAGAAATATTATTTCCGCCCCGGCGACACCGGCTTCAAGACGTGGAAGACGCAGCACGGCGTGATCGGCGTCGGCATCTGCTGGGACCAATGGTATCCGGAAGCCGCGCGCGCCATGGTGCTCGAAGGCGCCGAGGTGCTGCTCTACCCCACGGCCATCGGCTCGGAGCCTTACGACGATGCGCTCGACACCCATGCGCGCTGGCAGCGCGTCATGCAGGGCCACGCGGTGGCGAACGCCGTGCCGGTCGTCGCCGCGAACCGCATCGGCGTGGAGGACAATGACGGCGTGACCCAGAACTATTACGGCCACTCTTTCATCGCCGACCATACCGGCGAAATCGTCGCCAAGCTCGGAGACACGGACGAAGGCGTCATCGTCGCCAAGTTCGCGCCCGAGGCCATCGCCGCCTATCGCGCCGACTGGGGCTTCTTCCGCGACCGCCGCACCGACCTCTACGGGAAGGCCATTCAATGACCGCAGTTCCGAACCCGCTCGACGACCCCAGCACAACGCAGATCGCCTCGGGCGACACCGAGGCGATTTTCGTGCCGGGCCACGGCATGCTCGGCATCTCGCTGCGCCACCAAGGCGTGGAGTATCTGCGGCGCATCGACGATCTCAAGACCTATGCCGCGCTGAACCGCACCGCGGGGATTCCGTTCCTGTTTCCCTGGGCCAATCGACTGGCTGGCTTCCAATACGACGTGGCCGGGCGCGGCGTAACGCTCAGCCCGCATTCGGCGCTGCTGCGCTATGACGAAAACGGGCTCCCCATGCACGGCATGATGTGGCCGCATCTTCAATGGCAGACCCTCGGAACCGCGCCCGACAGCCTGACCGCAAGCTTCGACTGGTCCCACCCCAGATGTCTGGTGGTCTTTCCCTATCCCTGCCGGCTGACCATGACCGCGACCGTGGCGCCTGCAAGCCTCACCATCGAGACAGCGCTCACCGCTACCAGCGACACACCCGTGCCGGTGAGCTTCGGCTTTCATCCCTATCTCGGCCTGCCCGACGTGCCGCGCGAGGATTGGCGGGTGCACTTGCCGCCCATGCGCCACCTCACGCTCGATGCGCGCAAGATTCCAACGGGCGCGGCGGAACCGTTCGGCGGTCTCGATGACCTACTTGGCACACGCGCCTTCGATGACGGTTTCGCCCTGCTCGGCGAGCAGGTCACCCTATCGGTGGCCGCCGGCGACCGCCGCCTCTCCGTGGACCTGCTGGAAGGCTATCCCTACACCCAGGTCTACGCGCCGCTTGGCCACGACTATCTCGCCTTCGAGCCGATGACCGCGCCCGCCAACGCCCTCATCAGCGGCGACGGCTTGCGCCTCGTCCAGCCCGGCGACATTTTCAGCGCCAAGTTCCGGTTCAGAGTGGAATAAGGACGAAATGTCCTGGTACAGACCGCCTCGCTTGGCCTAAGTCCGGGTCCAAGAGAATCGCCAAGAGATCGCCAAGAGAGACCACCAAGAGCCCCGGGTAAGACGGGCCGCGAAGGAGTTTGCATGAGCCGGCAGGAGCCGCTGATCTTTATCGTCGCGGGCGAAGCCTCCGGCGACAACCTCGCCGGCCGGCTGATGGGTGCGCTGAAGGAGCAGACGCAAGGCCGCGTCCGCTTTGCCGGCGTCGGCGGTCCGCAAAGCGCCGCCCAAGGTCTCGAAAGCCTTTATCCCATGCAGGAACTCTCCCTCATGGGTCTCGCCGAGGTGGTGCCCCATTTGCCCCGCCTCATGAAACGGCTCAACCAAACGGCAGCCGCGGCGCGCGATCTGAAGCCCGACGTCGTGGTCACGGTCGACGCGCCGAGCTTCACCCTGCGCGTTGCCCAAAAGCTCCGTGGCTCGGGCATTCCCGTGGTGCATTACGTTGCCCCCCAGCTTTGGGCTTGGCGGGAGGGACGCGCGAAGAAACTGGGCAAGCGCGTGGATCACCTCATGGCGCTCCTGCCGTTCGAGGTCCCGTTCTTCGCCGACTACGGCATCCCTTGCACCTATGTCGGCCACTCGGCCATCGAGGCGGGCGCCACGGAGGGCGACGGCAAGGCCTTCCGCGAACGGCATGGCCTGCCCTTGGACGCGCCCGTGCTCTGCGTCGCCCCCGGAAGCCGGGGCGGTGAGGTGCGGCACATTCTGCCGGTGTTCGCCGAAGCGGTGTCGATCCTGAAGGAGCGCTATCCCGATTTGCACGTGGTGATTCCGGTGGCCTCCATTGTGGCCGAACAAGTCGAGGCGGCGACCAAGGACTGGCCGCTTCCCGTCACCCTCATGACCGATCCGCAAGAACGCTTCGATGCGTTCGCCGCCTGCAACGCGGCCATGACCAAGTCCGGCACGGTGACCTTCGAGCTCGCGCTCGCGAGGGTCCCCATGGTGGTTGCCTACAAGGTCAATGCCCTGACCGCCTTCATCGTGCAGCGCATGAAGATCAGCGTGCAGCACGCATCTCTGGTGAACCTGCTTGCCGGCCACGCGGTCGTGCCGGAGCTGCTGCAGGACGACTGCACGGGTGAGAAACTTGCCGCCGCTGCAGAGGACCTGCTCAGATCAAAGGAAGCGCGCGACCGGCAGCGTGCCGGCTTCCGCGAGATGATGGACGCGCTCGGAGAGGCCACGCCCGCGCCGAGCGCGCGGGCCGCCAAGGTCGTGCTCGATATGGTGCGGGTTCGCTCGGTGGTCTAGGGCGAGCCGCTAGGCCTTCGCCGCCTGGGCGACGGGATCGCCGGAGGTGTATCCGCCCCGAACTTTCTTCAATTGCGCATCGATGCTCTCATTGATCATCACAGCGACGCGCAGCGCCTCCGCTCCCGCATGACCGTCGACGAACGGCTTCTTGCCCGTCGCCACGCAATCGAGGAAGTCCGCGATCTCGTTGCCAAGACTGTCCTCTTGCGGAATGTCGATCGTGTCGGTGGCGATCGCCGCGAGCCCCTGGGTCATGGGATCGCCCTTGAGGCTGTAGCCGAAGATCTTGCGCTCGCCGAGATCGCAGTTCAGATAGTTGTTGCTAGCAAAGATGCGCAAACGCCGCTCTGTCTTGTAGCTGACACGGCTTGCGGTGACGTTGGCGACGCAGCCGGACTCGAAGCTGATGCGTGCATTGGCGATATCGATCTTGCGGCCCATCACCGGCGTGCCGACCGCATCCACCTTGGTGACCGGCGCGCCGACAAGCCCGATGATCATGTCGATGTCGTGGATCATCAGGTCGAGGATCACATCGACCTCGACGCCGCGATTCTTCCAGGGCGCGATGCGATAGCCCTCGAGATAAAGCGGCTGCTCGATCTTGCTGGAGATCACGCGGTAGGCGGCGGAGTAGCGCTCGATATGCCCCACCTGCAGCACAAGCCCGCGCGCCTCGGCGAGTTGCGTGAGGGTGTTGGCTTCTTCCACGGTGACCGTGATCGGCTTCTCGATCAGCACATGCAGGCCGGCCTCGATGAGTTCGCGCGCTACGTCGAAATGAAAGGGCGTGGGCACGGCGATGCTCACGGCATCGACCTTGTCGAGGATCTGCCGATGGTCGGTCACGGCCTCGGCGCCGAACTCCTCGGCCACGGCCCGGCCCCGCGCCGCGTCCGCATCGACCACGGCGACGAGCTTCGCGTTCGGATTCTTGGAATAGTGGTTGGCGTGGAAGCGCCCAAAATAGCCCGCGCCCACAACCGCCGTGCGAATTTGCTCTGCCATATGCTTTCCCGTTCAAACCCTCTTGCCCGGCTTTTTGTCGCAAAAACCGCCCCTCCGCCACCCCTCAAGGCGCGAAGGGGCGTCGCAGGCAGAAATTCAGGGATGAAACAGCCGGCGACTCCGGTTAAGCCCTTGCCACGCTTGACCGTTGGGAGGGACCGAATGCCGCAATCGCTGTCGTCCGAGGCGCCGTTCCGCTGCCTCCCCACCCGCGCGGGGTGAGGCCATGCTGCTCGGCTCCGAACGGCTGCTCGCCTCCTCCCGGCTCAACGGGCTCAAGGTCGGCATCCTGGCCAACCCGGCCTCGGTCGACCACGACTTTCGCCATATCGTCGATCAGTTCGGCGGGGCGTCCGACTTTACGCTTACCGCGATCTTCGGGCCCCAGCACGGGTTCCGCTCCGACCTTCAAGACAACATGATCGAGACGCCGCACGGGACGGACAAGCGGCTGAACGTGCCGATCTTCTCGCTCTATAGCGAGACCCGCGAGCCCACCAAGGAGATGCTCGACCTTATCGATGTCCTTGTGATCGACCTGCAAGACGTCGGGGCGCGCATCTACACCTTCATCTACACCATGGCCAATTGCCTGCGCGCCGCGGCGAAGACGGGCACGCCGGTCATTGTCTGCGACCGCCCCAACCCGATCGGCGGCTTGCAGGTCGAAGGGCCGATGCTGGAGCCGGGCTTCGAATCCTTCGTCGGCCAGTTTCCCATCCCCATGCGCCACGGCATGACGGTGGCCGAGCTGGCGCGTCTGTTCAACGACGGCATCGGTGCGCCGCTCGAGGTCATTCCCATGGAAGGCTGGTCGCGCGAGCTCTATTTCGACGACACCGAGATTCCTTGGATCATGCCCTCCCCCAACATGCCGACGCTGGAAACAGCCATCGTCTATCCCGGCACGGTGCTGTTCGAAGGCACCATGGTGTCGGAAGGCCGCGGCACCACGCGCCCCTTCGAGCTGATCGGCGCGCCCTGGATCGACGGCGCAGGCCTTACAGAAAACCTGAACCAAACTGGTCTCCACGGCGTTCGCTTTCGTGAGGTGACGTTCGAACCGACCTTCCAGAAGCACGCGAAGACGCCGTGCGGCGGCTGCCAGATCCACGTCACCTCGCGTTGGGACTTAGAGCCGGTCAAGGCGGGCGTCGCGGTCATGCGCGAATGTTATGGGCTCGGCTCCGATCGGTTTTGGCGCGACCCGCCTTATGAGTATGAGCACGACAAAATGCCGATCGACATTTTGGCCGGGTCCACGACCTTACGCGAGCAGATCGAGCAGCAGGTCCCCGTCGAGGACATCGCCGCAAGCTGGCGCGAAGGCGTGAAGGACTTCGAGGAAATCCGGAAACGGTATTTGCTCTACTGACCGCGCAGCTGCGCAAGAGAGGGCGCTTAGCCTTCCGGCTAGCGCGTCAGGCTTTCCAACGGCCGAGGTAATTTGGACATCATGGGGCAGCCCAGTGTCTTCTCGAACGCCTGGACCAGTTCTTCCTGGTTCTCCGCCGTGATGTAGAGGCCGCCGGTTTCCTCGGCGAGACATTTGACGTCGAGCGCGCTCTGCGCCCCCGTCCAGAAGGCCGTCATGCGAAACCCGATAACGTGGACGGTGAGCTGCACACCCTCCGCCTTCAGCCGCTTGCCGAGGTCGCACGGCGCACCGTCGCAAGTTTCCTCGCCGTCCGTCAGCAGCACGACGACACCGGGTTCGGTCTTGTAGTCCAGGACCTCCGCCGCTTGCTCGACACCCGCCGTCAACGGCGTCTTACCCGACGGATTCAACATGTTCACATCGTGCAGGATGCGCTGCGCCGCGTCGGGGATGGGCCGCAGATTGAGCTCGACATTGCATTGCTTGTAGGAGCCCGGCCCATAGGTGATGAGACCGATCCGCCGATAATGCATGACGCGCGGCAAAGCCTGAGCCAGCGCTTTGCGCACCTCGTCGATGCGCCGGATCTTGGCGCCGATGCCTTCAGCCAGACTGCCGGCCATGGAGCCCGACGCATCGAAGACGATCATGGCGTCCTCGGTGCAGGGCGTCGTATCGTCGGCCGCGGCCGCCGGTCCGGCGAGAAGCGCGATCAGCGCAAAAGCGCCAAGCCGTGCGGTTTGTGGGAGCCCCTTCATGGCGGGACCATAGCCGAGAACCCCGGCTTTCGCGCAAGTTTTATTGCCCCGGGACGGTGCGTTCAGCGCCCATCCGATGAGACATCATGGGGCAACCCAGCGTTTTTTCGTACGCCGCGACGAGTTCTTCCTGATCTGCCGCCGACGGCGTTCTACATCCACACTTTGGCGATCGGCGCCGGGGGGCAGCTCGAACTGCTGCCCCCCGAGCGCCTCGTCGTGGATGGCGACCCTGACAATAGCTTGTATTGGGGCGCGCCCCGGGCGAACGCCTTAGCGCCGAACGCGGAACGCCCAGATGATCAGGATCACACCCTCGACGAGCAGGAGAATGCCGAACACCAACGGCACCGCGAGAGCGGCCATCATCGGCGAGCCGAGCAAGATCAGGCCGATGATGAAGTTGATGAGGCCGAAGATGAAGGAGCCAACGCCGCCGCCGGTGAAACCGCCGATCATGGCGAACACACCGAGCACGACGCCGAGCACGCCGAGCCACACCACGATCGCGGTCGGCAGCACGATGGCCGCGAACAGCGGGTGTTTCAGCACGATGATGCCGGCGACGATGCCCAGCACGCCGATCAGCAACGACCAGTACCAAGGCACGGAGCTGTCGACGAAGACGCGCACCAGCTCGATCACACCAACGAATAGCCAGTAGAACCCGAGGAAAACAACCAGCACGACCAAGGTCGATGCAGGGTTCGTAATAAGCAATAGGCCGAAGATGATCGCCGCGATCCCTTCGAGCAGGAACACCCACCAGATACTCGACTGGTCTTTATGCGCCATGGCTGAAGCCATTTCGATAACCCTCCCATTTTGCCGCCGCTGTCTTGAAACGCCGGCGCGTGGGCAGCAACCCGGCCGGCGACTCGCGTACGGTCAAGGCCCCAATTATACCTGTTCTGTTGCAGGGAATACCGCCGGGCCTCGCTTCCCCTTGTTTTGCGCGGGTTTCCTTGCGGGGAATCCGGGTGGCAGAGGCCGCCCGCTTGACCTATTTAGAAGGTGATTCTCGGTCCCCGGCGCTGAAGCGCCATAGACGGAGCAAGCCAATGCCGCCACCCGTCCACCGTGTGCCCTGTGCCATCTGGCGCGCCACAGGCGTGACCGAAGGGACACGCGCGATTCCCGAAGAGACCGCGATCGCCTTCACCTTCAACACCGCGTCCTATGCGGTGATGATGGCGACGCCGCAAGACCTCGAGGACTTCGCCGTCGGCTTTGCCCTGACCGAAGGCGTGGTCTCTTCTCTCGACGCGATCGACACGATCGAGGTGGTGGAAGAGGAGATGGGCATCGAGCTTCGCGTCTGGCTCAAGGCGAAAGACGCCGCCGAGTTTCTGGGGCGCCGGCGCAAGATGGCCGGCCCCACGGGCTGCGGCCTTTGCGGCATCGAGAGCCTGATCGAGGCCATGCGCCCGCCGCCACAAGTCGGCAAGGGAGACGTGCTGACGCCGAACCAGATCATGACGGCGGTCGATTCTCTTTTTCCCCGGCAGGACCTCAATCGCGAGACCCGCGCCGTGCATGCCGCAGGCTTCTGGGACAAGGAGCGAAACCTGGTTGCCGTGCGCGAAGACGTCGGCCGTCACAACGCGCTCGACAAGCTGGCCGGCGCGCTGGCACGCGACGGCGCGACCGCCGAACAGGGGCTCGTCGTACTGACGAGCCGCGTCTCGGTGGAGATGGTCCAGAAATCCGCCGCCATCGGCGCGCCCATCATCGCCGCCGTGTCCGCCCCGACGGCGCTCGCCGTGCGCATGGCTGACGCCTGCGGCATGACGCTGGTGGCCATTGCGCGCAAAGACGGCTTCGAAGTCTTCACCCATCCCCATCGCATCAAGGGGAAGCTCGAAAGCGACGTGGCCTAGGACGCCGAAGGCGCTTCCTTCCAGAGAGCCGCCAAACGCTGTACGAGATCGAGCGGGATGAAGGGCGTGTCGCCGGGAACGGTCAGCGCCCACGTCACGCCGGGACAGTGCGCGGCGACCCATTCAAGGCCGGCCTCCATGCCGGCAAGCGGCCCCTGGAAACCGGCGACGCTGTCGGCAACCACCGGCAACCCGAACCCCTCAAAGCGGGAGAGGTTGCCATTGGCGCTGATGACCATGCACGAGACCTGCGGCCTCAGCCGCGCGATGACATGGGCTCTGCGGCAAGCATCGGCTGGCCGCCGAGCGTGTGCAGGCACTTGTCGCCTCCGCCCATGCGGCTCGATCGTCCGCCGGCAAGGACGATGCCGGCGATCGTGTTTATCGCGGTCATACCGGAGTTTAGGGCGAGGATCGCCTCGCCGTCACCGCCAACCTCGGGCTAGAAACCTTGGCCTAGAAACCTTGGCCTAGAAGATGGCCGTGAGAGAGCCCACGACGCGCTCGTCGCACTGGAAGATCGTCGCTTGCGCACAGCCGGCGATGTTGGTGTCCCAATAGCGGACATCGAGTGAGAAAGCGGGCCGTTCGTTGAAGTCCAGCGTCAGCCCTGCATTCCAATAGGTGTAGTCGAAACCGCCGGCGCTCTTCTCGCCCCATTGCCGGCCGACCAAGGCGCTGAGGCTCGGGCTGAAGATCCAGACTTGATCGAAGGCATAAGACGCCGAGCCCTCGACCACGTCGTTATAGCCCGTGCCGCCCGAATTTTCCGGCGTCCACCAATTGGTGAGGCCGAATGTCAGCTTCTCGAAGACGGTATAGGAGGCCGCGGTGCCGAACTCCAAATAGTCCAGCTTCCACGACTCCAAGCCGCCCGGATAGGTGTAGTAGAACACGCCGAGGTCGAAGCTGATGCCCTTCCACTCCGGCCGCATACCGCCATACCAATCGATCTCCATATTGGCGACCGTCTCGACGTTGCCGGCTCGATTGATGTCGGTGCCGAAATCCACGTTCGAGCCCCACACACCGAGATAGAAGATCTTGTACTCGGCCTCGAAACCGCCCTGAATGGCCGGTCCTTGGTCGGTCTGCGAGAAGCCGCGAAAGATATAATCGGTCGCCAAGGTCGCATTTGCCGAGAGGGCGAAAGCGGGTGTTGCCGCCGCGGGCTCGGCAAAGGTTTCCGTCGGATCCTGGGCGTGTGCGGGCCCGGCAACGCCCACAAACAAGAGAACCCCGATCATCAAGGAGACGGCGGCCGGCAAGCGGCATCGGGTCCGCCCTGCTATCCAGCATCGGCCACTCACCGATCCGCCCTCCCCGCGCCAATCGTTTGCCTACTGACGATTAGACTAGGCGCATGGTCGGGCAGCGCAACGCCAAATGACTGATTGTCCAAGGGTTCCGAACCGGCGCCTGGCACGCCTCAAGAATAGGTCACCCAAACATTGGGCTCTTCGTAGGTCCCGGTCTGCCGATCGACATCGATCTTCACCGGGGCAATCGCCCCGTCGAGCGCATAAGGCCCCGTTTGGCTAAAGCGCTTCTTGGACCAATTCTCCCAGAAACCGAGGGGTTCGTGCACCACCATCGACCGCTCGCAAGGCCCGACGAGCTTGCCGCCCGAGGAGAGATGGCTGCGCAGCCAGGGGTCATAGACACGGCCCTTCTCGTCGGTCCAGGACAGATACTCGGAAATCGGCACCCAAGGATGCTTCACCTTCGCCGAGGGCCTTACGGGCGCCACGAGACCGCGAAAGCCCTTGGCTTCCGCCAGGTCGATGAGCGCTCGGATCATGTGCCGTGCATAGCCCTTGGAACGGTGCACGTCCGGCACTGAGATCGCCAAGGCGCCCAGCATGTTCAGCCGTGCGCCCTTGGACCGGGCGGCGGTCTCGACAATCCAATCCCACCCCTCCGGCGGCAGGCCGTCCGCGCCCGAACAGGCGAAAGGCACGCTGTTGGCCACGGCCACCGGATAGCCTGTCTCCTGGTCGACCAGGCAAAGCTGGAATTCCGGATAATCGCTCAGGAGGTCCTGATAATGCTCGTAATGGGCCCTGGTGTAATTGAGATAGCCGAGCTCGTTCCACGCAGCCTGCTCGATCGAGCTTGCCGCTTTTCGCAACTCTGGGCTCTCTGCCCGGGAACGTATGGCGAGTCTGGCCGCCATTTTTGGCTCGAATCCTGACAAATGTCGGTTCGGCAGCACCGTCCCCGACGATCAGCGGAACGGCGGCTAGCCGGGAGCCAATAGTTAATAAAGGGTAAACGGGCGTTCCGCAATTCGTTAATCAGTCTACGGTAATAATCGTTCCGTAGCCTGACGATTACGGCTGTTCGGCGCCTAGCGTCGAGTGCCCGCCGAAGCTAGAAAACGAAGGAGGCGCAAGGCGTTCGTGGCTCACTGCAACGAAAATTTGAGGCTTTGGGGCTAGACTCCTGAATTGCCGATTCTTCAAGCCGATTGCGGAATTCCATTGCCCCTAAATGAACGAGATCACCACCTGCGCGGCGACCTCCGCCGTTTGACCACGCTGATAGCGGTGGCCATCGCCTTTTTCGGCCTGGTTCTGCTTGCGATCATTGCCTATGCGGGTTGGAAGGCGAACGAGACGGCGGTCGACAGGGAGCGCACGCTCCTCGACAACGCCCTCAATCAAAGCATCGCGCGCGTGCTCAACGAGCAGAAGAGCGTGGCATGGTGGGACGATGCGGTTCTGAACATCACCGACGATGCCATCGATCTCGATTTCGTCGATGCGAATTTCGGCATCTTTCTCACCGAGACCTACGGTCAGGACGAGGTCTACATCCTCAATGGCACGAACCAGCCGCTCTATGCCTGGTTCGACGGAGAACGGGAACAACCTTCCACGTTCGAGCGTCGCCGCCCGGCCGTCGAGGCGGTCGTTCAAGAAGCGCGTGAGGGAAAAGAAAGCCCCTTCTTGAAGAACCGCCCCGACTCGTTCAGCGATTCCCAAAGCAGCTACCGGCTCCTTGCCGGTGTGCTTGGAGTCGCCCGCTGGGCCGGACACGTCGTATCCGTCGATGGCCGGCCGGCCGTCGTCGCGGCGCTGACCATCGTACCCAATGTTCAGATGGATATCCTGAAAGCGACGCCGAACCTCCTCGTTAGCGTGACCTATATCGATGAGGACTTCATCACCCAGATCGGCCGCACGCTTTTGCTTCCCGATCTCTCGCTGAGGCCACACCCCGTCGAGGCCGCGGCCGTCGTTTCCGAGCCGTTCATCAGTGACGATGGCGTCCTCGCTGGATATTTGAACTGGACGACACGCCAGCCGGGCCAGGTGCTCTTGACGATCATCCTTCCGCTGGTTGCGTTCGGCGTGCTCCTGACCGGACTGCTGTCCAAGATCATGTTCGGACGGCTGAAGCGTGCCTCCGCGGCATTGGCGCAGCGCGAATTCGAAGCGCGGCACGAGGCCAAGCACGACGCGCTTTCCGGCTTGCCGAACCGCGTACACATGGTCGAGAAGATCGAGAAGTTCCTCAACAGCTACATCGCCCGGCACAACGGCCAGAGAGCGGTGGCCGCCTATGTCGACATCGATCGCTTTAAGGACGTCAACGACACGCTGGGCCACGAAGCCGGCGACGATCTGATCAAGCTGGTCGCCCAACGCCTGTCTGCGCGGCTCAGGCCCAACGACTTCCTGGCGCGCTTCGGTGGAGACGAGTTCGTGATCCTCTGCGCACCCGCAGGTGCGGATACCGGGGACATACTTGTCGAGCGCATTGCCCAAACCTTTGAATCGCCTTTCGCAATCAAAGGTCAGTCCATCAGCGTGACGGCCTCAGTGGGCCTTGCGTTCGCGCCCGACAACGGTGCGACCGCCGATGAATTGATGCGCCACGCCGACATCGCGCTCTATGAGGCCAAGAGTCAGGGCCGCGATCGAGCGGTGTTCTTCAGCACGAAGATGGCGGACGATGTCGAGCATCGCCGTGCCGTCGAACTCGATCTGCGTACCGCGCTCGATAACGAAGAACTCGATCTCCATTATCAGCCCGTCATCTCCTGCAGCACGGGAGAGATCGTGGGCGTCGAAGCCCTGCTGCGCTGGCAGCACGCCCTTTACGGCAGCATGTCACCCGCGGAATTCATCCCCATCGCGGAGAATGCCGGACTGCTGCCTGCGATCGGCGAATGGGTGCTCGACCGGGCCATGAACGACTCCAAACTCTGGCCCGATCTAGACGTCGCCGTGAACCTGTCGCCGGTCCAGTTCCGTCACGTGGATCTGGAGTCGACGCTCCGGCGGCTGATCGTGAAGCACCACGTATCCGCGAACCGCTTTGTGCTGGAAATCACCGAAGGCGTTCTTCTGGAATCGACCGACCGCGTCAATGGCATCCTCGCTGCCATTCACGACATGGGGTTCAAGACCGCGCTCGACGACTTCGGGACCGGGTATTCGAGCCTGTCCTATCTCTGCAATTTCCAATTCGACAAAATCAAGATCGACCGCTCATTCATCAGCAGCGTGTCCAAGGTCGATTCCACCAAGACCATCATCAAGTCCGTGGTCACGCTCGGCCGCGGGTTGGGCATGGACATCGTGGCCGAGGGCATCGAGACGCAGTTCGAAGCGGCCATGATGACGCGGTTCGGCTGCACCGAACTCCAAGGATTCTATTTCTCGCGGCCCCTGCCGGTGGAGAAAGCGGTGGAGTTTATCGGGACCTACGAACCCCAGAGCCTCGATCGCGAGCGTGGCGCGCCTCAGACCGTTGCCGGCGGCGGTCTCACCGGCTAAAGCCCAAGCTCGAAGACGCGCCTGAGGCCCGCCTGTCGCGACCGCCTCGGGGCGAAGTCTCCGTGATCGAAACGCCACTGGGGCCGAGACCGTGTCCGAAGACAAGCACGACCAAGCCGACGCAAACCCCGCGCCTGCCAGCAATGCCGACTATCCGTGGGCGACTTTCGACTCGGAAGCCTACTTCCAGCACTATTACGGCGAGCCGCATCCCGACGACGACCGCGTCATCCGGTGCGCGGTGGAGGCGATCAAGCTGGCGCCGCCATCGGGTTCGGAGCTCGACATCGTCGATGTCGGCACCGGCCCCAACCTCATTCCATTCTTCTGCGCCCTGCCCCGCGCGGCACGGCTGACCGCGTGGGAATACGCCGAAAGCAATGTCGACTGGCTCAAGGCCGAGCTCGACCGCAACGAGATGCGCCCTCAATGGCGGCACTTCTGGGACGTGACGCGTGATGCGTACGGCCAAGCTGCCGGTCTGCCGGAAAATCCCATCCCCCTGCTCCGCAACAAGGCCAAGATCGAACAGGGCTCGGTATTCGAGCTTCCAGAACGGCGATGGGACGCGGCGACGATGTTCTTCTGTGCCGAGTCGATTACCGAGCGCCAAGACGAGTTTGAAGCCGCCTGCACCGCCTTCGCCCGGTGCGTGAAACCCGGTGGCGCTCTCATCGCGGCATTTCTCGTGCACTCGGCGGGCTACGTGGTGGCCGACCGCCCCTTCCCGGTGCTCCATCTGTCGCCGGGCTCGATCGAGGCCGTCTTCGCCGCGCATGCCTCAGAGGTCCGGGCGCAACGGATCGGCATCGTCGAGCGCGAGATTCGCAGCGGCTATTCCGGCTTCATCTTCCTGACTGGCATCGCGCGCTGAGCATCGCCCGCCGCTGGGCCCCGCCGCCGCCATAATATCGGTCTAGTCCAGCGCAAGGGGCCTTGAACTCAAGGGGACCGGGGGAAATCTTTCGAGAGGATCTGCGCACATGAAAGCCCTGATCGCCCACCTGTTTGCCATAGCCCTTGCCGCCGGCACGATCGTCGCCCCACCGGCGGCGGCCCTCGCGGCCTCGGGGGCGGAAATCAACCACGACGCCAACGAGACGCTGCACAGCTTCGTGCGCCAGACCGGCGGCGCCAAGGAACTGGCCAACAAGGCCGTCGGGATCTTGGTGTTTCCGTCCGTGATCAAGGCCGGATTTGGCATCGGCGGGGAGTATGGCGAAGGGCTCTTGATCGTCGATCAGAGGCCGGCCGGATATTACAATATGATCTCGGCCTCGTTCGGCTTCCAGCTCGGCGCGCAGGAGCGCGCCGTGATCATCATGTTTATGACCCAGAGCGCGCTCGACGCCTTCCACCGCCGGGCGGGCTGGAAGGTTGGCGTCGACGGCTCGGTGGCCATCATCACCGTCGGCATCGGCGGTTCCATCGACACCGACAAGGTCACCGAACCGGTGATCGGCTTCATCATCGACCAGAAGGGGCTGATGTATAACCTCACCCTCGAAGGCTCGAAGATCAGCCGCATCGAGCGCTGACGCGGCTCTTCTCTCGGCAGAACCAAGGCCCGAACCGCCAGTCGCGTCCTAGTCGATGGAGAGGTGCTTCACGTCCTGCCGCGGCCGCGCATTGTCCTTGAGGGTCGCGTCCGGCGGGGCCATGCGGAAGGCCTTCATGGGCACCTCCACGGCGCAGCCAGCGACCGACAAGGCGATGAGACAGACGAGAGCAGTCGATGCAGAAAATCGAATCATGAGATCAATGGCTTCCTTCATTGTGACAGTGAAGCACACAAACCTGGCGAAAGTTTGAAGATGTGGCGAGGGGGCCCCCCGCTCCTCCTCGGAGCAAAACGCCCAATACTCAGCATCGATTGCCCAGGGTCACGACGCAGCCGACACCCTTGCCGGTTTCCTTGAGGACCGTGCCTCCGCCTTTCACCATGCCCTTGCCCACCGTGCCGGCGCCCTTGGCAACGCCTTTGCCAGTTTCGACCGTGCCGCCGACAACGCCCTTGCCGACCGCGACGGTCCCCTTGCCGACACCTTTGACGGCGCCGACCGGACCTTCGCTCACGCCTTCGCCGATGTCCTTGGCGCCCTCGACGACACCGCCGCCGACTTCGCCGGCGCCTTTGGCCACGCCCTTGCCGGCCTCCACGGTGCCGCCCACCGCCCCGCTGCCGACCTCACCGGCGCCCTTGACCACGCCCTTGCCCGTGGTGGCGGTGCCTTTCACCGCGCCCTCGACAGGCTTCACCTCTTGCGCACTGGCTGACAACGAAAAGGCAACAATGGCCGCCGCGGCGACAATCGAGGCTGAATAATGCATCTTATGATCCTCCTGAGCAGATCAGCCGACTGATCCGCCAAATTGGTTTGGAGACGGAGCTAGCACCACTTCTTGCCCCGAGTACGGCAAGCGTCCCCTCCTTGGATTTCTTTCGAAACTCAGGGATGGATTGCCGGTCTGGGCCATAAGCCTGTATGAGGAACGCCTGGAGTCGCCATGTTGTTTCGCCCGCTTGTCCTCGCTTTGCTCCTGCTGCCTGTCGCAGTCTTGCCCAGCCAAGCCCTGGCCGGCGCCAAGGAACGTGTGGCGGCACTTGCGCCCTCGGGCCTCGTGTTTGTGATGGACGAACAGGGCAACGTGCTGATCTCCCAGAATGCCGATAAGCCCTTCGTCCCGGCCTCCGTCAACAAGGTCGTGACCGCCTGGCTGGCGATGGAAGTGCTGGGTCCCGATTACCGCTTTCAGACCCGCTTCTATCTGGACGACAGCCGCGTGCTGTATGTGCGCGGGGGCGGCGATCCCTTTTTGATCTCGGAGGAGCTGGCGCTGCTCGCGCCGGAGCTGGTCGCGGCGATCGGCAAGGAACCGATCACCGGCATCGTGCTCGATGCGAGCTACTACCCGGCCGATCTCACGATTCCGGGTATCGAGGATACCAACGAGGCCTACGACGCGCTGAACTCGGCCTTCGCGGTGAATTTCAACACGATCCACGCCGTGCGCAGCGGCAACAGTGTGCGCTCGGCCGAGGAACAGACACCGATCACCCCGCTGGCGATCAGCCAGTTCCGGGCACGCGGACCCAAGGGCCGCAGCCGCATCAGCCTGGCCCAGGACCCCGAAGTGAGCCTGCTCTATGCCGGCGAGCTGCTCGCCGCGTTCATCGATCAAGCAGGCGGCAGCGTAAAGGGCGAGATCACTGTCGGACCCGTGCCGCAAGGTTTGACGCCGGTCTACGTCCACAACCAATCGCGCGCGCTCTCCGAAGTGCTAACCCAGATGCTGCTGGGCTCGAACAACTACATCGCCAACCAAGTCTTCCTGGAGGTCGGCGGTACTTTGGGCGGGCCCGTCAGCTTGGAGAAATCGCTAAAGGTCGCGAATGGGATGCTAGCGCTGCACGGTCTCGAAGAGGCCATCCAACTGGAAGAGGGCTCGGGGATTAGCCGCGGGAACCACTTCACGGCCGCCGGCCTCGCCAAGGTGCTTCACCTTTTCTCAGAGCATGCCGACCTCCTCAAGGGAGGCCGCGGTGCCAAGTACAAGACAGGCACGATGTCGGGTGTCCGCACGCTGGCGGGCTACGCCAACACCGCCAAGCATGGGCAGGTTGTCTTCGTGATATCGGTGCCGGGCAATACGGGCCGGCTGCGCTACCAGCTCATGCGGGAGATCGAGCGCGGGCTCTAGCGAAGCTCGCCCGCGGGTTATGGACCAAAGACGCCCATAGACTGGAGGAAAACCCGCATGACCAATCCCACACTGCGCACGCTGACGGGCATGGACCCCGACCCTGCGCCGATCTCCAAGAGCGCGCTCGTGCTGATCGACTGCCAGCAGACCTACCGCGAAGGCATCATGCAGCTGGAGAATGTCGAGCCTGCCTTAAAGGAAGCCGCCGCGTTGCTTCAGCGGTTCCGCAAGGCCGGCCGCCCGGTGATCCACATCATGCATGACGCGGGCGCCGGTACGCCCTACGACGTCACCGCGCCGATCGGTCAGATCGCCGATCTGGTGGCGCCGATCGAAGGCGAACCCGTCATTGTCAAAAAATTCCCGTCCGCCTTCGAACAGACGGAGCTCGACGCGGAGCTGAAGAAGCGCGGCGTCGAGAACGTCGTCTATATCGGCTTCATGACGCATATGTGCGTGAACTCGACCACGCGGGCCTCGTTCAACCACGGCTACGGCAACACGGTGGTCGCCAGCGCCACGGCGACACGCGCGATCCCCAACCCGGCGACCGGCGCGGACATGCCCGCCCAACAATTGCAGGATGCAAGCCTCTCGGCGCTCGGCGATATGTTTGCCGTGGTGGTGCCCACCGCTGACAACGTGCCGGATTAGCTCCGAGCGTCGCGCGAACTCAATGGGCCTTCCTGCGGCGCTCGATCTCCTGCCGGCTGACTTCTCCGGACTGGACCAACGCGTCGACGCAAGCTTTCGATAGCTTGTGGCCGTTGCGGTCCATGCAAAGGCGCAAGGCCTCGGTCTCGAGCCCGTACTCGCCGCAGTATTTCTTGTAGTCCTCCCGGCAATATTTCTGCACGGCCTCGCTATAAGCGCTGGCGTATGCCGGGCCGGCGAAACAGACCGCAAGGGCGAAAAGGACAATTCGTTTCATGGTGCGGCGGCTTTTGTGAAAGGAGTTGGTAGCGGAGGAGGGACTCGAACCCCCGACACGCGGATTATGATTCCGCTGCTCTAACCGGCTGAGCTACTCCGCCCCAGGCCTATACCCTGCCATCTTATATGGGGCAGGAGCGCGCGTGGCGCTATTCGGCCAATTGGCTTTGAAGTCGGCGATATAGAGACCGCCAGTAATTACTGTCAAGCAAACGCCGCGCATGGACGAGCCCGCGGCCGACCGACCACTTAATGCGCACCCGCATAGGCTCGACCCGCCGCGCGCCCACGCTCGCCCGGTCCTTGGACCTTGAGAGCATCTCGCGGGCGGCTTGCGGCGCCATGCCGAAGCCCGGCTCCTTGATGAAGCGCAGCATGGTGAACAGGCCGAAGGGCCGCAGCGACCGACGCTCGGCGAGACGGAGATCGTCACAAACCAAGACCCGGTCGACCTCGAACACCGCGTGCCAGCCGAGAAGGTCGGCGAAAGGCGCCATCTTCTGCTCGACAAAACCGCGCACGCCCTCTTCCTGGCTGAAATGATTCACCAAAATCACCTCGCCGCCCGGCGCGCAGACGCGCTCCAGCTCGCGCATCACCTTGTCCGGATCCGGCACTACGGTCATCACATACATGGCGACGACCGTATCGAAGCTCTCATCGGCGAAGGCCAGCGCGCCCGCGTCCATCTCGTGCAGGCCGTCGACATTGTCGAGCTTCTTGCGCGTGACTTTCTCTTGCGCCTTTTCCAGCATCTCCGGCGAAAGATCGATGCCGGTGACGGTCAGATGCGCGGCATAGCAAGGCAGCGACAGGCCGGTGCCGACACCGACCTCCAGCACGCGGCCTTTTCGCTTATTGATAATCTCGACGGCGTGCTTGCGCCCCGCCTCGGCTACCTGGCCGAAGGTGTAGTCGTAGACCGGTGCCCAGCGACGATACGCATGGCGCACGCTGTCCGAATCCATCACATGAACTTTCGAAGGCAACGCTGTACCCTCCCCGAGGCTGAAGACCGCTTGTTCGCTTCGCGGCCTTAACGCGACCCAGCCAAAAGCGCCTCGGCGGGCCGTTGCTCTAAAGGCGCCGCAAAACCGTCTCTGGCCATCCAGGCTCCTCTTTCGGCGGACTTGATCCATCCGCCACCGAGAAGCCGCTCCCCGCCGCCCGTCGCGGCATAAAACACACAAGCCTGTCCTGGGGACACGCCCTCCTCGCCCTCGGCGAGATCGACACTCACTGTACCATCAACCAGGCTGACCGTCGCCGGCTGCAAGGGACCCGTTGAACGGATCCGCGCCAGCACCTCGACACCCTGGCCGGCCGCGGCCTCGAAGGCCTCATCGCCGAGCCAGTTCACGTCGCGCAAAGTGAGCGTGCGGGCGCGCAAGGCCTCCCGCGGACCGACAACCACCTCGCGGCGCGCCGCATCGAGCGCAAGCACGTAAAGCGGCTCCGGCGCGGCCACGCCAATGCCCCGCCGCTGACCGATCGTGTAATTGATGATGCCGCCATGGCGGCCGAGCACGCGCCCGTCCACATGGACGATGGTGCCGGGCTCCGCAGCGCCTGGCCGCAGACGCTCGATCACTTGCGTGTAGCGTCCCGTCGGCACGAAGCAGATATCTTGACTGTCCGACTTCTCGGCGACAGTGAGCCCAAACGCGCGCGCAAGCTTGCGGGTCTCTTCCTTGGGAAGGTCGCCGAGCGGGAAGCGCAGGAACGAAAGCTGCTTCGGCGTGGTGGCAAATAAGAAGTAGCTCTGGTCGCGCTCCTTGTCTCGCGCCCGATGCAGCTCCCAACCGGCGGCGCCGGGCAGGCTCTTCACATAATGTCCGGTGGCGAGCGCCGCGGCGCCCAGGCCTTCGGCCGTCTCCAAGAGATCGTGAAACTTGATCTTCTGATTACAGGCAACGCAGGGCACCGGTGTCTCGCCGTTGAGATAGCTATCGGCGAATTCGCCCATCACCGCCTGCTTGAAGCGGGCCTCGTAGTCGAGGACGTAATGGGGAATGCCGAGCCGCTCCGCTACCCGGCGCGCATCCTGGATGTCCTGGCCCGCGCAACACGTGCCCTTCCCCCCCACGGCCTGGCCGTGGTCGTAGAGCTGCAACGTGATGCCCACCACGTCATAGCCTTGCGCCTTCAGGAGGGCCGCGACAACGGAGGAATCGACGCCGCCAGACATGGCGACGACCACACGTGTATCGGCCGGGCGGCCCGGAAGGTGCAGACTGTTAAGCATTCTCGGCTTCAATGATGTGACCAAAGTCAAAAAGCAGTGGCTCGAATGTCTTGAAAGGATAGGCCGGCGATGGCCTCGCGCGCGGCGCAGTATAAACGGTCCAAGACCGGCTCGCGCCAATTTCTTGGGCATCCTCAGTTCGGGCTGAACATAGGCATGAGGCCCATAGGACGCAAGCGGCAGTGGCCCCATCAAACGCCAGAAAACCGAGTGTCTCCACCGGGAAGTCTCAGTGAATTCAGCAAGTTTGGGCTATTTCCTTGCCTCTTCTTTTACCTGACAGCTTAGGCAATTCTTAAATGGGCCTCTGCTAGCTTCCCCCTAGAAAGAATTGAAACTCTTCGAGTTTGTGAGTGTTGCGTACGATGACTGAGCATTACAGGCCGCGTGTCAGATACGTGATCGGACCGGACGGCAGCCCGCTGACCGTCGCCGATCTGCCGCCCAAGGATACCAAGCGGTGGGTCATCCGTCGCAAGGCCGAGGTTGTGGCCGCCGTCCGCGGTGGCCTCATCAGCCTCGAAGAGGCCTGCGAGCGCTATACGCTCACGGTGGATGAGTTCCTGAGCTGGCAGCGCTCGATCGACAAGCATGGCCTGCCGGGCCTGCGCGCCACCCGCATCCAGGACTATCGCGCCGGTTAAACCGCAGTCTGATCCGAGATTTTCGCCATGGCCGGGCTCGTTCCGGCCATTGGCATGTCTGGGGATCGCCTATTGCGCGGCGGGCTGCGCCACCACTTTCGGCATTTCGTTGCTGCAATTCGTCTGACCGCTCTTCCAGCGGTTGATGTCGAACTGCATCTTGGCCGCCTGCTGGGGCGTCATGGTCAGGTTCTTGGTGGTGACGATCGTGCTCGCGCCCTGCTGATGGAAATCGATCGTGTAGGCGAGCTTGCCGGCGCGGCCGAGATTGCGCTTGTCGTGGATGGTGATCTTCACCTTCTGCCCGTCCGGAGCGACATCGGCCCGGTAGACATGGTCGGGAAACAGCGGCGCGCTCGGGTTGAACCAGCAGGTCTTGGCGCGGCCGCCGAGCATCACATAGGCATCGACCGGCTTGGCGGTCGCGACCGTCATGCGGCTCGTATTGTAAGCCGGCACCGCGCCGACACTCTCGGTCGCGGCCACGCTTGCGGTCCCCGTGGAGCCGCCACCGCCGCCGCAGGCCGTGAGCATGAGCCCCGCGCCCGCGAGCGCCATGGTGATGGCTGCCGGCCTCCGCACTCCATGTCCCCTTAGAAGCATCCGTGCCTCAATCGCGAAAGTTCACGTATTGCAGCGGCTGCTCGAGTGAAAGCCCCTTCATGTGCGAGATCACCGCCTGCAAGTCATCGCGCTTCTTGCCGGTGACCCTGAGCTCATCGCCCTGGATGGCGACCTGGACCTTGAACTTCCCGTCCTTGATCTCTTTGACGAGGCGCTTGGCCAGCTCCTTCTCGATGCCCTGGCGGACCACCGCCTTCTGCCGCACGGACTGGCCGGCAGCCTTCTCCATGGTCTTATAGTCGATGGCGCCTGCGTCGATTTTGCGGCGGGCCAAATGGCCCTGGAACAGCTCATGCATCTGCTTGAGCTTCAGGTCGTCATCGGCGTGGATGGTGATTTCCGCCTCGTTGCGCTCGATCTTGGCCTGCGACCCCTTGAAGTCGTAACGCTGGCTCATCTCGCGCGTCATGTTGGCGAGCGCGTTGTCGACCTCTTCCAGGTCGGTCTTGGAAACGATATCGAAAGACGGCATGGCCCTTTTCCGCAGCTACTCAGGATTTTCCCGACAATAGCATCTAAGACGCCGGCCGCGAGCAACTCGCAGCCGCTGCCTTGCAGCACCCTTGGATGTCTGTAGGTCCGGCTAGCTGGCCGCGCGGTGGGCGCCGACGGCGATCAGCTCCGCAGGCGACGGATTCTCGACCCGCAGCCGCTCGGCGTCCCGCTCCTGGAGGAGCTCGATCTTCTTGAGGTCCTCGCCCGCCTCGTCCAAATCCTCCCGCGCCGAGGCCAGCTTGGCCTCGAGGCCCGCGACGGACTCCGCCAGATTGTCCCGTCTTTGGATGGCCGCCTTGGCGAAGGTCGGATAGGCGTAGTGATTGACGTCCGAAACGCCGGCGCGTTCCTGCTCGATGGCGATCTGCCGATCGAGATCCGTGGCCATGGTGTTGAACTCGCCAATCATGGCCTCAATCTCTTCAACCTTGCGGCGCTTCTCGTCGACTTCGAAGCGCTTCAAGCGGATGACTGCGTCGCGTGACTTCATGACTCAATACCCTCAGCCTGCTCGGTCCCCGTTCAAGGGAATTCAATTACCATGCCAGTGGCCCGCTCTTACCGGGTCGATCGCCCTCAAAAGGCAATCCCAACCCGGAAAACGAACCAAGGCCTTTTTTCGAGGACCGGTCCCCCTGCCCCTCGAACCCGATCATGGCTGACAGCCCTTAAGGCCCAGTAAACCATATGGCTTGCATTTAAAGGATACGCGGACCCAGTGGTGTAGGGATGGTTAGCGGACGTGGTTAGCGCTCGCCTTGAGGTTAGCTTTTGTTAACTATTGGCCATTAATTTGTTGATTCGAGTTAACCAATCTGCGTCCGGCGTATTGGGTCAGGGGACAACCAGGGATTCTGAGAAGACGGGGGATTTAAAATGCGGGTTCTTCTGATCGAGGACGACAGCGCCACGGCTCAGAGCATTGAGCTGATGCTGCAGTCGGAAGGCTTCAACGTCTATAAGACCGATCTGGGCGAAGAGGGTGTCGATCTCGGCAAGATCTACGACTACGACATTATTCTTCTCGATCTAAACCTTCCGGATATGAGCGGTTACGAGGTCTTGAAAACCTTGCGCGTCAGCAAGGTGCAGACCCCGATCCTGATCCTCTCCGGATTGGCCGGGATTGAGGATAAGGTCCGGGGCCTCGGCTTTGGCGCCGACGACTACATGACCAAGCCCTTCCATAAGGATGAGCTCGTCGCGCGCATCCACGCGATCGTGCGGCGCTCCAAGGGCCATGCCCAGTCCGTCATCCAGACCGGCGGCCTGAAGGTTAATCTGGACACCAAGACCGTCGACGTGAACGGCCAGCGCGTCCACTTGACCGGCAAGGAATACCAGATGCTCGAGCTGCTCTCCCTGCGGAAGGGCACGACCCTTACCAAGGAGATGTTCCTGAACCATCTCTATGGGGGCATGGACGAGCCGGAGCTCAAGATCATCGACGTCTTCATCTGCAAGCTGCGCAAGAAGCTCGCCGCGGCGACCGGCGGCAAGCACTATATCGAGACGGTCTGGGGCCGTGGCTACGTGCTGCGCAACCCCGACGACGAGGCGGATACCGGCGAAGCGGCCGCTTAAAGTCTCGCAGCAGATCTCAGAGAGTTTTGATGGCCGGGCTTTCCCCGGCCATTTCTCGTTTGGCCCCAGAGCCTGGTCTCGTAAAGACTAGTCCCGCAGAGCCTAGCCCCGTAGCGCCTAGTCGCGGCCAGTCTTAAGGCTCGGCCAATCCTCACCGGCTTGAGCCTCCGAGACCGCGTACTCCGTCAGAAGCTCCGCGAGCGTCATGCCCCGCGCCCGGGCCCGCGCCTCAAGCATCTCTGCAGTAGCCTGATGGAGCTTCACCTCGCGCACGCCTGGATCGCTCACGGCGACCGCCTCGGCGCTTCGCGTGACCGCGGCGGCACGCGGCGCGGCGCGCAGATGTTTGGCCTGGCGCCGCGTCGCGGCCGCATCTGGCGTCAAACAAAAGATTCCATGATGGTTTTCCGGCACGGGCATGAAGTCGCCCGACATCCCCGAAGTGGTCTCCGCGGCGCCGAGCACCAGATAACCGTCCATCGCCAGCTGCCCTGCAAGACGCGACAGCACGGCGCTTTTCAACCGCTCATCGAAATAGATCAGCACATTCCGGCAGAAGATGATGTCGAAATGCCCGAGCCTCTGACCATCGTTGAGGAGATTGTGCTCCTGGAAGGCGATTTTATCTCTCAGTGCCGACTTGACCTGCCAGCCAGTGCCCACCTTGTCGAAATACTTGACGAGATTCGAGACGGGCAACCCGCGTTGGACCTCGAACTGGCTATACAATCCACTCCTCGCCTTGCGCAGCGCATCCTCGCAGAAGTCCGTCGCCACGACCTCGATGTTCCAACCGTCGAGACGGTGTCCGGCGTCAGACAAAAGCATGGCCAGCGAATAGGGCTCTTGGCCGGTCGACGCCGCCGCGCACCAGATCCTGATCCGGCGCAACGCCGCCCGCCGCTCCATGAGGCGGGGCAGCATGACGTCGGCGAAGTACTGAAACGGCGTTTTGTCGCGGAAGAAATACGACTCAAGCACCGCGAGGGATTGCGCCACACGCGACCGCAGGCTGTCGTTCTCCCGTTTCATCAAGGCGAGAGTCAGATGAGCCGGTGACGGAAATGCGAGCTCCTTTAGCAACGGCCGCAGCTTCGCCTCGACGAGATCCATTTTGTCCTCGCCGATTTCGATGCCCGAGCGCTCCTTCAGGATGCGCTGCAGGAGCTTGAACTCATGCGCCATCATAGGCGCTCTCCACGAATGAGTTTGGCGGCGACCTCTGCGATCCCAAGCAGGGGCAGAAGGGCGGCACAGGCGCCCGTCGTCGCCGTAGCACCGGGCATGCCCCATACCACGCTGGTGGCCTCATCCTGAGCGATGACGCTGCCGCCGGCATCGGCCACCGAGCGCGCGCCTGCCGCCCCATCCCGCCCCATGCCCGTCAGCACGATGGCAAGCGCGGCCGGCCCAAAGGCCTCCGCGACACTCATGAACAAGGGATCGGCCGCGGGCCGGCAAAAATTCACAGGCAGCCCGTCCGCGACGGCAAGCCGCGGCGGCGCCGTTCCGCGAACGGTCATATGAAAGTTCCCCGGCGCCACATAGATCGTCCCTGGCTGAAGACGCTCGCCGTCCACCCCTTCCTTCGCTTCGCGCCCCGAAGCCCGCGCCAAGCGCTCGGCAAGAACCGTGGTGAACATCGGCGGCATATGCTGGGCAATCAGGACGGGAATACGGTCGAGCGAAGCGGAAAGCGTTTCGAACAGGCTTGCCAGCGCTTGTGGACCGCCCGTGGAGCTGCCGATCACAATCACCCGCGGCGGCACCAACGAGAAGGCGCGCGTCTTGAAGGGAACGACGGCTCTGGCGATCTGGGCATGCGGCGCGCCGCGCCGGTGCACGGCGGCGAGCGCCTTGACCTTGCGGATAACCTCGTCGCGGAAATTCGGAAGCGTCGTAATCTCGCGATTGGTCTCCGGCTTCGGCACATAGTCCAATGCCCCGAGCGACATGGCCTTGAAGCTGATCTCCGCATTGCGCTTGGTCAGCGTGGAGACCATGACCACCTTGACCTGGGGCCGTGCGCGCAAGAGCAGCGGCAACGCCGCGAGCCCGTCCATGACCGGCATGTCGATGTCGAGGAGAATGACGTCGGGCGCGGTGCGGACCACGTCGTCGACGGCGAGCTTGCCGTTGGCGTGACGCGCAACGACATTCAGTCCCGGCTCTTCGTCGATCCAGCGTGTCACGAGACCCCGCACGACAGCCGAGTCGTCGACGACCATCACCCGGACCCCTGTGTCCGAGCGGGGTTTCTCAGCCGGACCGGCTGCCGCTATCTGCATGGTGGCGCCCTGGCCGCAACTATCCATGGAGCTGGGCCTAGATCAGCCCAACCTCATGAAACTTAGCTTCGATGATGTCACGATCGAACGGCTTCATGATGTACTCGTTGGCGCCGGCCGTGATGGCCCGCGTGATGTGCTCGACGTCGTTCTCGGTCGTGCAAAAAATAACCTTGGGCTCATCGCCGCCGCTCTCCCTGCGGAGGGCGACCAAGAAGGCGATGCCGTCCATCACTGGCATGTTCCAGTCGAGCAGCACCGCATCGGGCATGGACTCACGGCATTGATCGAGGGCATCGCGACCATTCTCCGCTTCCGACGATGAGAAGCTCAGCTCATCGAGAATACGTCTCGCCACCTTGCGAATAACAGCGCTGTCATCCACCACCAAGCAATGTTTCATGCGTCCTCCTCTTAGGCACGCCGCCCAAGGCCGCACCTACGCGGCCGCACCGAACTGACTAAAATCAAGCACCCTCTCGACGTCGAGCACCACCAGTATCTTGCCGTCGAGCCGGTAGACCCCGGAACAGACTCGCGCCCAGCGCGGGTCGAGAGTGGTGGGGTTGGTCTCATAGTGCGAAGGCTCAAGCCACAAGACGTCGCCGACTTTGTCGGCAACCAATCCATAAAGCTCGCCGCGTTGCTCGATGCCGACCGCCACCGTGGGGCCACTTTCCTCTCGCGGGGGCAAGCCAAGCCGGCGGCGAAGGTCGATCGCCGTCACGATACGGCCGCGCAAATTCAGCAGGCCCGCCACCTCCGGCGGCGCGAGCGGCACGGAAGACAGGCCTTGCGGTACGAACACGTCTCGAACGTGCTCGAGTCGCAGCCCAAAAAGCTGACCCGCCGTCACCACCGTGACAAAGCCCTCGGTCGCCTTGTCGTAACCCCGCTCACTGCTCATGCCGCAGCACCCCAGCCTTTGAAACATTCTTGAAGCGTATGCATCAGCGTCTGCCGGTCGAATTTGCCCACATAGCTTTCGAAACCGGCCGCTTGGCTCCGCTCGCCGAGCTGCGAGCTCGGATGGGAGGAAAGCGCAATCAGCGGAATCTGAGCCCAGTTGGGATCGGCCTTAATGTGCTTGGCCAGATCGAGCCCATCCATACCCGGCATGTCGATATCGCTGATGACCATATCGAAGCGCTCGCCTTTGTCCTTGAGCGCCAGAGCCTCCTCGCCCGACGCCGCGAGCGTGACGTGATAGCCGCTCGCGCTCAGAAGCGGCGCCAGCATGTTGCGGAAGAATTGACTGTCGTCGACAAGCAGCAGCCGCAATGCCCGCTCGGCTTTCGCCGGCGCGCGCGAGCGGTGCCGGTCGAACAGCGCCCCCAAGTAGTGAGACACATCGACGATCTCGACCGTCTGATCACGGATGATTGCCGCACCGATCACCCCTGGCGTCTCCGCCTGAAGGTCGATGACCAACGGCTCCTCGATGACATCGACGATCTCATCGATAATGAGGCCCGCGGGTTGGTCCTCCTCGGTAAACACCAGTACCGGCTGCAAGCCATCGTCTCGCGGAGCCCGATCGCCCTGCATGGAGACAAGCGGCATCAACGCACCGCGATACTGCACGACGCTCTGCCCGTCGCATTCCTCAACCGTGTGAATTGGAATTTCCTCGAGCCGCGTGATCAAGGAGAGCGGCACGGCTTTCAAGGTCTTGGAACCCGAGCGGAACAGCAGCAGCGACGTCCTGTTCTCATCCACTTCCGCCGGCGCCAAAGAGGCCGCGTTGGCGAACTGCGTATGGATGTCGATCGAGCCCGCGGCGGCGGCGAGCGCATTGGGATCAATGATCATGATGACACTGCCATCACCGAGAATCGTGTTGCCGGAGAACATGCCGACATGCCGCAGCACGCTGGACATGGGCTTGACCACGATCTCCTCGGTGCGGAACAGCTTGTCGACAAGGACGCCGAAAAGATTCGCGCCGACCTGGACTACGACAGCGGTAAGGCCAGAATTCATCAGCCGCTCAAGGCTCTTGTCCCGATCCCCCAAGCCCAGCAAGGGGGGTAGATCGAGGAGCGGCAGAAGCTTATCGCGCAATCGCAACACGGCTGTGTCGTTGATCAGCTCGACCGGGTGCCCCGCATCTTCGCCCGTGCGGACCAATTCCACCGCACTCAGTTGCGGAATGGCGAAGCGCATGCCGGCCACTTCGACAATGAGCGCCGCCATGATCGCCAAGGTCAGAGGGATCTTGATGATGAAGGTCGTGCCCTTCGGACCCGTCGATTCCAGATCGACCGTCCCGTTGATCAGCTCGATATTGCTGCGCACCACATCCATGCCGACGCCGCGCCCCGAAACCTCGGTCACGATGCTCGCGGTGGAGAAGCCTGGTTTGAAGATGAACTGCACAATTTCGGCATCGCTCATGCGGTCGAGCTCGGCCAAGGTTGTAAGTCCGTTCTCAAGCGCCTTGGCACGGACCTTCTCCACGTCGAGGCCGCGGCCGTCGTCGGCAATCTCAATGACGATGTAGCCGCCCTGTTGCGAAGCGCTCAGCTTGATCCGCCCGGTCTCGGCCTTGCCCGCACTCGCTCGCTGATCCGGGGCCTCAAGTCCATGATCCGCCGAATTGCGAATCATGTGAGTCAGCGGATCCTTGATCAGTTCGAGCACCTGGCGGTCGAGCTCAGTCTCACCGCCGAGCATATCGATCTCGATCTTCTTCCCAAGCTCGAGCGACAGATCCCGAACCAGCCGCGGCAGCTTCTGCCATGCGTTGGCGATGGGCTGCATGCGGGCCTTCATGATCCCTTCCTGCAACTCCATGGTGACGTTCGAGAGCCGCTGTAAGGGTGTCTTGAACTCGCTTTCCTCCGTACGGCGCACGAGGTCGAGCAGCTGATTGCGGGTGAGCACGAGCTCACTCACGGTCGTCATCAAATGCTCGAGCGTGTCGACGGAGACGCGCACGGTTTGCGACCGCGCGACCCAGTCCGCGCCACCGGGCTCAACAGCACCGGCCCCAACAGGATCGGACCTAACAGGGTCGGCCTTGCGAGAAAGGCGGTCGTCATCCGCCGCGGCAGCCGGAATTTCAGGCTCGGGAACGGACAACGGAGCGGGCTCGGTGTCCGGGCCCGGGGCTTCGCGCCAGGCGCGCTCCAGCTCTTCCAGGGTCGCGTCAGTGGGGGCGCCCGACACGATGCCAGAGGCCGTATCTGCCCTTGGCGCCTCGCTACCTCGCCAAGCACCCTTGGACTGCACCAGCGCGCTGGCTTCCGCGAGTTGCTGAAGCGAGACCACGAGATCGTCGTCGGAGCCCGGCGGCTCTTGGCCGTCGCGTTCGAGCCCCGCGAGAATGTCCTTGATGCGGTCAATGCTGGCCAGGATGGCGCTGACGCCCTCGACGGTGACCGTGGTCCCGTCCCGATACTGACCCATGAGCGTCTCGGCCGCATGGGCCAATTTGGCCAGCCGTTCCAGGCCGAGAAACCCGCACGTGCCCTTGACCGTGTGGACCAGCCGGAAAATGGCATTGAGCATCTCGGCGTCGTTGGGCTCCCGCTCAAAGCGCACGAGATTGACGTCGAGCTCATCGAGCCGCTCGACCGTCTCGTTCAGAAATTCTTCCAGTAATTCGTCCATGACCCACCTTTGACGCGAATCAGGCCGATTCGCGCCTCAGCACCCCGCAGGCTTTGCCGGGCGATTGTGGGTGAGTTCTGGTTTACGCTTCGTTGACCACCCGAAAGATTACGCCTTGAAGCGGCGGATTTCTGGGGCTCAGGCGGCCTTGAAGATGACCTCTTCGCCTTCCACCACCGTCGTCACGGTCAGGCCGGCCGCCGTGGCCACCCGCCTGGCGTAGTAGGGCTGGATCGAGTGGGCATCGACTTCACCCCCGTTTCCGCCGGACAGCAGCGCCGCCACCTGGTCATTAAGACGCGCCGCGGTGCCCTTGGCACGAACCGTCAATCCGACATGGGGCGGCGTGCCGGTGATTTCGACACTCACGGTCCCGCCGCGCGGCAGCGCCATGACGCCGAGCGCCACGAGATTGAGCAGGAGCTTGACCTTGTTCTTCGGCAGCGTGACCGCAGGGCCTTCCCACAAGACCTCGTGCTTGCCGGTCCCCTGCACGAAATCGCGCGACACCTTCTCCGCGTCGCGAAGATCGATCTCGGCCCCCGCGGACCCAGCGGCGCCAAAGGCAAGGCGGGCGAACTGAAGCTTGGCGGAGGCCTGGAAAGCGCTCTTGCGGATGAGGTCCATGGCCGCCTCGCGCATGTCGGCGTCCTGCTCCTCTCCGATCATCTCCAAGCCATTCGAGATGGCCGAGACCGGATTGATGACATCGTGACAAATACGGCTCGAAACCAGCGCCGCAAGGTCAAGATCGCCGAGTGCCGTCGGCTCTGTCATGGCTGCTCCCTTTGCTTCCGCTAGACTGCCGCGGAGATGACGTGGCCCTCACACAAATTTCTGGTACAGGAGGGGCGCAACCCTCGCCATCGCGCACGCGGCCGGAAGCGCGAATCACTCTCTGTTTGGAGCATCTTGCCTTGTCAGCACCAAGACACACAACAGCGCTCGTTTCCGACAAGACCGCCGATTTCGACTTGGGCCATGCCGCCTCGGTTCTTACAGACGCTGCCGCAAAGGCCGGCGCCGCCATCATGGCGCATTACGCCGGCCCCACGGAGGTCGAGACCAAGGAAGACGATTCTCCCGTCACCAAAGCCGACCGCGATGCCGAAATCGTTCTTCTCGCGGCGCTGAAAGAGTTTGCTCCGAACATTCCGATCGTATCCGAGGAAACCGCAGCCGATCGGACCGCGGCGCTCGGCCCGCGCTTCTTCTTGGTCGATCCGCTGGACGGCACGAAGGAATTCATCAAGAAGCGCTCGGATTTCACCGTGAATGTCGCGCTGATCGAGGAAGGGTACCCGTGCTTCGGCCTCGCTTTTGCGCCGGCACGGTCGCTTCTCGCCGTAACGACGGCCGACGGGGTGGCCATTGAGGCAACGATGGCGCCGGATGCAAAAGGCGCCGATCTCAGTGCGCTCGATCAAAAACGGCTCCATGCGCGGCGGGCCAATCCCGATGCCCTGACAGCGCTCGTGAGCCTGTCCCATCTCGATCCCGACACCGAGGCGTTCCTCGAAGGCTTCAACGTCGCCGAGCGGTCGGGCGCGGGCTCCTCGGTCAAATTCCTCGAGATCGCGCGCGGCAACGCGGACGTCTATCCGCGCTTCGGCCCGACCATGGAGTGGGACACCGCCGCAGGTCAGGCCGTGCTCGAGGCCGCGGGCGGCCATGTGGTGGACGCGCAAGGCGCGCGCTTCCGCTACGGCAAGACCCAAGACGGCCTGCGCAACCCGAGTTTCATCGCCTGGGGCCGCTCCGTCTTAACGCCCCGGTAACCCTTCCACCGTTTGGTAACTGTTTCGGTAAACCATAGCGGGCGGGGCTCTTGGCCCCGCAAGGCGGATCGTGCACGCCGCCATTAGCCCCGAGGGCCTAGTCATGCGTTCTACGAGCACCACGATTGCCGTGTTTGCGGCGATCCTCATTTCTTGCTTCCATCTTGAGGCGGCCTGGGCCCAGGACGACACGATGGTCATCACCCCCGAGTCGTACGCCGATATGGTCAACGGCGGCGGGCCCAAGACGCTGCCCCCCCCGCGGTCGAGCGGCGCCGCGACCCCCTATACGCCAGGCGCCTATCCCCAAGGCGGCCCGACCGCCGAGCCCACCCAGCCGGCCCAAGGCTACGCCTCCGAGAAGCTGCCCGGAGCCGACGAGGGCACCTTCTCCATGGACGAGATCCAGGGCGCCGGGCACCGGTTCTTCGGCAAAGTCTCGGTCGGCTTCGCCAAAGTGGTGGAATACGCGTTCCAGAGATCCGGCCGGCCGAATGGCTATATCCTGGGTGAAGAGGCGGGGGGCGCCTTCGTCGCCGGCCTGCGCTACGGCGAGGGCATGCTCCATACCAAGGATGCCGGCGAGCACCGTATCTTTTGGCAGGGGCCGTCCATCGGCTACGATTTCGGCGCCGAAGGCTCCAAGACCATGGTTCTGGTCTATAATCTCCACAACCCCGGCGAGATCTACAACACCTTTGCCGGGGTCGATGGCTCTGCCTATTTGATTGGCGGGGTCGGGATTACCTATCTTGCCCGGAACGACCTGGTCCTGGCTCCGATCCGTTCGGGCGTCGGCCTTAGGTTGGGCGCAAATATCGGCTACCTGAAATATACGCGCCAGCCCACCTGGAATCCGTTCTAGATTGGCGCTAAGGAAGCGAGAGCCCAGGGTCTTCGCGGTTGCCCTTTGGACGGCGGCCGAATTCGCTTGAGCTCGCTCGATGCGCGTCGGGGATGACGATGCGCCAGCACTAATTTCGGGGATCGCAGGCCTTGATGATCGAATGGTTCATGTTCGGGGCGTTGGGCTTCTTCCTGGGATGCCTGCTCGGCCTCATGCTCGCTCCGCCGCTGTGGAACCGCGCCGTCAAGCTCACCACGCGCAAGCTCGAGGCGACGATGCCGATGTCGCTCGCCGACATTCAGGCTGACAAGGACCAGCTGCGCGCCGAGTTCGCCATCGAGCTTCGCAAGGTGGAGGTGGCCCTTGAGAAATCCAAGGAAAAGGCCGCCCGCGAGCTGATCGAGGCCAACAAGCGCCGGGTCGAGATTCAGGTGCTGAACACCGAGCTCGGCGGCACCAAGAGCCAGCTCCAGGAGAGCCAAAACGCCAACCGCGTCCTCCAGCAGACCATCAAGCGGCGGCTGCCGGATCTCGATTCCAGACTCAAGGCAGCCAAAAAGGCCCTGTCCGATCTCGAGACCGTCAATGCCGAGCTGCGCAACACGGTGGCTTCGCAATCCGAGGCGCTCAAGATCGCCCGCGCCACGGTGCACAATCAGCGCGCCGACATCGACCGCTTGCGCATGTCGCTGGAGAGTGGCAGCGCCGCCGCCATGCGCGGGTCCTCGAAGTCCGATGGCCGGGCCGCCGCCGAAAGCCAGCGCCTTGCCGCGGAGCTGTCGCGCACCCAAGAGGAACTCGAGCGCGCCAAGACCGGCGCCGAGGAATTTGCCTTCCTGCGCCGCGAGCTGACCCGGCTTGCCGGCCAGATCTTCACCGCCGCGCGAGACCAGGCGGTCCAGCAACAGCCTGCCGCCGAAGCCCCACAAGTCGACACCGAGTATACGCGCCTGGAGATTGCCGAGACGGAGGTCGCTCAGGAGCCCGGCTGGGACGACCCTCATGCCGGCAATGGCGCAGATCCGGACTCTGCGATTGAGCAGGCCGAGGCGCCCGAGATGGCCTATGCCGAGGCTTCCGAGGACGATGCCGAAGACTATGCCGAAGCCCCGCATGAAGACCACGGCGAGGTCCCGCATGAGGAAATCGAAGACGGCATCGAAGGCGGTGACGATCGCGAGCCGCATGAGCCGGGCAACCCAGAGCCGGAGGAAAACGGCTTGGCGCAACGCTTCGCCGCGCGCCGCGCCAAACGCCACGCCGAGAAGTCAGGCGGTGGCAGCCTGACCAGCCGGCTGCGCGGCCTGGCGGCCGACGCTCCCGAAACGCGGGCTTGAGCCTCACGTCTGCAGAAAGCTCTGATTTCCGTTCTCGAGTCTTAGCGCCGTCAGCCGGCCGCTGAATACGGCGCCCGTATCGATGCCGATGCGGTTGGGCCTGATCACCGGCGTTTGCCCCGGCGTATGCCCATGCACCACCACCTTGCCGAAGGGCTCGGTGGCGTCGAGGAATTCGTCGCGAATCCAGATGAGGTCGGTCTCGACCTGCGCGTCGAGCGGCACGCCGGGCCGCACACCCGCATGGACGAAGAGGTAGTCGCCCACGGGCAGTTGAAGACGCAAGTGCCGGAAGAAGTCGAAATGCGCCGTAGGGAGCTTCGCCTTGAAGGCCTCGCGCCAAGCCTCGGGCCGCGCCCGGGTCTCTGTCAGGCGCCGCACGTCGACCCCATAGGAGGCCATCGTCGCCTCTCCACCATTCCTGCGCCAATGGTCGAGGCGCTGCGCATCGTCGAGAAAGTCGAGCAGCAGCGCCTCGTGATTGCCTTTCAGGAAATGAACGGAGAACCCTTGCGGAAGACCTTTGAGCAGCATCTCGATGACGCCGCGGCTGTCCGGCCCGCGGTCCACATAATCGCCGACAAAGACGAGCGTCTTCCTCACCGCATCGTGCTGCGCGGCATCCGCTTCGATCGCACCGAGCAACCCACCTAGGAGGTCTGACCGGCCATGAATATCGCCGATGGCGTAGACCAGCTCGCCCTCTGCGACTTTGGCGGTCACCCTTCCATCAAGCGGCGCCAGACACGGTGACGAGTTCGCGGTAGAGCCGCGCCGGGAAGCTGAACACCGTGCTTACACAATTCGACGTGAGCCCAATGAACAACACCGTCTTGCCGTCGCGGAGTTGATCGTCTGCGGTGATGACGTAAAGCGTGTCGACCCTTAAGGGCGGTAGGCCCTTGAGATGAGCGGCCCGCTGCTCGAAGGATTTGAGCTGCTCGCCGCCGAAATGATCGAACTTGGCATGGACCCGGGCGATTGCCGCGCGGATGTCGCTTTCGGACTTGCACGGCACCGGCACGACTGGCGGGCCCGAGCCGTTGTAATAGGTCGTGCCATAGGTCTGGATGATCGGACCGAGCTTCTCGGAATAGGCTTTGAAGCCCACGAAACCGAGCAAGGCAATGGCGAGCACGAGCCCCGCCGCAATCCTCGACCAGAGTGGCATGGCCAAGTCCTCCCGAAAGGAGTCCTCAAACCGAAACGGGGAGCCTAGGACGTTTCCGCCCTAGATCTCCGCATCGACCTCACAGCGCACCGTATCACGGTGGCCGCATTCAGGCATCTTCCAGGCGATGACATCCCCGGTCCTTGTATCGACAATCGGCACAGGACACGCCACGCGCCAGAACCGATAGGACGATCCCCGATGACCGGCATCCCACTGGGTGCCGAGCATTATACCCGATCTTTGGCACCGTTGCAGGCTGAACGGCTGGGCCGCCGCGCCCATGGATTCCTCCTGGTCGAAGAGCTGCACCTCCTGGCGCCGGCACACCATCATGGAGTGTTCCGTGGCCCATTCGAGGTTCTGGTAGCCGGTATAGGCGGCATTTTGGTCCGCCGGCCCGGCGACAAAGGTTTTGCAGACGATCAGGACGACCGCTGCTGGCATGGGTACTGGCATGGCTCAGGCCCCCCGCTCTAGATCGGCGACGGCCTGGGCTTCGGACTGACAAAAAACGGCGTTGAGCTTTAGGCTAGCCATCACGGCTAGGGTAAGAGTCATTGGCATTGTGGCCCCCTCTTCAAGGTTGCGCGTAACGCCACTCCCTGGGGTCCCGAAGGACCTGATACCTCCCCTAAATCCCTAGACCGGCTGGAACTGCCTTAATTACATCGGGCAAATGGTGCGTTGCACCATCGACCTGATGGTCCCACAAACTTAAGTATGACACGTGCAAGTTTCATGCAAGGTAAACGCCCTGCGGCAGAGTGCCACTAAGTCGGTGGATTCGCGGCTCATTTCGCAATTCCGTTCTCCGGTGCGAAGGCCCGAAATGCGGCATTAGCGCCTTGACCAGCCTTCGTAATCGAATGCTGCACCGCAAAAAACTGATTCGCAAGACTGACATGAGCCTACGCCTATCGATCCCGCGCCGATAGAGCAGGACGGCAACACAAGGGGGACGATTGGCAAGGCCTTGGCCAATGTCGGGCCAAAACGCTCAAGATTCGAGCAGTCTTCGCCCTAGGTTTTCCGCGCCAGACCCGTGCCGTCGAAGGGCGCGACCCAGTTTGCCGTCCAGCCGAGGCGGCCGTCTTCGACAAACCGCAGGCCCGCCAGCATGAAGAGCCCGCCATTGCGGTTCTTGGTCTTCTCGATCTCGACCACGGCATAACCGATGTCGTCGTGGGCCTTTCGGAGGCGCCCGACCGGGCTAGACTGGCGTGAAGTCGCAAGCGATTCGCCCGAATCCCGAGGAGAGACCCGTCCATGTTGATCGATGGCGTGATGCTGCTGTGGTTTGCCCTGACGGCGCTGTCGGTGGCCTTCGTCGCCCTCGATATTCGGGCCACCCCCGAACATCCGGTGATGAAATGGGCCTTTGTGCTGTTCACCGCCTATTCGGGGCCGTTCGGCGCCTTCCTCTATGTGTTGGGCTGCCGGGAGCCCCTGCCCGGCATGCACGAGCAATATGTCTCCGCGCGCTGGCGCCAGGCGCTCGGCTCGACCATGCATTGCGTAGCCGGCGACGGGATCGGCATTCTGGTGGGGGCGGTCCTTGGCGCCCTGATCTCGCTGCCCATGGCCGCGGATTTCGTCCTGGAATATGTGCTCGGCTTTGCGTTCGGCTGGACCATCTTCCAGGCCCTGTTCATGGGCGAGATGTTCGGCTCTTACGCGCGCGCACTGAAAGGCACGTTCACCTCGGAGCTGCTGTCCATGAACTGCCTGATGGGCGGCATGCTGCCGGTCTCGGCGCTCGCTTTCGCCGGCAACGAGGCGGCCCACGACCCGACGCAGCCGCTGTTTTGGTTCCGCATGTCCATCGCGCTGATGGTCGGCGCCGCCTTCGCCTATCCGATGAACTGGTGGCTCGTCGCCCACCATCTAAAGCACGGCATGCTGACAGTGCGCCCCAAAGCCGAAGCCGCAAGCATGCCGGGTATGGATATGTCCAAGAAGAAGATGGATATGGCCGCCAAGAGCGGATCGGCGATCCAAGCGCCCTCCCCGCCGGTCTGGGTGATGGCGCTGGTCTCGTTCGCGGTGCTGGCGGCGGGCGCCACGGTCGCGCTCACCTTCGGCGGCGGGAACTAGCAGAGCCTGTCACTGCAAATGTGGTAGAAGAGACCCCTTGGGAGGCGCGCTGCATGGCCGGTCACCTGATCACCCGCCGCACCCTGCTCGGCGCAGGCGCCGTAGGCAGTTTGGCTCTGCTGTCACGCCCGAGCCTCGCGCGCACCATGATCGATCTCGGCTTGCCGGGTGGCCCGGCAGAGCGCGAGATCACCACCAGTTTTCCGACAAAAGGGGCAATGGTCTTGCAGCGCACGCGGGGACCGCTGTTAGAGACACCTTTTGATGTCTTCGACAAAGGCGTGTTCACCCCGAACGATCAGTTCTTCGTGCGCTGGCACTGGGCCTTCATCCCCAACGCCGTGGACGCCGAGGACTTCACGCTCAAAGTGCACGGCCATGTAAACCAGCCCCTCTCGCTGTCTCTCAAAGACCTGCTGAAGGACTTCCCGCGCGCCGAGCTCGCGGCGGTGAACCAATGCTCTGGCAACTCACGGGGCTTCTTTGAGCCGCGCGTGGCGGGCGGCGAATGGGGCAACGGCGCCATGGGCAATGCGCTGTGGGCCGGCGTCAGCCTGAAGGATGTTCTCGACCGCGCCGGCGTGAAAGCGGGCGCCAAACAGGTGCGCCTCGGCGGCCTCGACCAGGCCTTCGCCGACGCCCCGCGCTTCATCAAGTCGCTCGACATCGACCACGCCCGCGACGGCGAGGTGATGATCGCCTACGCCATGAACGGCGAACAGCTTCCGTTACTGAACGGGTTTCCTCTACGGGTCGTCGTGCCCGGCTGGTTCTCGACCTATTGGATCAAGATGCTGAACGACATCGAGGTGCTCGATCGCGCGGACGACAATTTCTGGATGGCGAAGGCCTACAAGATCCCCGATACGCCGGGCGCCAACATGAAACCCGGCGAGACCGGTGTCCCTACCGTGCCGATCACCAAGATGGTGCCCCGCTCCTTCATCACCAACCTTCAAGCGGGCGACACGGTTGCCGCCGGCGCGCCGCTTGTGACGCGCGGCATTGCCTTCGGCGGCGATTGCGGCGTGGCGAAAGTCGACCTGTCCACCGATGGCGGCAAGACCTGGCTGCCCGCCAAGCTCGGCAAGGACGAAGGCAAATATGGTTTCCGCCAGTGGCAGGCCGAGCCCACGCTGCCCGCGGCCGGGGATTACACGCTGATGGTCCGCTGCACCAACGAGAACGGCCTGGCGCAACCTGAAATGTCCAACTGGAACCCGGGCGGCTATATGCGCAACGTCATCGAATCCGTTGCCGTCGTCGCCGGATAGGGAGGATCAGGCCAATGTCCGGATCCATGTCCCGATTCATGTCCCGTATGATCCTTCCGCGCCTCTTGGGCTTGGGGCTTCTGGTTTTGGGACTTCTGGTCTTGGGCGCTCTGGCGCTGCCGGCCCCGGGGTCCGCCGCCGAGCCCGAAACCCCGCTCCTGGAATTGAAATCGGAGAGCATCGAACTGCCCTTCGGCGGTTCGGACTTTCCGGACGGCCCGGGTGTCGAGGCGGTGAAGAGGAACTGCCTGCTCTGCCACTCGCCCCGGATGATCTTGTACCAGCCGGCCCTGACCAAGGCAGCCTGGACCAAGGAAGTCGACAAGATGATTGAAATCTTCAAGGCGCCCGTGAACCCGGACGACATCCCCGCGATCATCGACTATCTGATGCATGTCCGGGGCGCGGAAGACTAAGGGCGCGGACGCGCACAGCGGACGCCGGTCCCTTGCTCTCACGGTCTTGAAAATTGGCGCCCCGTAGGGGTTTCGAACCCCTGTTTCCGGCGTGAGAGGCCAGCGTCCTAGGCCACTAGACGAACGGGGCGTTTGGGCCAGACAGGACCAAAGCTATTACTTGGGCCTGAGAACAGGATCAAGACCTATTGCGCCAAGACCTATTGCGCCGAGACCAATTGTAGAGACCTATCGCGCCTTGAGAGAGATGCGGGACAGCACCTTGCCGGTGGTGATGTCGATCACGGCGATTTCCGACCCCGCCTGGGTCTGAAGATGGAGGGTCAGCCGGTCCCCATCAAGGGCCATCGAGGTGATCGTGGCGTCCCCCGGAATGACCAGCTCGGCCTGAGGCGCCGACACCGCCGCAGGCGGGGGCGCGTCGGATGTCTTTTCTCCCAGCTTCGAGGCCTGATAGACGATGGCCGCCATCACGAAGGCAAAGCCGCCAACCAAGAGGATGCCCATGACGATCACGACGATCTTGAGCACGCGCACCTGGCGCGGTGTAAACACCGTTCCCGGCAAAGGCGTATTGTCAGGCTCGCTCGTCACCGCCATCGTCTAGAAGACCCTTATGCCGCAATCACATCAGCCAGACGTCGAGCCCCTCAGCGCCGAAGTGGACGAGAGCCACGAAGGCCAGCGGCTCGACCGCTTCTTGAGCGAGGCCCTGCCGCAGCTGAGCCGCACCCGGGTGCAGGCTCTGATCCGGAGCGGCCAAGTCGCCTCAAGCGGCGCGACCATAGAGGACGTGAAATATAGGGTCAAACCGGGGGAAAACTTCGAACTTGTCCTGCCGCCCGTGGCCGAGACCGCGCTCCTTGGCGAGGCCATCCCGCTCAACGTGGTTTACGAGGACGACGCGCTCATCGTCATCGACAAGCCGGCCGGCCTCGTCGTGCATCCCGGCGCGGGCCAACCGGACGGGACGCTGGTCAACGCGCTCATCAGTCATTGCGGCAAGAGCCTTTCGGGAATTGGCGGCGTGGCGCGGCCCGGTATCGTGCACCGTCTCGACAAGGATACCAGCGGCCTGATGGTGGTGGCCAAGACCGATCAGGCGCACCGCGCGCTCGCCGCGCAATTCGCCGATCATGGCCGCACCGGCGAGATGAAGCGCGGCTACCGCGCGCTCGTCTGGGGGGCGCCGTCAAGACCGCACGGCCGTATCACCGCACCGCTCGGACGCCATCCCACGAGCCGGACCAAGATGGCCGTTGTGCGGGCGGACAAAGGGCGTCACGCCGTGACCCTGTGGCGCCTCGTGGAGACCTATGGCCACGACAAGGACGGACCTATTGCCTCTCTTGTCGAGTGCACGCTCGAGACCGGCCGCACCCACCAGGTCCGCGTGCACATGGCGCACATTGGACACCCACTGATCGGCGATCCGCTCTATGGCCGCGGATTTAAGACAAAGCTGCGCAAGCTCCCTGAGAGCGTGCAAACCGAACTCGAACATTTCGACCGGCAAGCTCTTCACGCCGAACGGCTTGCATTTGTTCATCCCATGACTGGCACCTTACTAGAATTTAATAGTCCGCTACCTGACGATCTCACCGAGATTGCGGATACACTCAAGCAACTGTGATAACCTGTCGTCTTTCGTATATGTGACAATGGTCCTATAGACGAAGGTCGCCGGGGGGCAGTACGAACGGGATAAGCGCGGCCGCTCGAGGCTGCGGGAGACGGGTTCCATGGCCACCAGAAGTTTGCCGAGCGTGAGCGCCCATGGCGGGCTGACACGCTACCTCGAAGAAATCAGACAATTTCCGATGCTGGAGCCGCAGCAGGAGTTCATGCTCGCCAAGAGTTGGCGCGAGCATGGCGACCGCGACGCCGCGCACCAGCTCGTCACCTCGCATTTGCGGCTCGTGGCGCGCATCGCCATGGGCTATCGCGGCTACGGCCTGCCGATCGGCGAAGTCATGTCCGAAGGCAATGTCGGGCTGATGCAAGCGGTGAAACGCTTCGATCCCGACAAGGGCTTCCGGCTCGCGACCTACGCCATGTGGTGGATCCGCGCCGCGATCCAGGAATACATCCTGCGCTCGTGGAGCCTGGTGAAGATGGGCACCACCGCATCCCAGAAAAAGCTGTTCTTCAACCTGCGTAAGATCAAGGGCCAGCTCAAGGCCCTCGAAGAAGGCGACCTGCACCCGGACAATGTGAAGAAGATCGCGACCCGGCTCGGCGTGAGCGAGGACGACGTCGTCTCCATGAACCGGCGGCTCTCGGGCGACTCATCGCTCAACGCGCCCGTGCGCAACGACTCGGAGAGCGGCGAGTGGATGGATTGGCTCGCCGACGACGGCGCCGTCGACCAGGAAACGGCCCTCGCCGAATCCGAAGAGAAAGAGCAGCGCCACGACATGCTGCAAGACGCGCTCGAAACGCTGAACGAACGCGAGCGCCGCGTGTTCGAAGCGCGCCGCCTGTCAGAGGACCCACTGACGCTGGAGCAACTCTCCACCGAGTTCGGCGTCTCCCGCGAGCGCATCCGCCAGATCGAGGTCCGCGCCTTCGAGAAAGTGCAGAAGGCCGTGCAGAAGTCCGCCAAGGCGGCCGAGCTCTTGCCGGAGCCCGCGGACTAGCAGCCCTTTCTCCGGTTCCTACATCTGGTAGGCTCGTCATTGCCGGGCATGACGGATGCACTGGAACGCAGGTCGGGGGGACCGGTGAAGCATCTCAAAGTCGAAGGCATCGAGATCGTCTATCTCGACGAGGGCAAGGGACCGTGCGCCATGCTCGGTCATTGCTCCAGCGCCTCTCACAAAGAATGGCTGCCGCTGATCGAGACGCTGAAGGAGGATTGGCGCGTGCTGGCGCCGGACTTCATCGGCTACGGGCAATCCGATCCCTGGCCGATCGACAAACCCTTCAGCATCGAAGCCGACGTAAAGGTGCTGCTGGCGCTGGCCAAGAAAACCAGAAGCCCGCTTCACCTCGTCGGCCATTCCTATGGGGCGGCGCTGGCACTCGAAGCCGCGCGAACGCTCGGCAAGCGGGTCAAGAGCCTCACCCTGGTCGAGCCCGTGTCCTTCCATCTGCTCAGGCTCGAGAACCGCCCCGAATGGAAGGACGTCGAGAAGCTGGGCATCTCGGTGCTCGACCCTGTCGCCAAGGGAGACGACCGCAAGGCCGCCGGCGCCTTCATGAGCTATTGGCTCGGCCGCTGGCGCTGGTGGTTGTCGCCGGAGCGCTTCAAGGACGCCATTGCCACCACCATCCCGAAAGTCGCGCTGGAGTTCTCCATCGCCATTGACGCGCAGACCACGCTTGCCGATTACGCCGCGATCACCGCGCCGACTCTGCTGATCGTGGGCTCCAAGACGCCGCCGCCGACCCGTGCCGTCGTCGAGCTGCTCGGCAACGCGCTGCCGAACGCAACGGTGGAGACGCTGAAAGGCGCGGGCCATATGAGTCCGTTCACCCACCCCGCCGAACTCAACCGGATGATCCTCGCCCATCTCGCGGCGGTGCGCTGACAGGGGCGCCGTCCTCGTCGGGCAGCTCCTCAATATCTCGTGCAAACAGCTCTTCCAGTTCCTTTGCCTGGGTTTGCGCGTTGGCGCGGACCTTCTCCAGATCCGTATAATACTGGTAGTCCTCGTAGAGCCGCTTCTCGTCCAAGCGTTTGAACGTCGCGGTCAATTTCTTGGCCTCGTTCGGCTTGAAGCCGAGCCCGCGCAACAGCCGCGTCGTCAGTTCGAGCGCCGCGAGGAATGTCTCGCGCTCGATGATGGTGACGCCGAGATCCATCAGCCTGTGAACATGGGTCCGGTCCCGCGCCCGCGCGTAGATCGGCAAGTCCGGAAAGTGCTCGCGCACAATCTCCGCCACGCGCACGGAGTGATCGACACTGTCGATCGCCAGAACGAACGCCTTGGCCTTGTGCGCCCCGGCCGCGCGCAAGATGTCGAGCCGGCCAGCATCGCCATAGTAGATCTCCGCGCCGAAGCGTTTGACGAAATCCACCTGAGCGACATTGCTGTCGAGCGCGGTAAAGGGAATATGCCGCGCGCGAAGCACGCGGGCGACGATCTGACCGAAACGCCCGAAGCCTGCGATGATGACGTGCTGGTCTCCGTCAGGCGGCATTTCATAATCCGGCGGCGCCGGCTGCAGCGCCCGCGAAACCCGGTCGTCCACAAGCAGAAGAAGCGGCGTGGCCGCCATGGACAGGGTGACCGCGAGCGTCAGCAGGCTTGCCGTCTCGCGTCCGATCACGCCTTCGAACATGCCGACCGAGAACAGCACAAACGCGAATTCGCCGCCCTGACTGAGCACGATCCCCAGGCGCCGCGCCTGCGCGTCGCCCAACCCCCACCAGCGGCCAAGCCCATAAAGGATGGAGCCCTTCACCAGCACCAGACCGGTGACGATGGCCAGCAGCGCGCCGGGCTGCGCGACCAGCACCGAAAGGTCGACGGACATGCCGACCGCGATAAAGAACACCGCGAGCAGCAGACCCTCGAACGGCGCGATGTCGGCTTCAATCTGGTGGCGATATTCGGAGTCAGCCAGCAGAGCGCCGGCGATGAACGAGCCGAGCGCCGCAGAAAGCCCCACCGACTCCATGATCAGCGCCACGCCAACGACCGTGAGCAGCGCGCTTGCCGTCATCGCCTCACGTACGCCCGTGGCCGCAACCAAGCGATAGAGCCGGCTCAACAGAAAGCGCCCGACCAAGATGACGCCGAGAATGGTGCCGATCGCGATTGCCGCGCTCGTGAGATCCATCTTCGGCTCTTCGCCGCCGAGCGCGAACAACGGCACCAGCGCGATCAACGGAATGGCCGCCAGGTCCTGGAACAGCAGCACGGAGAAGGCGAGCCGGCCGTGGCGCGTGGTGAGCTCGCCCTTCTCCTCGAGCACCTGAAGCGCGAAGGCCGTCGACGATAGGGAGAGCGCAAGCCCGATGAACAGCGCCTGGGCGAAGGTGACCTGGAGGCCGAGCGCAATCCCCGCGAGCACGATGGCCGTGAGGACCAGCTGCGCCGTCCCCAGCACGAAGATCGACGACCGCATCGACCACAAACGAAGGGGACGCAGCTCGAGCCCGATCACGAACAGGAGCAGAACGACACCGAACTCGCCGAAATGCAGCACCTGGTCGGCGTCTTCGAAGGCGTAGTACCGGCCGAGCACATAAGGCCCAATAACGACACCGGCGGCGAGGTAGCCGAGCACGGCGCCCATGCGGAGAAACCGGCCGATAGGGGCGGCAATGGCGGCGGCAGCCAGAAACACAACCACCTGAATCAACGCCGTCGTCATGCTCGTCGAATATCCTCCTAGCTTTGGGTATCACGCGAATCGCCGGGCAGCCAGAACCAGCGCCGGCGCCGATTGCTTGTGACAGTCCCGGCCTCTAGGAGTAGGCGGCCATGACCGCAGACAAGCCCGCCCCTCAAGACAAGCCCGCCGGCCCCTCGTTTTATGAAGCGCTTCCCGTCTGGGGCAAGATCGGGGTGATGTCCTTCGGCGGACCCGCCGGCCAGATCGCGCTGATGCATCGCATCCTGGTCGAGGAGCGGCGCTGGATCGGCCGGGAGCGCTTTCTCCACGCGTTGAATTTCTGCATGTTGCTGCCCGGGCCCGAGGCCATGCAGCTTGCCACCTATGTCGGCTGGCGGCTCCATGGCACCCTCGGTGGGCTCGCCGCCGGACTGCTCTTCGTCTTGCCCGGCGCCTCCGTGGTGCTCGCCTTGAGCATGGCCTATGCCTGGTTCGGCCAAGTGCCGCTGGTCGAGGCCGCCTTTGTCGGCATCAAGGCCGCGGTTCTCGTCATTGTCATCGAGGCCCTGCTCAAGGTCGCGCGGCGCACTCTGCGCCAGCCCCATGATTGGGCGATCGCCGCCGCGGCCTTCATCGCTATTTTCTTTCTCGACGCGCCCTTCCCGCTGATCGTCGCCGGCGCAGGCTTGGCGGGCTATTTGCTCGCCTTTGTCTATCCGCCAGACGTGCCGCCGCCACTCGAGACGCCGCCCGTATCCTTGGCCCGCACAGTCCGCACCGCTTGCCTGTGGCTCGCCATTTGGATCGTGCCGCTTGTTGCCGTGAGCAGCGCGTTCGCCGATACGCCCGTCATCGCCGACATCTCCCTGTTTTTCTCCAAGCTCGCGGTCGTCACCTTTGGCGGCGCCTATGCGGTGCTCGCCTATATGGCGCAACAAGCTGTCGAGACCTATGGCTGGCTGAGCGCAGGCGAGATGCTCGATGGGCTGGGGCTTGCCGAGACCACGCCGGGACCGCTCATTCTCGTCACCGAGTTCGTCGGCTTTCTCGGCGGCTACCGCAATGGCGGCGCCCCTCAGCTCGCGTTCGGCCTGCTCGGCGCCGCCGTCACCCTGTGGGCGACCTTTGCGCCGTGCTTCCTATGGATTTTCGTGGGCGCGCCCTATGTGGAGCGGCTTGCGTCCAACGTGAAGCTCGCCGGCGCGCTGCGTGGCGTCACCGCATCGGTGGTCGGTGTGATCTTGAACTTGAGCCTGTGGTTCGCGCTGCATGTCATCTTCGGCCGCGTCGAGGCCGCATGGCACGGGCCCTTGCGTCTGTGGACGCCGGACCTGGCAAGCTTCGACGTGGCAGCCGCGCTCCTTGCCGTGCTCGCCGCGATCCTCCTGCTTGGCGTGCGCCTCGGCATTCTGACCACGCTGGCGATCACCGCAGGCGCCGCACTCGGCATCCATCTTCTCACCAGCGCATAAAAGAAAAGCGCGGACTTTCGCCCGCGCTTCTCAAAACCGTAATGCGCCCGGAAGACTAGTTGCGGGGCACCCACAAATTCACGAACGGCGCACGGACCCAAGTGCCGCGCCGGGTCTTACGGACCGTGGTGAACGGTGCATCGACAGCCGTGTTGGCATCGTTCGTCCGCACCGACGTGGTCGGCGCATCGACCTCGGTGTCGTAACCGTTGCTGCGCCACCAGCGGCCATTTCGCCAGCCGGTCTCTTGCACCAAAGCGGTCTCGGCCGAGGGCTTCGCGATGCCTGCCGGACCGGCGGATGCCGGGGCGGGCAGGAACATGGCCGCGGCAAAGAATGCCGCGACGAAACCGGGAATAATCAGATGGGTCATCCTTTTCCTCCTTTTCGGGGGGTTCAGGGTCTTGACTGTGATCGCCTCTTGAAAGGTATGGGCCCAATGTGGCGGCAGCATGCGCCCCACGCAACCCCCAAACTACAGCCAGCCTTTGTGTTTGAAGTAAATATAGGGCAACACGGCAAAAAGGACCATCAGCGCGAGCGCCAAGGGGTAGCCGAACAGCCAATCGAGCTCCGGCATCGTGTGGAAATTCATGCCGTAAATTGAGGCAATCAAGGTGGGCGGCAGGAACACCACGGCGGCCACCGAGAAAATCTTGATGATGTCGTTCTGCTGGATCTGGATCATGCCCAGCGTCGCATCGAGCAGGAAAATAATCTTACCCGATAGGAACGTGGCGTGGTCGGTCAGCGAGTTCACGTCACGCACGGCCGCCCGCACCCGCGCTTGGACCGGCTTCCCCTCTTTGCGGTCGTTGACGACAAATGCCAGGAACGCCAGCAGGCGCCCCAGTGAGTGACAGCTCTCCCGCGCCTTGGAGGCGATCTCGCCCTCGCGTCCGATCGACTGCAACACCACGTCGAAGCGCCGCTGGCGCGCGGCAACGGCGCCCTTGTTCTCGAACACCGAGTGAGACAGCGACTCCACTTGCCCCTGAATACGCTCGATGAAGTCGGCGAGGCGATCGACGATGGTATCGAGCAGCCCGATCAGGACGGCGGTGCCTGTGGCCAGATTCGGTTCCTGCCGGTTGCAGCGCGCGGCGAAGATGGCAAAGGCGCGGGGTTCCGCGTAGCGGACCGTCACCAGCCTTGCGCCGGTGAGAATGAAACTGACCGGCGTCGTCGTCGCCTGGGAGCCTTCCCCTTGAAACAGCAGCGTCGCCGTCATGAAGTGGGCGCCGTCTTCTTGATAGAGGCGGCTCGAAGCCTCGATCTCCTGCTGTTCCTCGCGCGTGGGGACGTCGATCTTGACTGATTTCTCGACGATCGCCTCCTCGTCCGGCGTGGGGTTCAGCAAGTCGAGCCACACCGTCTCCTCGGTGATCCGGTGGAGGCCGGTCTGGGCCTTCAGCGCGCCCTCGCGAAATTCGTAAATGGTGAGCATCGCCCTCTCTTATATGGCCCCGCCTCCCCCATAAGAAGCCCCTCATAGACCGAGGGAAATGACCGGGGTGAGACAGTGTGGGACCGCAGCCTACGGCGAAGGCGGCCGCTAGTTCTTCTGCACGATGCAGGCGCCGCCGTCATTCCTGAGCGCGGCGCAAATTTCACTTGCATCCGTGCGGCTGTCCGCGCCGATCTGCACCATGTACAGCGCCCGGCGCCCCCGGCTGAGATTGCGCTGCGGCAGCACGAACGGTTCGCGATCCGCCAGCACGGACCCATGCGCCCGCCTGAGCCGCGCGAACTTCGCCAGCGCCGTGCCCTTGGAGAACGCACTCGACACATGCGCGCCCCAGGGACGCCACGCCCCGCTCGCCGTCAACGGCTCGGTCTCGTACACCGCGCGCACCACGAGCGGCGCCAGCGTCCTGCAGGACTCCTGCACCCCATCGCCTTCCGTCTTGAGAGACTCAGGAAGGTCGGTGTCCGGTAGCTTCCATTCCTCGGCGGCACGGCCCGTCACGAACATGACGTAGCGGCGTGTCTCTCCGGGCAAGACCCGGTTGCCCGCAAGCCAACCGCGCACCCGCTCCTCGCCCGCGTTATAGGCGGCAGCGGCGAGCCCGAAATTTCCAAATTCTTTTCTGAGGTCCGACAGCAGACTGGCCGAGTGGACAATCGCCGACTTTGGTTCGAACGGATTGTCGAGGCCGCGATCCGCCGCGGTGCCGGGCATGAACTGAGCGATGCCTTGCGCCCCCTTGGGGCTGATGGCGTTCGGATTGAAGCGGCTCTCCCGCCAGATCAGCCGCACGAAGGGCATCGGCGGAAGTCCGCGCGCCTCGGCTTGTTGTTGCATCAGCGGACAGACGATCTCGACGAAGGGCTTCGGCCCGGCCGCCGCCAACCCCGCCGCCCTGATGCCGGCCGCGACACCGGTGATCGCGCCCGCGTCCGCCGCCCGTGCGGCGCCTGCGCCGGCAACCATCTCCGCGGCGAGCACGGCCGCCACGAACAGTGTTGGGAGGCGCAGCGCCCGGCGCATGGTGTCAGGTCTTCTGAACGATACAGGCGCCGCCCGCCGCATGCAGTCTGTTGCAGAGCTTGTCGGCGGCGTCACGGTTGTCGAACGCGACGCGGGCGGAGTAGCGCAAGTCGGTGCCCATGCTGAGATCGCATACCGCGACCACGGTCGCGCTATAGTCACTGAGAATGTCGGAATAGTCCTTCTTGGCTTGCGAGAAGGCGTCGAGCGCATCTTGCTTGCTGAAGGACGCCGCGATCTCGACACTCCAGCCCGTGGCGGACGGCACGAGGTCTTCGGGCGGCTTCTGACCCTTGAGGCAGGGCGCGAGCGGATTTCCGGTCTCCACCGGCTCGGCTGGCGCCGGGCTCGCGGCGAACACCGCGCAGAAAGCTGCCAAGCATAGTGTCCTCATGGTCGAGTCCTCGCGGCAGATTCGCCTGACGCCAGCATACCTCAACCGGGCCAAACCCGGAGCGCCATGTCGGCAACGCGTTCGAGCTCCTTGCGGCTCGCGCCGGCTGCCGCCTGGATCGCCATGCCTTGCGTGACCGTGGAGAAATAGCGGGCCAGCGCGGCCGGGTCGGCGTCCTCGGGAAGCTCGCCTTCGTCCTTCGCCTGCTTGAAACGATCCCGGACCGCGTTCTGTGTCGCCGCGCGCCTGGCATTGAGCTCGTCACGGATACATTGCGCGTGCTCCCCCGCCCCGGCGATGCCTTGGACGAGAAGGCAGCCGGCCGGGTTGGATTTGTCGGTCAGGGAATTGGCCGTTCCGTGCAAGATGGCGGCGATGCCCTCCCGGGCGGTCCCCGCCGCAAGCGCCTCGTGGATGAAAGCGCCGTTCGTCGTGGCATATCGGTCGAGCGCCCGGCAAAACAGCGCCTCCTTGTTGCCGAAGGCGGCATAGAGGCTCGGCGGGTTGATGCCCATGGCCTCGGTCAGGTCGCAGATGCTGGCGCCCTCGTAACCCTTGCGCCAGAACACCCCCAGCGCGCGGTCAAGCGCCTGATCCATATCGAAAGTTCTGGGGCGGCCAATGGCCACGGGGCACTCTCCAAGCTGTTTTCCGATGCCTATCACCTCCCATCTCTGTAGTGTTCGCTATATAATGCTCTTGACGCCTAGGGTCCAGACGCACATATGTAGCGCTCGTTACATAATACCGGATGGAGAGTGGACCCATGTCTAAGAAACTCACAGGAAAAGTCGCCCTGGTGACGGGCGGCTCACGCGGCATCGGAGCCGCGATCGCTCGGGCGCTGGCCGACGACGGCGCGGATGTCGCCGTCAGCTACGCGTCCTCGGAAGACAAGGCCAAGGCCGTGGTCGAGGATCTGCTGGCTAAGGGCGTTCGCGCCCATGCCTTCAAAGCCGATCAAGCCGACGCCGACGAAGTGAGCGGCCTCGTCAACGCGGTTGTGCAGCGCTTCGGGCGCCTGGACATCCTCGTGAACAATGCCGGCGTGTTCACGCTGGGCCAGGTGCATGATCGCGCCAACAATCTTCCCGAACTCAACCGGATGTTCGCCGTCAACGTGGGCGGTGTCGCCACGGCCGTCCGTACGGCTGCACCATTGATGGGTGAGGGCGGGCGCATCATCTCGATTGGTTCAGTCGTGGGCGAAAGCACCCCGTTCGCGGGCGCTGCCGACTACAGCGCCACAAAGGCCGCGCTCCTCGGTTACACCCGCGGTTGGGCGCGCGATCTCGGTCCCAAGGGGATCACCGTCAACACGGTGCAGCCCGGCCCGATCGACACCGACATGAACCCCGACGGCAATGGCGAGTTCTCGGACACGCAAAAGGGACTGACGGCGCTTGGCCGCTATGGCACCGCCGACGAAGTCGCTGCGGCCGTCGCGTTCCTCGCAGGCCCGAACGCCGGCTACATCACCGGGACGACGTTGACCGTCGACGGCGGATTCAACGCCTGAGCCCAATGCAAAGAGTAGGAGGTGCAGAATGATCGAGATTAGACCCTTCGATACGCTCGGCGGCGCCGATCACGGTTGGCTCAAGGCCAAGCATCATTTCTCCTTCGCGCGCTACTTCGACCCGAAGCGCGTGAACCACGGCGCCTTGCGCGTCTGGAACGATGACGAGATCGCGCCGAACACCGGATTCCCGTCCCATCCGCACGCCGAGATGGAAATCATCACCTATGTGCGCAAGGGCGCGATTACCCATGAGGACAGCCTGGGCAACAAAGGCCGCACCGCGGCCGGCGACGTCCAGGTGATGAGTGCGGGATCCGGCGTTCGTCACGCGGAGTACAACCGCGAGGACGAGCCGACCACGCTGTTTCAGATCTGGATCGAGCCCGGTGTGCAGGGCGGCGAGCCGACCTGGGGCGCAAAGCCCTTTCCACGGGATGAGCGCTCCGGCCAGTTCGTGGCGCTGGCCTCCGGCTTTACCGGCGACACCGACGCCCTGCCGATCCGCGCCGACGCGCGCGTGCTCGGCGCCACGTTGAAGGCCGGCGAGACCGCCGAGTATCGCCTCGGCACCGCGCGGCACGCTTATCTCGTGCCGGCTGCGGGAAAAATCGAGGTGAACGGCGTCGCCGCGAACGCCCGCGACGGCGTCGCGATCGAGAACGAGACCGCGCTGACGGTCAAAGCCATCGAGGACGCGGAGATCGTTTTGGTCGACGCGCCCTAACCTGCGAGACGGGGCGGCGCCGCAAGCGTCGCCCCGCCCCCAAACTCTAGATGGAGATCAACACCACACCGACGACCGCGGCGATCAGCCCGAGCACACGATGCCAGGGCATCGCCTCGCCAAGCACCACCACACCGAGCAGCGCGCCGCCGACAATGAACATGCCGTAAACCGGCACCACGATATTGGCCGGACCCAGCGCCAGCGCGTGGAACAGGGAGCTGACCGCGACGGTCAGAGCAATGCCGCCGGCAACGGCCCAAAGCAGCGGCGGCGTCTCCATCTCGAACAGCATCGCCTTGAGCTCCCCCCGCCAAGCGACCACGGCGATGGCGAAAATCGCCACGATCGTCGTCGAGACCGCCAGCACTTGATAGGTGGTGACATTGCCGCTGCGCTCCGCGAGCTTCACGAACAGCGTCATGAGCGAGTAGCCGACCATGCCGAGCAACGCCCACAGAACATAGGATTGGATCACCGCGCCCTCCCGCGTCTCTACCCCGAAAAGTTCAGGTGTCAGAGACCGCGATCACCGCGAAGTGTCAACTCAAGGGCTTTGCGAAACCTGCGCGCCTAGTCATCCTCGACGCTGGTTTGCGGGCGATCGGTGCCGGGATCGAGCTCCTCGTGCCACTTACCGTCCGGCGTCTCATACTGGATGCCGACGGTCTCGCCCGGCACTTTCTGCTCGCCGGCGGCGCGCTTGGCCGCTTCGAGCGCTGCCTCGTGGGTGGGGAACGTCTCCGAGATGGTGCCCCGCGCCTGGTAGGCCCAACCGTTCTCATGTTTGATGATCTTGTAGACGACTTTCGACATAGGCTTCTCCTCGCGCTCACTGAATCTCGCACAACAGCCTTTACGATGAATGCTTCCAGAGAGCACGGCAAGAAACGCGAAGCCAAGGAACGCAAGCATGTCCCTTCAAGTCATCGGTACGGGCTTCGGGCGCACCGGCACTCTGTCTCTCAAGCTTGCCCTGGAGCAGCTTGGGTTTGGGCCTTGCTACCACATGATCGAGACGCGCGCGCATCCCGACCATGACGCGCTGTGGCTTGCGCTGGCGCGCGGCAAAACCGACGACTGGCGCGCGATCCTGAAAGACTATTCCGCCACCGTCGACTGGCCGGGCGTCTTCATCTGGCAGGACCTGGTCGACGCGAACCCGGACGCAAAGGTGATCCTCAGCATCCGCGATCCCGACAGCTGGTACGACAGCGCCTCCAAGACCATTTTTGCCCGCATGCGCGACTTCGCCGATGCCCTTGAGACCGGGGCGGAGCGTCCCGATCCGGTGCGCCAGGCGCATATGCGCATGGTCAACGCCGTGGTGATGGACAAGACCTTCGGCGGCGATTTGGGCCGCGAACACGCCATCAAAGTGTTCAATGCCCACAACGCCGAGGTGCGCCGCACCGTCCCGCCCGAAAGACTTCTGGTCTATGAATCGGGCGAAGGCTGGGAAAGGCTCTGCGCCTTCTTGGGCGTGGCCGTGCCGAAAGCGCCCTACCCCAAGGTCAACAGCACCGCGGATTTCGCCGCGCGCTTTCCGCGAGGCTCTTAGGCAGCAGGGTCGCGGCGAACGCGCCGGAATGGCCTCAGCGGGCCAATCCCGATTTCTTCATGCACACGACATGGGCCGGTGGATAGGAGTGCTCCAGCTCCGTTGGCGTGAAGGGCTCGTTGTCCTCGACGATCTCCTGCATGCATGCGCAATACGCCCGGGCCATAGCGGGCTCGTGCCGCTCAATGGCGCGGTCGGCGATGCATTTGTCGATCCAGGCGAGGTCGGCGGCGCTCAACGCGGCGGCCGGCACCCCATGGCAGGCGCCGATCAGCACACAGGTGACCGCCAAGAATCCCCCGCAGCTCAAGAGTCCTCTACAGTTCATGCCGCTTCACCAATTTGGCGCGCACCTAGCCGGGGACGGGAATGAACCGTTTCCCCTGGGGCGAAAGCAGCCAGAGGACGAGCGCCACGAAGAGCAACGCCGGAACGTCACCGACGAGATGGCCATGCTCCCGACCGTCGGACAGCGCCTGCAGCCCCATGATCGCCGCATGCACAACGCTCGACCAGATCGTGAACGCGATCAGGCTGCGGTTCGCGGCGGGATCCTTCGCCGCGGCGATCAGATAGAGGCCAAGCACCGCATAGATGCCGCAGATCATCTGCAGATAATACGCGCCCTCCCCGCCATGCCAGATCCAGCCCGCCGGCCAGACGAGACCCAGCGGGTAAACCAGCAAGAAGATGGCGCCGAACGCGACCAGCGCGATCTTCAGATATTTCTCTTTCGTCTCTTCGTTCATGGCTCCCCCTCGGGCACGAGCCCCTTTCGACACGTGCATCTTAAGCGATTTCACGCTCAGGGATAAGTTTGCCCGGGGCTGCGTCCTGGTGAATAGTGGCGGCGCCAGCCGTAGCGGAGAAAGCCAATGCCGGGTCGTTCCACATCGTATCGCGTCTATCGCACAGCCATGACCGCCCTGTGTGCGCTCGGTCTCGCCTCAGCCTGGGCCGCCGGACCAACGTTCGCCGAGGATACCAAGCTTCTGAAGGTCCCGGTGTCTCCGGTGCCGCCACTTTTCGATTCTGCCGCTATCGACAAGGCCACCGCCGCGCTGGACGGCATCGTCGAGACAGCGATGAAGCGGACCGGCTTGCCCGGCCTTGCCGTCGGCATCGTCTATAAGGACAAGGTGATCTACGCCGAAGGCTTCGGCGTGTGTGAGATCGGCAAGCCCGGCAAGATCGATCCCGACACGGTGTTCCTGCTGGCCTCGGTGTCGAAGCCCATCTCTTCCACCATTGTCGCTAAGCTTGTGGGCGACGGCGTGGTCGACTGGCACGGCAAAGCGAAGAGCTACAATCCCGCGTTCGCGCTGAGCGACCCCTATGTCACCGAGAACGCCACCATCGCCGATCTCATGTCGCATCGCAGCGGCTTGCGCACCGGCTCGGGCGATCTTCTCGAGGACCTCGGCTTCGACCGCGACTACATCCTGTCGCATCTCGACCAGCAACCGCTCGACCCGTTCCGCGCGACCTATCACTACAGCAATTTCGGCTACACCTCCGGCGGCATCGCCGCTTCGACGGCCGCCGGCAAGACCTGGGAAGATTTGGCCGACGAGGTGCTGTTCAAGCCCGCCGGCATGACGACCGCAAGCTACCGGCACGCGGACTATCTCAGCCATGAGGACCGCGCCCACATCCATGCGCGTCTTCCAGACGGAACCTGGGCGGCAAAATTCGACCGCAACGCGGACGCCGAGGCGCCGGCCGGCGGCGCCAACGCCTCGCTCAACGACATGCTGCGCTTTATCCGGCTTCAGCTCGGCGGCGGCACGCTCGACGGCAAGGAGATCGTCAAGGCGGACGCGCTTGCGGCGCCCCATGAGCCGCAGATGATCCCCGGCCCGCCGCGCTCTCCGGCAGCCCGCGCCGGCTTTTACGGTTTCGGCTGGAACGTCTCCTATGACGACCAAGGCCGCGCGCGCATCGGCCATTCCGGCGCCTTCGAGCTTGGCACCGCCACCAATGTCACCTTCATGCCCGGCGAAGATCTCGGCATCGTCGTGCTGACCAACGGCATGCCGATCGGCGTGGCGGAGGCTGTCGGCGCGGCCTTTCTCGACGTCGCGCAGAACGGCAAGCAGACCGTGGATTGGGTCGGCTTCATGGGCGGCATCTTCGATCAGATGCGCGCCGCCGATGCGCCCGAGGTCGACTACACGCAGGCGCCCGCGAGCCCGAAGCCGGCGCAAGATCTCGCCGCCTATACGGGCGCTTACGGCAATTCCTATTACGGGCCGCTCACGGTCGCGTCCGAGGACGGCAAGCTGTCGATGTCCATGGGGCCGCAAGGCGCACCCACAACCTTCGCGCTCAGCCATTTCGATGGCGACGTTTTCAGCTTCGAGACCATCGGCGAAAACGCCAACGGCCTTGCCGGTGCGATCTTCACCCGCGGCGATGACGGCAAGGCGGACAAGATCGTGCTCGATTATTACGACCGGACCGGGCTTGGCACTTTCATCCGCGAGTGATCGGACACACAGTTGCGTCTGACGCTGCCGCGGGGCTTGTTCCGGTTGCCGCCTTCCCGCACGGTGTCGGACGATGACAGCCGAGACCAGCCGACGAGGAGCGGCCTTTCTGCATTGCCGTCGCCAATGTCACCATCGGCATGGTGGCGATCGTTTTCGGGGCGCTGCTCGGCGCCTTGGTCGTCCTCAACGTCTTGGCCGCCCTTTACACGTTTAAAATGCGCGGTTCGGCCGCCCCAGCGGCCTGAGTCATGTCTTTCTTGCCCATGGTCTTGGAGTCCGGCATCCTTGGCCTCCCAGATCCCGAAGAACGGATCGAAGAGAGAGGAAATCCCATGAAGCGACTGAGTCTCGTATTGAGTTGCGCCGCCGCCATCCTCGTGGCCGGGGCAACGACTGCCTCTGTGCACGCACAAACGGCCCCCGGCCGGGCCTTGTTGATCTACAAGGAAGGCGTGACGCTGGAACAAGAAAACATGGACCGCGCCGCCTGTAACGAATGGGCGATTCAGCAGAGCGGCTTCGATCCGTCGGCCATTTACACAGCGCAAGTCGCCGGCATACGCACCAGGACGATCATCGAGGTCGCTTCGAAGCTGGACGTCGCGTCCGGCGGCACGGATCCGCGTTGGGGCGCCGGCGCCTTCGGGGGTGCGAGCACCTCCGCCGACAGGCGCCGCATGAACGAACTGTACGCAAGTTACCTCCGGGCCGGGGCGCTTTGCCTTGAAGGCCGCGGTTACGCCGTTGCGCAATAGGAGCCAAACCATGCGATCGATTTCTAAAGCGGGCCTTGGGCTCCTCTGTCTGTTCACGATGCCGGCCGCCGCTTCGGCGGCTGAAGGCACCTTTATGTGCGCCTTCACCGACATCTTCGAGTGCGTCGACGTGGCGGGCTGCAAGCGCGTCCCCAACGACTACGTCAATCTTCCGCCCGTGCTCAAACTCGACTTCGATAAAAAGGTCATGACCTCGGACGATCTCGAGAAAGAGCCTACAAGCATCGATATCAAAGACATGGTGGAGTCGGGTGACATCGTCCTGTTGCACGGCATCGGCCGGAACGATATTTCACCCCGGTCTTTCAGTGCGGCCATCTCCATGAAGACCGGCAAGTTTCACGCGGGCATTACGACTGGCGACGCGACGCTCGCTCTGGTCGGCGACTGCGTGGACGATCTCTAAGGAACGCTGACGCCGCAAGGCATATTGGACGTGGGAACATGGGACAGCGCGGGGGGCCGATGAGACGCCTCTCGCGCCCCAACCCGCCCCGGCCCCGTCCTACTGGCCGTTCTCATAGCATTTCTTCTTGAAGAACCCGCGGTTCATGTAGCGCGGGTTACGCATGAAAGGCGGGGCCGTGAGGATGCAGGTCTCTTTAGACTGGGCGCCCTTGGCCTTTTTGCCGCTCTGCTTCTTCACCACAGTGCCGTCGGCGGACTGATATTTCTTCGCGAGCGCCGGACTGGCGCCGGCCACCAGCACCGCCGCGATCAACACGCGCGCCAGGGTCTTGCTGTAGGTCATCTCCGCACCTCCGCTATCCGTGACAGTCGACTGTCAGCGCCATGACTAAACGCCATGACTGAAAATGGGGTTACGCCGCCTCCTGCGAGGCCCTACTCCTTTTCCACATAGACCTCGCTGCCGAGCGCGCGGAATTTTTCGCTCATTTCGGCCATGCCTTGCTCCTTATCGTTCAGCTTGGCCGCGTAGTCGCGCACCTCGCGGGTGATCTCCATGGAGCAGAATTTCGGTCCGCACATGGAGCAGAAATGGGCGAGCTTGTGCGCTTCCTTGGGCAGGGTCTCGTCGTGGTATGAGCGCGCCGTTTCCGGGTCGAGCGACAGGTTGAACTGGTCCTCCCAGCGGAAGCCGAAGCGCGCCTCGGACAGCGCGTTGTCACGCTCCACGGCAATGGGATGCCCCTTGGCGAGATCGGAGGCGTGCGCGGCGATCTTGTAGGTGATCACGCCCGTCTTCACGTCGTCGCGGTTCGGCAGACCCAGATGCTCCTTCGGCGTCACGTAGCAAAGCATCGCCGTGCCGAACCAGCCGATCATCGCGGCGCCAATAGCAGACGTAATGTGGTCGTAGGCCGGCGCGATGTCGGTGACCAGCGGGCCTAACGTATAGAAGGGCGCCTCGCCGCATTCTTTGAGCTGCTTCTCCACATTGACCTTGATCTTGTGCAGCGGCACGTGCCCCGGCCCTTCGATCATCACCTGGCAGCCGTGGTCCCAGGCCACCTTGGTGAGCTCGCCGAGAGTCTCGAGCTCGGCGAATTGCGCCCGGTCATTGGCGTCGGCGATCGACCCCGGCCGCAAGCCATCGCCCAGCGAGAATGACACGTCGTAGTTCCGCATGATCTCGCAGATGTCGGCGAAGTGCTCGTAGAGGAAGCTCTCGCGGTGATGCGCCAGGCACCACTTCGCCATGATCGAGCCGCCTCTGCTCACGATGCCGGTCACCCGGTCGGCGGTGAGATGGATATAGCCGAGGCGCACGCCGGCATGGATGGTGAAGTAATCGACGCCCTGCTCGCATTGCTCGATCAGCGTGTCCTTGTAGACCTCCCAGTCGAGCTTGACCGGATCGCCATCCACCTTCTCCAAGGCTTGGTAGATCGGCACCGTGCCGATGGGCACCGCCGAATTGCGGATGATCCATTCGCGGGTGGTGTGAATGTTGCGGCCCGTGGAGAGATCCATCACCGTGTCGGCGCCCCAGCGGGTCGCCCACACCATCTTCTCCACTTCCTCCTCGACCGAAGACGTCACGGCAGAGTTGCCGATATTGGCGTTGATCTTGGTGAGAAAGTTGCGGCCGATAATCATCGGCTCGGATTCGGGGTGATTGATATTGGCCGGGATGATGGCGCGACCGCGCGCCACTTCCGAGCGCACGAACTCCGGCGTGACGAAGGCGGGCATCTCGGCGCCGAAATTCTCGCCGTCATCGAGCCGGGCTTGCGCGTCGTCGGCTTGGCGCTGCCGCCCGACATTCTCGCGGTGGGCGATATAGACCATTTCCTTGGTAACGATTCCGGCTCGGGCGAATTCGAGCTGCGTGACGGGTTGACCAGCGAGCCCGCGCAGTGGCTGGCGTTCGACCTTGAACGCGCGGGCAAGATGCGCCGCGCCCACATTGCCGTTGTCTTCGGGCTTCACGTCGCGGCCTTCATAGGCCTCTGTGCCACCGCGCGCTTCGATCCAGGTACTGCGCAGAGGCGCGAGCCCGCGCTTCACGTCGATCACGGCATCCGCATCGGCATAGGGCCCGCTTGTGTCGTAGACCTGAAAGATCTTCCTATGGCCTACCGCTTCGCTACTTGAAACCGGGGCGTCCTCGGTCAGCTCGATCGCGCGGAACGGCACGCGCACATCGCTTTGGCCCTCAGGCGAAGAATAGATTTTGCGGCTGCCTACCAGCGGCCCCGTGGTCACCTCGGGCGCGGTGGTTTTCAGAGACTTGTCGCCAAGCGACTTGTCATGGACATTCATGGCCTCAAACTCCCAGCTCTATCCTCATGCTGAGGAGCGCACCTTCAGGTGCGCATCTCGAAGCATGTGGCCTCGCCCTTCGAGACGGGCGCGGGCGCGCCCTCCTCAGGACGAGGATGGACTCCGGATGACCAGCGTTGGGAGTTCAGGAGACAAGTTCCCGTCCCTTCGCCGGTATGAGCCGGATCAGGTTCGAAGGGTCTCCGCACCGGCCCCTTGCGCACCACGCAAGACACAGCGGACTCTCAGCCCCTGCCTGGGGCTCCCCTCGGAACACGCCTAATGTAGACCCGCGCGGGCCAAGCTGAAAGGGCCCGCGCGCTCTTTTACCTGCGCCTGCGGGTGGCCCGCGCCTTCTTGGCCGGCGCACGTTTGGCTGGTGCGCGTTTGGCCGCTTTCCGGGCGGCGGTCTTGCGGGGCGCGGTTTTGCGCGCCGGGCGCGCCGGCTCAGCCTTTGGTTCCGACTCCGCTTCCCAAAGGTCCTGGTAGGCAAACCAAGACAGAACCGCGCCGATCACCAGCGTGACGATCCCGCCGATCAACATGGCGGATGGGCTCGCGATCATATTTGCGCCGAGCGCCTGCACCTCGGCTGGAAACAGCACGCGCACGGCGCCGCCGATGATGGAGAGCCAGCCGAGGATGGTGATGATCACGCGCCAATCCGCGACCCACAGATTGTGGGCGTTGACAATGGCAAGGCCCACGACCAGCGTGATCATGCCGGCCAGATAGATCAGCGAGAGATTGCTCAGGAACTCCGCCGACAGCGCCCGAACCAAATTGGTCTCGGCGACCATGCCGAGCCCCATGACCAGGAATAGCGGCCCGATCAGCCGCGCGATGATTTTCGATGTGTTCATTTTATCCTCCCCCCAGGCGCCGGATCATATTGTTGTCAGGCTTTCCCCATGGCGCCTTCGGTAGGTCCTAATTTGCGCCCGATCCAAACAGGAACGCAAGTCGTACGGCGCCAACCTCAAGACCGGGGCGAGACCGGGGAAGGATCGGGCGGCCCCATTGCGGTGATAGGTAGCATTCGCGCGCGGTCCCGCTTGGTCATGAACCGAGAAATGACTGGGTTGGGCCGGCAAAACCAAGGAATTCTTGCCCGTGACAGCCAAGCGGTTTAAGCCCTGGTCATCATTCCGCCTTGCTTCACCTTGAATTGCGGGTCCTGAAACCTCCCCCGTCCACCAGCCGCCGAACCCGAGGTAGATAAAGACGTGAACCAGGACGCCACGACTTCCGCTTCCGCACAAGCAACCTCGAAGACCGATTCGACCCGCCGCCGCTGGATCATTCTCGCCGCCCTGCTGGTGGTCACCGCGGCCGGCGTGCTCATCTATTGGCGCTACGCGGAGATCTACCCCTCCACCGACAACGCCTATACCGGGGCCGACATCGTGCGCATCGCGCCGCAGGTCTCAGGGCCGGTCGTCGACATTTACGTCACCGAGGACGAGAAAGTCTCCAAGGGCGATCCGCTGTTCGACATCGACCCCACCCTGTACGAGGCAGCGCTGCGCGCCGCGCGCGCGCAATTCGATGCCGCCGTCAACGCCACCGGCACCGCCGGCGAAGATTTGCTGAGCGCGGCGGACGAGATGGAAGCCAAGCGCGACGCGCTCAGCGCGGCCCTGACGAAATATCGCGAGTCGGAAAGCGCCCGGGGTGAAGGCGAAGCACCGTCGCAGCAAACCATGGATGCTCTGGCCGCCGTCCATGACGCGCAAAGCGCCTATGACGAAGCGCAGCACGCCTTCAGCGTGGCGCAAGACCAGGACCTGGTGGTGACGACACCCACCGTGAAGCTCCGCGCCGCGGCCGCTCAGCTCGACAAGGCCACGCAAGACCGCGTGAAGACGCATGTCGTGGCGCCGGACGACGGCTGGGTCTCCAATGTGCGGCTCCGCCCGGGCACGGTCCTCCAGGCCGGCACGCCCGTGTTCGCCCTCATCGAGAACGGCGAGTGGTGGGTGAGCGCGAACTTCAAGGAGACGGATCTCGGCCGCATCAAGCCGGGCCAACCGGCCAGCATCGGTCTGGACATGTATCCCGGCCTCGAACTCGAAGGCACGGTGGAGAGCATCAGCCCCGGCTCGGGCGCCAGCTTCTCGGTGCTGCCGCCGGAGAATGCCACCGGCAACTGGGTCAAAATCACCCAGCGCTTTCCCGTGCGCATCAAGATCACCAGCGCGCCCGATCCCGACAAGCCCTTGCGCGTCGGCGCCAGCGCCGACGTCACCGTCGACACGACCGGGAACAGCGCCGAAGGCGAAAAATGAGCCGTCAAAAAGCGGCAGCCGATAAAGGTCGAGGCGCGAAGCCTCCCGCGAAGCGGACACCGCCACCGCCGCCCCCCGCGCCGGAATTCGTGCGCCCGCCGATCCCTCTCGTCATCGCCGTGGTGCTGACGGCGGTGCTCGAAGTCCTGGACATCACGATCGTCAACGTGGCGATGCCTCATATGCTCGGCGCCTTCGGCGCGACGGCCGACCAAATCACCTGGGTGCTCACCTCCTATATCGTCGCCGCCGCCGTGGTCATGCCGCTTACCGGCTATCTCTCCAACTGGCTTGGGCGGCGCCGTCTTCTCCTGCTTTCCATCACCGGCTTCATCGTCTCGTCGATCGCCTGCGGCATGGCCTGGAATCTGGAGAGCATCGTCTTCTTCCGCCTGGCCCAGGGCGTGTTCGGCGCGCCGCTGGTGCCGTTGAGCCAAGCCATCCTGCTCGATGCCTTCCCGCGCGAGAAGCATGGGCAGGCGCTCGCGATTTTCGGCCTCGGCATCATGGTGGCGCCGGTCATCGGGCCGGCGCTGGGCGGCTATCTGACCGAGGCCTATTCCTGGCGGATGGTGTTCTACATCAACATCCCCATCGGCATGATCGCGCTGCTGCTGTCGGTGGGCTACCTGCCCCAGCGCGCCATCAGGGACATCAAGACCGACTGGCTCGGTCTGGGGCTGCTCATCGTCGCGGTCGGCGCGCTGCAATTCGTGCTCGACCAGGGCCAGATGCGCGACTGGTTCAACTCCAAGGTGATCGTCGTGGGCACGATCGTCACAGTGTTCACCACCGCCGCCTTCTTCCTGCGCGGTTGGAACAAGCCGGACAACATCATCGATCTGTCGCTGCTGAAGGACCGCAACTTCGTCGCCGGCACCCTTGCCATCACGCTGTACGGCATCAGCCTGTTCGGCATCATGGCGCTCATGCCGCTGTTCACCCAGCGCCTGCTCGGCTATCCGGCGGACGTCGCCGGCACCATCTTCATTCCGCGCGGCCTCATCAGCGCCGTTACGCTGGCCATCACCGGCGGCTTGCTGATCCGCATCTTCGATCCGCGCTGGCTGGTGGCGTCGGGCCTTGTGCTCACCGCCGTCGGCACGCTGCTGATGTCGCATTTCACGCTGTATGTGGATTATTGGGGCATCGCCACGCCGAACATGGTGGCCGGCGTCGGCACCGGCCTCTTCTTCGTGCCGCTCACCGCCGTCGCGTTCGCCAGCGTCGCCTCCGCCAAATACGACGAGGCCTCGGGCATCTATTCCTTGATGCGCGGCATTGGCGGCTCGGCCGGCATCGCCGTGGTGAGCTGGCTGTTCGTGCGCCAGACCCATATCCACTTCGCCGAGCTGACCGCCCACGTGACGCCCTATAACGCGGAACTCGTGCCCTATTTGGCGGAGCGGGGACTGAGCCCGTTCTCGCCGCAGGCCGGACCGCTGATCGGGCATGAACTCGCCCGCCAAGCCCAGATGCTCGCCTTCAACGACATGTTCTGGTTCATCGGCATCGTCACGCTGGCGATCACCCCGGTGCTGTTCTTCATGACCCGCCCGAAAGAGGTCTCGCTGGTGCCCGCGCACTAGTCTTGCGCACCGGCTCCGCGCGCACGCAAGAACGGCCCTGGAAGCCCATGACCTCCAAGGCAGACCGGCGTTTAGAGTTCAGCGAAGCTCAGGCTACCAGCAGACCTTGGCGCCCGAGGTGCACACCGACGGCGACACCACGCCCGACCAGCACACCGTGTAGGACTGCCGCGTCACCACATCCGGCTTCTGGTAGAGGCTGGAATCGACGCTGTCGCGCCAATAAGGCTGCGGCCGCGCTTTCATGGCACTGATGCTCACGTTGTGGATCCGCTTCTGAGCCTTGAAATCTTGGACCGCCGTGGCCAACGCGCTCTGCGCGCGAGACACCGCCGTCGCCCGATCAAATCCGTCCGCGGTTCCGGACAGTCCAACGCAACCGGCCTGCGCCGTCGTGCCTTGTGCCAGGCACAGTCCAACCGCCGTCAATGCCAGCGCAAAGCCACGCCAATACGACCTCATCAGAGCCTCCCTCAACCTTATCTAGAGTGCCGGGATTATCGCGGTCGGTGCGCGTTGTTTCCAGCGTCTTGCGCTGTCTGAAACGCGTTCCGCAAATCCTGTTACCATTGTGCCACAGTGCGTGGGCAATTTGGCGTCAGTATGGACACTAGCGCCGCGGAGCCGTGTGGGGGCCGGACATGACGTCGAAATTAGTAGTGATAACAGGCGCTTCGAGCGGCATCGGCGAGGCCACGGCGATGCGTTACGGGGCCGCAGGCGCCCATGTGCTGCTGCTGGCCCGCAACGCCGAGCGCCTTTACAGCGTGGCCCACGGGATTCGCGAGGCCGGCGGCACCGCCACGGCCTTTCCCATCGACCTCGTGGGCCTGGAGGCGACCAAGGAGGTCGCCGCCCGCATCGAGGCCGAGATCGGCACCCCGGACGTGCTGGTCAACAATGCGGGCGCCGGCCGCTGGCTGCCCCTGAGCGATACGAGCCCCGAAGACGCCCGCACGATGATCGACGTGCCCTATCTGGCGGCTTTCAATCTCACCCACGCGTTCGCCCCCGCCATGATCGCGCGCGCGCGCGGCAGCCTCGTCTTCATCACCTCGCCCGCCTCCTATCTCGCCTGGCCGAACGCATCCGCCTATATCGCCGCGCGCCGCGCCCTGGCCGGCTTCGCCGAGGCCCTGCAAAGCGAACTGAAGGGGACCGGCGTTGCCGTGACGCTGGTCGTGCTCGGCTCCGTCGAGAGCCCCTATTGGGAGCACAATCCCGGCAGCCGGGAGAACGTGCCGAAATCCGATCCGCGCCTGATGCCCACGCTCACCTCGGAGCAGGCGGCGGAAACCATCTTCGCCGGCGCGGAAGCGAACACGCCCTTCGTGGTCAAGCCCGCCATCTACCGGGCGCTGTTCGTGATGAATGCGCTGTTCCCGAAGACCGTGGCCAGCCAGCTTCGCCGCGCCGCCAAGAAGGCGCGGGCCAACACCGGCTAGCGCCGCAGGAGTCCCGATCGCTTCAGGATCCAGTAGACCAGCGCCGAGACCCCCACCAGAAGCAGGATCGCCGACACAAACCCCCCGCGGTCCTGCGTCAGCGGCAGGCCGCCGACATTCATGCCGAAGATGGCCGCGATCAGGCTCGCCGGCAGGAACACCGTGGTGACGATGGCCAGCACCTGCAGATTGCGGTTGGTCTGATCGGTCATCTTCAGCGAGACCTCTTCCTGCAAGAGGTGCGCGCGGTCCCGAAGTGCGACGATCTCGTGGTCGAGCCAGTCGAGACGTTGCGCCAGCTTGCCCGTGTCGAGGTGCAGCGCCGGGTGGGACAGGCGCTCCATGCGGTGCTCGAAGCGGTTGATGAGCGAGCGCTGCGTGGCAAGCAAGCGGTGCAGGCGCACCGCGAGCCGCCGTACGCGCGCCAGCCTTCGCGGATGATCGCCGGAGGCATCCACGATCACCCGCTCCTCGACCAGATCGAGCTCCTCGGCCAGCGCCTCCGCCCGGATCTCGACGCCGCCGGCGACCTTTTCGACGATCCCTTCCAGAAGCGCCGCAGGGTTTTCGACGCGCCGTCCCTTTCGCAGGGACTTCCGCATGACTTCCGGCGCGTTCAGCCCATCGCGGCGACCCGTCAGGAAGAGGTTCTCGGTGATCGCGAAATGGAGAAAGCCGAGCTTGTCGGTCAGACCGTCGAGGTCGCAGACAAGGTCGGCGAAGACGCCAAAGACGCAGGTGTCGCGCACATGGAGCTGTTGATGCTCCCCCGTCGAACAGACTAGGTCCAGGGCGGTGGCGGGAATCTTGGCATGCGTCCGCAGGTAAGCGCCCAAGCGCGCGTCGGCCAGATTGCAGTGCACCCACAGCCAGCCGTCAGGGTCTGCGTCTCCGGCTTCCAACGCGGCGCAGTCCGGCAACTCCTCCGCGGACCCGTCGGCGCGGAAGCGAAACGCCCAAACGAACCCGGGCATGGCGTTCTCCGCCGGTTCCGGGATCGCCGGCGGCAGAGTGGGTTGCCTGAGCGACATTTATTGCTACCGGACAACACCAAAGAGAGATCGTGTAACAATCTTATGACAGCGGGTTGAGCGCCCGCGCCGACAGCTTCAAGCCTGCCGCTGAACCGCCAATGCTGCCGGCGGGCCTCGCCGCCGAGTAGCGACTCAGCGGTGCTCTTCGACGCTGGCCTCGATCAGCGCTTTGTTGAAGGCCGACAGTGCCCGCGTCTGGCTCGCCCAGCCGACGATCTTGCCCCGGTCGCGGGGATCGACAACGGGCAGCCGTTCCGCGCCCATCGTGTCAAACGCGCGTAGCGCCGTCTCCAGCGTCTCGTCGGATTGCAGCGCCCGCTCGCGCTCGCCTTCGGGCAACACCGTTGGGTCGCCGTCATGCAGCACACGCATGATGTTGCGAACACGGATATCCCTCATCACCGTGCGATGCGGCCCCTCATGCAAGACGATGCCGCGGGATTCGAGCTGGGCCTGGAAGAAGGAACGCCCGAGGATCATCTGGTTGATGCCGTTGGCGATCGCGACCGTGAGCAGCAACGCGAGGCTGAGCGCGAAGCCGCCGGTGAGTTCGAACACCATCACCGTAGTCGAGATGGGGGCGCCGAGCACCGCGGCCGCCACCGCGCCCATGCCGAGAATGGCGTAGAGCCCCTCGCTGGATCCAACGTCGGGGAACACGCCGGCCGCGATGAGACCGAAGGCGCCGCCGGTCATGGCGCCGAGATAGAGTGCCGGCGAAAACACCCCGCCGCCGAAGCGCGAGCCCAGCGCGATCGCCGTCGCGATGATCTTCAAGACGATGAGAATGATCATCATGTGAATGGCCAGCTGATCCTTCAGCGCCGCATCCGTGGTGTCGTAGCCGACGCCCAACACTTCGGGGAACCAGATGGCGATGATGCCGATGAGAAGGCCGCCCACCACGGGGCGGGCGACGAGCGGCATCTTGAGGTTGCGCGCGAACCAATCCACCGCCAACACCGTGAGCTGGAAGGCGACCGCGACGCCAGCGGCGATCACGCCGAGCAGCACAAAGGCCGGCACTTCGAGATAGGACGCGATGCGGTAGCTCGGCACCACGAAGGCGGCCACGTCGCCAAACCACCATTGCGACAGGATCGTGGCGATTACCGAAGACAGCACCAGCGGCACGAAGGTGGTGATCGAGAAATGCCCGAGAATCACTTCCTGCGCGAACAGGACGCCGGCGATCGGCGCGTTGAACGAGGCGGCGACGGCGCCCGCGGCCCCCGAGGCGAGCAGCGTGCGCCGCGCGGCGTTCGGCAGATTGAGACGGCGCGAGGCGGACGCGGCGACGACCGCGCCGAGATGGACGATCGGCCCCTCGCGCCCGGCGCTGGCCCCTGCCCCCAGCGATAGCGCGCTGGCGAGGGCGCTGAGCAGGCCCTGCTTGAGATCGAGCCCCCTACCCGCATTGACCCGCGCCTCCATGACGTCGGGCACGGCGTCCGTGCGCTTGGCGGTGAGCACATAGCGCAGCATGAGCCCGACCAGGAGCCCGCCGACCGCGGGCGCCAGCATGACGACCCACCAAGGCTGCTCGCGCGCGGCCAGGGCCACGTGCTCCGACATGTTGTGAAGCCAGGGCCATTGAAACACGCCGATGGCGAGCCGGAAGACGATGGCCGCGACCCCGGTCAAGAGCCCGATGATCGGCGCCAAGAGCCACACAGTCGGTTGGCGGCTCTCCTGGAACTGCTTGAGATTGGGGATCGTCCAGCGTCTCGCCGTAGCCAGAAGCCTGACGCGTCTCAGGGCCATGGTACCGGTTTAAAGACGCGACCGAGTCGGCTCAAGCCTTAGCGGTGGCCAACGCCCGCCAAAACGGGCCTTTATCCGCACCGCGCCTTGCCCGGAACGCGAGGCGCGGGGCGCGGCGCGATTCGCACAGCCTTGAGCGCCGGGCCCGCGTCACCCCTTGCGGCAGTTCGGGAAAGCCTCGCACGCGCGGATCGCGCGGTCTTCAAGACGGCGCGCGGCAGGCGCAGACCGAAAACTCTCATGATTTTCCGAGCTCTAGGGATTTGGTGCAGCGCACCATTTTTCCCTTGAAATGAATGGTGCAGCGCAATATATGCAGGCTGTCACGTTGAACTCCAAAGGGAGAAGGACTCCGAAATGTTTGAGCAGTTTGAAAAAGCTACCAAGGACTTCCAGCAAGTCACCAAAAGCAACTACGACGCGATGGTTCGCTCCTATGGAGAGCTGAACCGCGGCCTCCAGGGCATCGGCGAACAGGTCACCAGCTATTCCAAGCAGGCTTTCGCCGACGCCACCGGTACCTTCGAAAAGCTCGTCGGCGCCAAGTCGCTGGAGCAGGTCGTCGAGATCCAGTCCCAGGCCGCCAAGAAGGCCTATGACAGCTGGGTCGCCGAGGCCACGAAGATTGGCGAGTTGTATGCCTCCGTCGCCCGCGACGCGTACAAGCCGGTCGAGAATGCCGTGGTCAAGACCACGAACACTGCCACCGCCTCGACCAACTCCTCGGCCGCGTAAGCAGCGTCTTTCAGAACACGAAAAAGACCCGGAAGTCGCTTCCGGGTCTTTTTGTGTCTGCCGTCTTGTATCTGCCGCCGTGCCGCGCCCTAAGAGGCGAGCTTGAGCTTTTCGGCTTGGGCCTCTTCGGCGCTCTCGCCCATGGTGCGCATCTCCTGCTCCGGCGGGGCGCAGGGCCCGAACTTTTTGAGCAGCTTCGCCATGTAACGGCGGAAGCGCAAATGCTGGATCTCATATCTGTGCCAAGGCGTGTCCTGGGCTTTGATCCCGTGGCCGATATCCGGACTGGCGTCGGCCTTTAGCTTGCGGAACCAATCCGCGCGGGCCGGATCCTCTTCCTGGGCTGTGATGAAGGCCGCGATCAGCCGCGCCTGATAATCGGCGATCTGCCACACGCCCCCTTCGGCCGGCTCGAACAGACCACAGACGAAGAAGTCGTCCCACTGCCGATGGAAGGTGTGGATGAAGAGCTTCGGCCAGCCCTTGTCGTCGAGCACGTAAGTATCGTCCATGAACGGGAAGTGGACGCGGAACCCCGTGGCCCAGACGAGAAGATCGACCTCCTCGGAGGTTTCGGCCTCGTCGTCGAAGGTGACGCGCTTGCCCTCGATCCGCTTGATGCCGGGCTTGGCCACGATGCGTCCATGGATGATGTGATCGAGATAGGCCGTGCAGGCGGTGGGATGCGCCTCGAACAGATCATGGTCGGGAGCAGGCAGCCCGTAACGCTTATGCGAGCCGACCAAGATCTTCATGCCGAGCTTGTAGAGCGCATACATGAAGTGGCGCGGTAGGGGCCATTTGCTCAAACGGTCGATGACGGAATCGGTCGGCCTGCCGAACAGCATCTTCGGGAAGAAATAATAGGTGCGGCGCATGGAGTGGATGGCCGCCTTCCCGTCGAGCGCCGCGTCGGACAGAATGTCGACCGCCGAGTTGCCGGCACCGACCACGAGCACGCGCTTGTCCTTGAGCTGCGCCCGCGACTTCACATCGTGCGAGTGAATCATCTCGCCGTGGAACGTCCCTGGATAGTCGGGCACGTAAGGGTGCCAATGGTGGCCGTTGGCGACGACGACCCCGTCATAGGTGCGGGGTTTGCTCTCGCCGTCCAGGGTCACGCGCCAGCCTTCATCGGCGCGCTCGATCGCGCTTACCCGGGTGTTGAAGGTGATGCGGTCGTAGACGCCGTATTCCGCGGCATAAGCGCGCAAATAATCTTGCGCCTGCGCCGCGCTGATATAGATCGGCATCTCTTCCGGAAACTTGAAATCGGGATAGCGCGACAGCTTCTTGGAGGAGTTCAGATGGGTCGAGCCATAGACGGCATGGGGACTTTTCGGGTTCCAAATCCCCCCGACATCCCCCTCGGCCTCGAAGCAATCGAAGGCAATGCCCCGCTCGGCGAAGGTCTTGGCCACGGCCAGGCCGCAAGCCCCGGCCCCGATGATACAGAAGCGCTTCACGACCCCTCTCAGACCTCTCGCACGTAAATTGGTCCCCGGGAATAGCTGCAAATTGCGGCAGACCTAAGCACTCCCTTAGGCCCGCATCAACCCATACGATCCTGCCGCCGCCTCATTGATCTGTATCAAGTCCTTGAGGCGCAGAGCACATCTCTATTGGCCCTTGCGGCCCATTTGCTTCGAGCCTGGATTCGCGGGCTTATTCCGGTATGGTCTTGCGCCGCCAAAGTTGAGGGAACTTTATGGACAGCCAGCAGGACGTCACCATCAAGAGCTGGGACGGCACTTGGACCTATCACCCGCGGGTCAAGGTGACGCCGGAGAGTGTCGAGGACCTGGTCGAGATCATGACCGACACGGTGCGGTTCCCCTCGCCCGTGCGTCCGGCCGGTTCCATGCATTCAACCGCGCGCATGAACGGCGACGACGAGGGCGGCACCATGGTCGACATGAAGACCATGAACCGCATCCTGCACTTCACCGACGATACGGTTACGGTCGAGGCCGGCGTGACGCACGACCAACTCGCCAAGGCTTTGAAAGAGCGCGGGCTGCAGCCATACATCACCACCGAGATCGGCAACACGACCATCGCCGCCATGGCTTGCGCCGCGACCAAGGATAGCTCCTTTCCCGGGGGCTTCGGTCAGATCAGCTCCTACGTCACCGCCGTGCGCCTGGTCACGCCGCAAGGCCAAATCCGCGAGATCACCGAGGCCGAAAACCCGAAAGAGATGCAGCTTATCCGCTCGAGCTACGGCCTGTTCGGCATCATCTTCGAGGTGACCATCAAGGTCCGGCCGACCACGGCCATGTCGGTGCGCCACTACTCGCTGAGCCTGGAGAACTTCCGCAAATACTTCCCCGTCTACAAGGCGCGCGGCTATGCGGTGATGTACTACATCTTTCCCTACGCCAAGCGCGTGGTGGTCGAGCTGCGCAAGGACAATCCGGATGTCGAGCCCAAATCGCGGCTGCGCTGGTCCTATCGCAATCGCTTCTGGCGCAAATACGCACCGGCCATCGCCATCTGGATCGACAAGAACGTCAAGAACCCGAAATGGCACGCCCGCGCCCAGGACACGTTCTTTTACTTCCTGCGGCATCTGATGGTGTTGTTCGTGCGGTCCGAACGCACCTGGCCGCACGCGCAGATCATCAACTACCCGCGCGACCCCGGCGAGACCAAATATTTGTTCTCCATGTGGTCGTTCCGCGAGAACGCCTATTTCGACATCCTCGAAGAGTATTGCGATTTCTGCATCGCCTACGAGGCCCATACCGGTTTCCGCTGCAACCTGCCGAGCGTGGGCTACGCCATCTGCCGGGACGTCGAGGCGCTGTTCTCCTACACCTGGGAGGGCCCAGGCATGAGCATCGACCCGGCCTCTACCGGCGGGCCGGAATGGGAGGAATTCCTCCACGCTTACAATGACTTCTGCGCGGAGCGCGGCGGCATGCCGCTGTTCAACCAGACGCCGTTCCTGACCCGCGAAATGGTGCGCCGCGCCTTCGGCACGCGCCTCCAGCAATTCGCCGCGCGCCGTAAGGAGATCGATCCCCAGGACCGCATGCTCGACCAGCATTTCCGCGAGTTTCTGTCTTAAGGTCCGCGGCGCCGGGCAGGTTGTCTCACCCCCCTTATCGCGCGGGGGCACCCTTTCCCATCTGAAGAGTTCTCCCCACGGAACGCCAACGAACGGGCCAGAATAAGGGATGAACACATGGAACATTTGAAAATTGCCGGCTTGCCCTTCGAGGCCTCGCGCATCGCGCTCGGCACCTGGGCGATCGGCGGCTGGATGTGGGGCGGCAGCGACGAGAACGACGCCATCGCCACCATCCATCATGCGCTTGATCTCGGCATCAACCTCGTCGACACCGCGCCGGTCTACGGCTTCGGGCAGTCCGAGGAGATCGTGGGCAAGGCGCTTCAGGGCCGGCGCGACAAGACGCTGATCGCCACCAAGGCCGGCCTCGATTGGAGCGGCGACGGCATCGTACGCAATTCGACGCCCGAGCGGCTGCAACGGGAGCTGGAAGATTCGCTGCGGCGGCTCAACACCGACATCATCGACATCTACCAGATCCACTGGCCGGACGAAGCGACGGCATTCGAGGAGACGGCGAAGACGCTCGAAGGTTTCCGAAGCGATGGGAAGATCCGCGCCATCGGCGTCAGCAATTTTGCGCCCGGGCACATGGACCGCTTCCTGAAGGAAGCACCGTTGGCGACGATTCAACCGCCCTACAATCTGTTCGAGCGCAGCATCGAGGACGGCGTGCTGCCTTACGCCAAGAAGCACGACATCGTCGTTCTCGCCTACGGCGCGCTGTGCCGAGGGCTCCTCTCGGGCAAGATCACCGCGGACACCAGCTTCGACGGCGACGATCTGCGCAACAACGATCCGAAGTTCCAGCCGGACCGGCGCGCCGACTATCTTGCCGCCGTGGACAGACTCGATGCGCTGGCCAAGGAAAAATTCGGCAAGTCGGTTCTGGCGCTTGCGGTACGCTGGATCCTCGACCGCGGCGACACGATCGCGCTATGGGGCGCGCGAAAACCCTCGCAGCTCGACGCCATCGAAGACGTCATGGGCTGGCATATCGATGCCGGCACCATGAAGGAGATCGACACGATTCTCGACGAGACGATCAGCAATCCGGTTGGTCCGGAGTTCATGGCGCCGCCGCCCTCGGCCAAGGCGGCGTAAGGCAGCTTAGCCTTCGGCACGGTGCGCCAACGCAAATGAGGGGCGCCGCGCCGCGGCACCCCTCGCGATGTTTCGAGACGGCCTCGCCTAGAAGCCAATCCAAGCGCCGCCGCGGTAATAGCCGCGACCTTCGCCGGCCTCGCGCCAGCGATAGCCTTCGCCCGGCGCCCAATCATCGTCGTAGACGTGGAGGTTCACGCCCGCGGGGTATTCATGCGTCCGCTTGACCCGCCAGCAATCTCCATCGCCGTTGCACACCACCGCGGCCGAAGCGGCGGTCGAAAAGGCAAACATGCCCAGAACCAAAACAGCACTTCCCAGATATTTCATAGCCTGTCTCCTTCTTCCTACGAGGTCGCAAACGTGCAACGGGCATTCGGGTTGCGCAGCGCGCAACACCGTTGCCTAGGAAGATGAAGGAGCGTTCAAGCGAATGGATACAATTTAGCCTAAGCACCCATCGCTTTGATGAACCAGCGCACGAGCGGGAAGGACACAGCGCGCGGCAGGTTGCGCACGGTCTTGAGGAAGCCTTCCACCTGGGGCGGAAAGGCGATCTCGTAGGGCCGCTTCGGCAGCTTCTCAAGGATCTTCCGCGCGCAGCGTTCCTTTGACATGACGAAGAGCTTCTTCTTCGGGTCGTAGGCGGCGTTGAGCGGCGTGTCGACGAAGCCCGGACTGATCAGCGTCAGGTCGACACCGGTGCCCCGAAGCTCCAATTTGAGGCTCTCGGCGAGATTGATCACCGCCGCCTTGCTCGCCCCGTAGCTGCCATTGCCGGGCCAGCCCGCATAGCCGAACAGCGAGCCCATGATGGCGAGCTGGCCTTCGCGCCGCTCCAGCATCTGCGGCAGCGCCGCGGCCACACCGTTGATCACGCCGTCCACGTTAAGCGCCATGGTCTGGTGGAAGCCCTCGAGATCGATGTTGCGGATGTCGAAGGGCACATACATGCCGGCGCCCAACAGCGCGAGATCGATCGGCCCCAGCTCGGCCTCGATCTTGGCGGCGCAGGCTTTCAACTCGTCCGGCTTCAACACGTCGGCGGGAAACGCCGTGATGTGCTCACTAAAGGCGGCCAGCGCGTCGAGCCGGTCGCTCGGCCGCGCCGTGGCGGCGATCTTTACGCCGGCGCCCGCCAGCCTGCGCGCGATCTCGCCGCAAATGGCGCCCGACGCGCCCGTGATCCACACCAATTTCCAGGGATATGTTTTCTCGGCCATGGTGCGCGCCTAGTCCACAAAGGGATCGTGCACGAGGATGGTGTCCTCGCGTTTGGGGCTGGTGGAGAGCAGCGCCACGGGCACGCCGACGAGTTCCTCGAGCCGGCGGACATATTTGATGCACTGGGCCGGCAACTCGCCCCATGACCGCGCGCCGCGCGTCGATTGCATCCAGCCTTCCATGGTCTCGTAGATCGGCTCGACCCGTGCCTGCTGACCTTGCGCCGCCGGCAAATATTCGATCTCGGTTCCGTCGAGCGTATAGCCGACACAGATCTTGAGCTCGGCCAGGGTGTCGAGCACGTCGAGCTTGGTCAGCGCAATGCCGTTGATGCCGGCCACGGTGCAGGTCTGGCGCACGAGGCACGCGTCGAACCAGCCGCAGCGCCGCGCCCGGCCGGTCACCGTGCCGAACTCCGCCCCACGCTCGCCCAGCTCCTTGCCCACCGCGTCTTTAAGCTCGGTGGGGAAAGGCCCCTCGCCCACCCGCGTGGTGTAGGCCTTGGTGATGCCGAGCACATAGTTGAGGGCGCCCGGCCCAACGCCGGAACCCGTGGCGGCCTGCGCCGCCACGGTGTTGGACGAGGTGACGAACGGATAGGTGCCGTGATCGATGTCGAGCAGCGCCCCTTGCGCGCCTTCGAACAGGATGCGGCTGCCTTTCCGCCGCTCACCGTCGAGCAGCTTCCACACCGTATCCACGTACGGCAGCACTTTGGGCGCGATCGCCGTGAGCTCGCCGCAGAGCTCATCGGCGCTGATCTCGGGCTCGCCCAAGCCGCGGCGCAGCGGATTGTGATGCGCCAGGATGCGCTCGATCTTCGGCTTCAGGCTCTGAAGATCCGCAAGGTCCATGACGCGCACGGCGCGGCGCCCGACCTTGTCCTCATAGGCAGGCCCGATGCCGCGCTTGGTGGTGCCGATCTTGCCGGCGCCCGCGGCCGCCTCGCGCAGCGCGTCGAGCTCACGGTGAAGCGGCAGAATCAGGGTCGCGTTCTCGGCGATACGGAGATTATCGCGGGAAATCTCGACCCCGAGCGCCTCGATGCGCGCGATCTCCTCGACCAAGGCCCAAGGGTCGACCACGACACCGTTGCCGATCACGGCCAGCTTGTTCTTGCGGACCACGCCCGAGGGCAGCAGCGACAATTTGTAGGTCGTGCCGTCGACCACCAGTGTGTGGCCGGCATTGTGGCCGCCCTGGAAGCGCACCACCACATCGGCGCGCTCAGACAGCCAATCGACGATCTTGCCCTTGCCTTCGTCGCCCCATTGGGAGCCGACGACCACGACATTGGCCACGATGAAATCCCCTGAATCCTGGAGAAAAACAAAGAAACGGCCCCGCGGAAGCGCAGGGCCGTGTCTGGTTATAGCGCGCGATGGACCGCGATGCGAGCCTTGCGATGCGAGCCTTGCGATGCGAGCCTTGCCTAGCCCCTCAAGCCGCCTCGGCTAACGCTTGTTTCTCGCACGCGAAGGCCCAGTCGAGCCACGGCATCAGGGCGTCGATGTCCGAGGTCTCCACCGTGGACCCGGTCCAGACGCGAAGGCCGGGCGGGGCGGCGCGATACGAGGCGATATCGTAGGCCACGCCTTCTTGCGTGAGACGGGCCGCCATGGCCCGGGGAAACGCGTCGCGCTGTTCGGGCGGAAGCGCCGCGATGTCCGGATCGACGACCTTCAGGCACACCGAGGTGTTGGAGCGCGTCTCCGGCGCGGTTGCGACGAAATCCACCCACGGGGTCTTTGCGACCCAATCGGCGATGGCTTTTGCGTTGGCGTCGGCCCGGGCCATGGCGCCTTTCAGTCCGCCGAGGCTTTCGACGAATGACAGCGCATCCATGTAGTCCTCGAGACAGAGCATCGACGGCGTGTTGATCGTCACGCCCTCGAACAAATCTTCCATGACCTTGCCGTCCTTCGTCATGCGGAACAGCTTCGGCACGGGCCAAGGCGGCGTGTGGCTCTCGAGGCGCTCGATGGCGCGCGGCGAGAGAATCAGCATGCCGTGCTGCGCCTCGCCGCCCAGCACCTTCTGCCAGGAGAAGGTCGCCGCATCGAGCTTGCCCCATTCGATGTCTTGCGCGAAGACCGCCGAGGTCGCATCGCAGATGGTCAGGCCCCCGCGATCGGCCGCGATCCAGTCCGCGTTCGGCACACGCACGCCCGACGTCGTGCCGTTCCAGGCGAACACCACGTCACGGCCGGGCTCGACTTGCGCGAGATCGGGCAGTTCCCCGTAGGGCGCCGTAAGCGCGCGCACATCGGAAAGTTTCAGCTGCTCGACGATGTCGGTGACCCAGTCCGCGCTGAACGCGTCCCAGGCCAGCACATCGACGCCGCGGGGCCCCAGCAGCGACCATAGCGCCATCTCCACCGCGCCGGTGTCCGAGGCCGGCACCAGCGCCACGCGATAATCGTCGGGCAGGCCCAGCAATTCGTGGGTCTTGAGCAATGCCGCCTCGATCCGCGCCTTGGTCTCCGGCTGACGGTGATTGCGGCCGAGCAGCGCCCCTTTCAGGGTCTCCACGGACCACCCCTTGTGCTTGGTGCAGGGGCCCGAGGAAAAGCGGGGATTTTCCGGCCGTTTCGCGGGCTTTGGCGGCAGGGTCACGCGGGGGTCTCCAGAACAACAGCAGGTGGACCACCTCGCCATACGGGCGGCGGAAATCGCCGTCAAGGCGCCCGCTTTGGTCCCTCGCCCAAGAAAAAACCGCCCGTCCAAAGGACGGGCGGTAAAGCTGGCAGTCGGCTGTGGTGGATGGGTTATTTGAAAGCGACAGGCATCGGCGCAGCGGCTTGATGGCCGAGCTTCCAACGCACGCCGAGCATCACGTCGTGCGAATGGATGTCGTTGATGTCCACGCCCGCATAGGAGCTGGAGTTGTCGTAGGCCGTTACCCGGCCGCTGCTCGCATCGCCCATATCCAGATAGCGATAGGAGAGGTCGAGCGTGACGGACGGGTTCACGTCGTACGCAAGACCGCCATACACGGCCCATGCAAAGTTCGTATCCGTGTTGTCGGTTGCATATGCCACGCCGCCGTTCGGGACGTTCACGTCCTTGAGGCCGAGCACGGAAATCGACGCCATGCCGATACCGCCGCCGACATAAGGCGTGATGCAAAACACGGTGGGAAGATCGACATAGGCGTTGGCGAGGCCGACCCAGCTTTCGATGTCGGCGGTGTATTCATTGGTGCCCGGGAGGAAGGTGCCGTCAGCGTCATTGCTGGCGCGGCTGAATGTGCCATTGCCACCGGGATAGCGGTCCTGCGCGATGAACAACGACTTGCCGCGATATTCACCGGTCATGTCGAAGCGCAGCCAAGAATTGAACTGATAGCCGACACCGATGCCGAAGAACGGCGTGCTCTTGATGTCCTCATGGGACACCTCGAAGTCGTTGAACTCGAAGAGTTCGCTGCTGATACTACCCACCGTCGGGTTGGCGGCACCGATAAAGCCCTTGAAGTAGACGGGGCCCGTGCAGCCGATGCAAGGCGCGGGCTCCAGCGGCGGCGGCGGCGGAAGACCGAGATCGGCGGCGTTGGCAGCTGCCACTGGCGCCATGGCTAAGGCAGTAGCTATAAGAATTGAGCGAGTCTGTCCCATCTGATTACCCCTTCTGACTGCAGCCTGTGTGGAGAGCCTCGTGAAACCGAGGGTCACGTCGGCTGTCTCATTCGGGGATGATCGGCGGGAATGGTTAACGGACCCCTAAAAGGGGTTTCAAAGCGGGACGGCTACAACCGGTAGCCCCCCTCACCGGGGCGCCGCGTCTCTAACGGTCTGAAAATGCAGTATTTAATTTGAGTTGTGCGTGGGCAGCTTTAGGCCGCGGCAGCGTCCGAAAGGGCGTGCACGATGTCGGAAACCACGGTTTTGACCAGCCCCACGTCGTCACCTTCCGCCATCACCCGAATCACCGGCTCCGTGCCGGACGGGCGAATGACCAAGCGGCCCGCATTGCCGAGCTTGGACTTACCGTCGTTGATGGCCCGCTGGACGCCGAGATTGTCGAGCGGCTGGCCGTCCTTGTAGCGCACGTTCTCCAGGATCTGCGGCAACGGCTCGAAGCGGTTGCACACCTCGCTCACCGGCTTGCCGCTCTGAACCACCACGGCGAGGATTTGCAGGGCCGTGACCAGGCCATCGCCCGTGGTGGAGAAGTCCGACAACACGATATGGCCGGACTGCTCGCCGCCCACATTGTAGCCGTGCTGGCGCATGTACTCGACCACGTAGCGGTCGCCCACCGGCGTGCGTGGAAGCCCCAGGCCGAGATCTTCCATGTAGCGCTCGAGCCCGAGATTGGACATCACCGTGGCCACCACGCCGCCGCCGGCAAGCCGTCCGCGCCGGAGCCAGAACTCGCCGATGACCGCCATGAGCTGGTCGCCGTCGATGATGCAGCCCTTCTCGTCCACGATGACCACCCGGTCCGCATCGCCGTCGAGCGCGATGCCGATATCGGCGCGCACTTCCTGAACCTTACGGATCAGGTTCTGCGGCGCGGTCGAGCCGCAATCCTTGTTGATGTTGAGACCGTTCGGATCGACGCCGATCTTGATGACCTCGGCGCCGAGCTCCCAAAGGGCTTCCGGCGCTACTTTGTAGCCGGCGCCATTGGCGCAATCGATCACCACGCGAAGGCCGTCGAAGCGCAAATTCCGGGGCAGCGTGCGCTTGGCGAACTCGATATAGCGCTCGCGCGCGCTTTCGATGCGGGTGGCGCGGCCAATCCTCTCGGGCTGGGCGAGCAGCCCCATGCTGTCGCCTTCCGTCAGGCCTTCGATTTCGGACTCCTGCTCATCGGTGAGCTTGTAGCCGTCTGGCCCGAACAGCTTGATGCCGTTGTCGATATAGGGGTTGTGCGAAGCGGAGATCATCACGCCGAGATCGGCACGCAATGACCGGGTCAGCATGGCCACGGCCGGTGTGGGCATCGGGCCGAGCTGAAACACATCCATGCCAACAGCGGTGAAGCCCGACACGAGCGCGGACTCGATCATATAGCCCGACAGGCGCGTGTCCTTACCGATCACCACCCGGTGGCGATGGGGACCATTGGTGAAGAGCTTGCCGGCCGCCATGCCGACTTTCAGCGCCACCTCCGAGGTCATCGGATACGAGTTGGCACTGCCACGGATTCCGTCCGTGCCAAAAAACTTACGAGCCATCCCGGTCTTTCCCCCGTCTGCGCCGCCAAGCGGTACTATTTTTCGAATTCACCTGACGTAACATAGGATTATGCTCCCGGTCTTGCGGGAGATGCATTCAAAAAATGTAAGCAAAGATTACATCGCCGCCCTGGATTAGGACCGCATTGCCTTAATTTTCGGTACCGAACATGCTCGCCCGCCACACCGCAAGGGCCTGGCGGCTGCCCGCCACGTCATGCACCCGGAACATCTGCGCTCCTTGGGCGGCGGACGCAATGGCCGCGCCGTGGCTCCCCGGCTCGCGGGACTTCGGCTCCTTGCCCTGGCCGAGCCCCCCGATGAAGCGCTTGCGCGAGGCGCCCACCAGAAGCGGCACGCCGAGCCCATGGAACAGGCTGATATTGGCGAGCAGCGCCAGGTTGTGGGCCAAAGTCTTGCCGAAGCCGAGGCCCGGATCGGCGGCGATGCGCATCCGCCCAATCCCGGCCTTCTCGCAGGCCTCGATGCGCGCCTCCAGATAGTCGAACACCTCCAGCACCACATCGTCGTAGCTCGGGTTGTCCTGCATGGTCTTCGGCTCGCCTTGCGCATGCATGAGCACGACATCGAGCCCCGCCTCTACCGCCACGTCGAGGCAGGCAGGGTCAAAGGTGAGCGCGGAAACGTCGTTGAGGATCTTGGCGCCGGCGCGTGCCGCTTCCCGCGCCACCGCCGACTTTCGCGTGTCGATGGAGACCACCGCGGGCGAGCCCTTGAGCCCTTCGAGCACCGGCACAACGCGGGCGAGCTCGTCTTCGTCGCCGACCGTATCGGAGCCGGGCCGGGTCGACTCCCCGCCAATGTCGATGATTGCCGCGCCCTGCGACGCAAGCTCCGCGGCATGGGTCACCGCGCCATCGGTCTCGTCGTAGAGACCGCCATCGGAGAAACTGTCCGGCGTCACGTTGACGATGCCCATGAGCACGGGCCGGGCGAGGCTGAAACCGGCAAAGGGCGCGCGTGGCCGCGTCACCCGCTCCAGCACGGTGCCAAGATCGGCGTCGTGCACCTCTTTCAGCGTTTGCGCCGTGCAGAGGCGGCGCCGCGAATTGGTGGGATCGCCCTCGATGAGGACCGCGCTCGTAAAGGCGATCGGCCCGCCCGCAAGCGGCAGCGCCAGACCGTCTTCGACCGCGGCCTCCGCCGGCGGCCCATAGAGGAACCCAATGGGTCTGAGATAGAGTTTCGCATCAGCCATGGCCGAGCCTTAGCACAAAGCAACATGCCCGGCGAAAGGCCGGGCATGTGCAAATCTCTGGACAGTGACCGCCGAGCCTATGTCGGCTGAGGCTCCATGCCGCCCGCGTCGGGCTCCGGCGGCTTCTTGCCCCGGCCGGCCGTGGGCACCGCCGATTGTGGGCCTGGACGCGGCGTGTCCTCGGCGACGTCCTCGCGTACCGGCGGCTTGCCGTTGATCAAATCCTTGATCTCCTGCCCGCTCAGCGTCTCGTATTCGAGCAGGCCGCGCGCAACGGTGTGCAGATCGTCGAGATTCTCGGAGAGGATCTTGCGCGCGCCTTCCAACCCTTCGTCGACGATGCGGTGGATCTCCTCGTCGACCATCGATTGGGTCTCGTCGGACAGGTTCTGCGTGCGCGACACGGAGTGACCGAGAAACACTTCTTCCTCGTTGTCGCCATAGGCCAGCGGCCCGAGCTTATCGGACATGCCGAACTGGGTGACCATGGCGCGCGCGAGCTGCGTCGCCATTTTGATGTCGGACGAGGCGCCCGAGGTGACCTTGTCGTGGCCGAACACGATCTCCTCGGCCACACGGCCGCCCATGGCCACGGCGATATCCGCGTTCAGCTTGGCGCGCGTGTGAGACAGCATATCTCTCTCAGGGAGCCGCATGACCATGCCGAGCGCACGTCCGCGCGGAATGATGGTCGCCTTGTGGACCGGGTCGGAGGCCGGCTGATGCAGCGCGACGAGCGCATGGCCGCCCTCGTGATAGGCGGTCAGCGTCTTCTCTTCCTCGGTCATAACCATGGAGCGGCGCTCCGCGCCCATCATGACCTTGTCCTTGGCATCCTCGAACTCATGCTGGGTGACCAGCCGCTTGGAGCGGCGCGCGGCAAGCAGCGCCGCCTCGTTCACGAGATTGGCGAGGTCCGCGCCGGAAAAGCCCGGCGTGCCGCGCGCGATAATGCGCAGATCCACGTCGGGTGCGAGCGGCACCTTGCGCACATGCACTTTGAGGATCTTCTCGCGGCCGATGATGTCGGGACGCGGCACCACCACCTGGCGGTCAAAACGGCCGGGCCGCAGCAGCGCCGGATCGAGCACGTCGGGCCGGTTGGTCGCCGCGATGAGGATAACGCCCTCGTTCGCCTCGAAGCCGTCCATCTCGACGAGCAACTGGTTCAGCGTCTGTTCGCGCTCGTCGTTGCCGCCGCCGAGGCCCGCGCCACGATGGCGGCCGACTGCGTCGATCTCGTCGATGAAGATGATGCAGGGCGCGTTCTTTTTCGCCTGATCGAACATATCGCGCACGCGGGACGCACCCACGCCGACAAACATCTCGACGAAATCGGAACCCGAGATGGTGAAGAACGGCACGTTCGCTTCGCCGGCGATGGCGCGCGCAAGCAGCGTCTTACCGGTGCCCGGAGGGCCGACCAGCAGCGCGCCGCGCGGAATACGTCCGCCGAGCTTCTGGAACTTCTGCGGATCGCGCAGGAACTCCACGATTTCTTGCAAATCTTCCTTCGCCTCGTTGACGCCGGCGACGTCGTCGAAGGTCACCCGGCCATGGCGCTCGGTCAGAAGCTTCGCCTTGGACTTGCCGAAGCCCATGGCGCGGCCGCCGCCCGACTGCATCTGGCGCATGAAGAAAATCCATACGGCGATGAGGAGCAGCATGGGGAACCAGGAGATCAACACGCCGAACAGCGAGGGCACGTCCTCCTCGGACGGCTTGGCGGTAATCTTCACGCCTTTGCTGTTCAGCTTCTCGACCAGATTGGGGTCGTTCGGGGCATAGGTCTGGAAAATCCGGCCGTCGGTGAAGTGCCCGGTGATCTGGCTGCCGGCGATGGTCACATCCTGAACGTTGCCGCCATCGACCTCGGAGAGAAGCTGGGAAAAGCTGATCTCGTTGCCGCGGACCTGCACGCCCGGCGTCTGGAACAGGTTGAAGAGTGCGACCAGGAGAAGCCCGATAAACACCCAGATGACGAAATTACGGAAGTTCGAATTCATGAACTGACCTGAAGGCTTGATTTACGGCATGCACTCATCCGCGCGCGCCCCCAAAAATCCTGGCTAGAATGGCTTATTCAGTCTCGTTAACATAGGAACCGGCACTTCTTTTGCCAAGTAAAGCTAACGGAAAGAGGTGCACGCTTTCTCAACGGCTTAGGTTCGCTGTGGCGACCCGCCCCACCCTCTCCAAATCGCGCCCCGAAAGGAAGGTCGCCCGGCAGTCAAGGCTGTCTTCGTGGCGCGAGGATGGCGCGGGCACGAGCCCCTGTTGATCGAAGTCAGGGAGACAAATCAGCGTCTTGCCACGCCAGCAGGCCGGCAGTGTCCGCGCGGCGACGCGCGGCATCGAGACGGGAAGGCCCGCGCGCTCTTTGAGGGCCCGCAGACCCTCCTCCCCCAGAGCCCGCACGGTGATGGGGGCGGAGGTCCCCGCCCCAAGCTCGATGCGGAAGCGATTATCCCATAGCGCCCGCTCGCCGGGGCGAAGCGTCAGCACCGGCAGCCCGGTCTTCCGGACCTCACGGAAGACAAAAAGGCGCCCGCCCTTCGGTGCGATTCGGCAGCGGCCGAGCGTATGGGCCTTGTCCGGATGGGCCTTGAGCGCGGCAAACAGGCTCTCGAGCTTGACGAGCCGCACCGGGTCCACGCCACCCCCCACCGCATTGAGCAGCCGGGAGAGCGCCCGCAACGCGATCTCATCGGACGCCTCGCAAAGCGCGGCCAGGTCGAGCGCCGCATAGCCCGCCGGGCTCGTCTCTCCATGACGGGCAAGGAAGCCGTCCGTGGCCGCGTCCAGGGCCGACCGCGCCCGCCGCAAGCGGCGCGCCGAAAGCGCGATCGCCTCGGCCGTAAGGCCAAGCTCGGCCAGCGAGGCCATGGCGCCCCGCAGGCATCCACGCTCGAAGCGCGAATCCACATTGCTCGGGTCGGTGACGAAGGGGAGGCCCGCGTCTTCGGCCGTGGCGACCAGGCGCGCCTTCGGCACGTCGAGCAATGGCCGCAGCAATGTCAGTCCGGCCCAAGATCCCTCTTGTGGAATCGCGGCAAGACCGTCGAGGCCGCTGCCGCGCTTGAGCCGCATCAAGAAGGTCTCGGCCTGATCGTCGAGATGATGCGCCGTGACCAGGGCCGGAATGTCGTGGGCATGGCAGAACCCGGCCATCAAATCGTAGCGCGCTGTTCGCGCGAGCGCCTGCAGCCGCGCATCCACCGCACCATGCTCCCAGGTCAGGATCGCATGCGGAAGACCGAGTTCCTTGGCGACACGACCGACCATCTCCGCTTCGGCGCGAGAGCCCGGCCGCAAACCGTGATCCACCGTCAGCACGAGAAGGGCGCGGTCGCAGCCCCGCGCCGCGCGCCACCGCGCCGCCAAATGCAACAAGGCTAGGCTGTCGGGGCCGCCCGAGACCGCAAGAGCGATGCGCTGAAAGCGCGTCAGCGGCGCAAACAAGGCTTCCGCCTCGTTCTCGGAGAGGGCCTGATCGCCCATCTCACCCCCTAGCTGGTCTTGTTGGATCACTGCCAAATGTGTTTGACCCACAAAGAGCCGCCCCTCAAGGGCTAGTTGCGGGCGGCGCTCGGTGCTCTCACGACCGTCTGCGCACGGCGATTCTGCGACCGGCACGACATCGCGCTGCAGTCGGCGATCAGCCGCTCCTTGCCGTAGGAGACGGTATGGATGCGTCCCGAACGCAGTCCGTTGCGCTTCAGGAAGTCCTTCACAGCCGTGGCCCGTTGGGCGCCGAGCTCCAGGTTATGCGCACGGGTCCCCCATTCGTCGGCATGGCCTTCGATGGTCACCTGGTATTGGGGATGGGCGTTGAGCCAGCGAATCTGCCGCCGCAGGATGGACTTCGCATCTCCCGAGAGCGCCGCGCTGTCCCCCGTGAAGTGGACGACATCGCCGGATCTGGAGGCAAACTCCTCCGCGCTGACGGGCGCCGCCGCAGTGCCCAATTCGTACTGTTCGGGCTGAGGCGCCTGGCCGGAACAGGCGGCAATTGCCAAGGAAATGGCCATGAGGCCCGCAAGATCGCAGGCGCGGCCAATGCCACCGCGCAGACGCATGAACTCGATACTCCCGCCTAGCCTTAATTTTGGGGAAATCGTAGGAGCCAAGCCGTTAACGGGCCCTTAGCCGGTTAAGGCCGCGGAAAGCATAAAGGCTGGGGATCGGAAGCGGTCAGGAGCGGCAGGCGGTGCGCGCGCAATCGGCGCGCCTCAAGCCATCAGGGTCAGGCTCCTGAAGGGGCAGAACACAGCCCCAAAAAGGAAAAGGATGCCTAGAACGCCGCAGCATCTGCTACGGCGTTCCGGCATCCATAATCCCGTTGGTTGGAAACCCGGAGGTTTCCGCAGGCGCTCGCGCGATAAAGCGCGAACCACCTGCTAAACCAGGATATTAGCCAAGCTTCAGCGGCTCAACCACAACGGCCTTCTCGTGATGGCCGAAGCAGCCACCCAGAGAAACGGCGGCGGCCACGAGCATGGCGGCTGCGATAACGCCCTTCAAACCCTGCATGGTCTTCTCTCCTTTGGTTAACGGCAATTGCCGTCTTTGCATGTACCGGTGCGGCGTATTCAGATCAAGATCGGACTGTTGTCCGCAGACCGTTTTGCCGGTCATTGATGCGAAAATGCCACTCCGAATCTCATCCTCCAGCCCCTCGAAACTATCTCCCTCAGGGACACCGATCAAGCTGTGGTTAACGACGTTGGGGGCCCTGAATCAAGAATGGGTAATCGGGTGTTGTATTTTGGCCGCAACTGCCGCGCGAGCCCTCTGCAACCACCGAAAAAGACAGAAATCCGCCGTTTAGGGCTGAGAGACTGGGTCTGTGAGGAGCGTCACCGGCAGACCGGCTTCCTTGATTCGGACCAGCACCTGGGCCACATCGCCGTAGGATGAGGCCTTGTCGGCGCGAATCCAGACCTGATTGGGCCCAAACGTTTCGCTGAGCGCGGTGAGCTTGGCCACCAGGTCCTCGAAGCCGACCTCCGTGTCCTGGAGGAAGACCTTTCCGTCCGCGTCCACGGTGATGCTCAGCGGCGCCTGCGCCTGGCCCACGGGGCTCGCCCCGGCCGCCGGCAGCGCCACATCGGGCAGATTGGCCTTGGCGTCAATGTCCACACCCACGGTGAGCAACGGCGCCGTCACCATGAAGATGATGAGCAGCACCAGCATCACGTCGACCATGGGCGTGACGTTGATCTCGCTCATGGGCAGTCTTGAGCGCCGCCGTGCCCTGCGACTGGACAAGGCGCCACCGGGTTGAAGGGACTCGCTCATCTCCGCCTCACAGGCCCTTGTCGATCTGCCGCGACAGGATGGCGGCGAACTCGTCGGCGAAGCCTTCCAGGCGCGCCGCGTGCCGCGCGACTTCCGCGTTGAATTTGTTATAGAAAATAACCGCGGGGATGGCTGCCAGCAGGCCGAGCGCGGTGGCGAACAGGGCCTCGGCAATGCCTGGCGCCACGACCGCGAGGCTGGTGTTGTTGCTCGTGGCGATGGCCTGGAAGCTCGTCATGATGCCCCACACCGTGCCGAACAGGCCGACAAAGGGGGCGGTCGAGCCCAACGTGGCGAGGAAGGTGAGCCGGCGCTCCAGCCGCTCGACTTCACGGCTGATGGTCACGTCCATGACCTTCTCGACGCGCAGTTGCACCCCCGGCATGGGCCGTGCGGCACGTTCTCCGCTCTCCCGCTCCGTCGAGCGCTTCCATTCGCGCATCGCCGACACGAACAAAGCCGCCATGCCCACGTTCCGGCGCTGCGCCAGGGCCTGATAGAGCTCATCCAGTGATTGGCCGGACCAGAACACCTGCTCGAACTTGTCGGTCTCCTTGCGCGTCTTGGCGAACAGGAAGAACTTCTCGATGATGATCGCCCAGCTCCACACCGAGGCCGCGAGCAGGCCGACAATGACGAGCTGGACGACGATATGGGCGTTCAGAAAGAGCTGCAAAATCGACAGATCGACGGCGACATCCGACGGGTTCATTCACGGCCTCATGACATGCGCGGTCGGAGCTCTGCCCCCGGCTTAGCGGGTGCACGGCTCCAGCCGACGCAAAGTCCCGGTTGTATCCCTCTTTGCTACGTTCAACACGCTTGATCAACGAATCGTTCAAGGGCGCCGCGGACCAACTGACCCAGGCGCTGCGGCTTGCCCGCTTCCGACACCAATACGACACTGACCTTGAGCCGCGCCAGCACCATCCCGTCGCGCCGCACTTCTTGTGATAGCACCAGCGTTGCGCCGCCGATCTCGGCACAACGCGTCACCACCTCCAGCACCTCGTCGATCCGGGCGGGCTTGAGATAATCGACCTCGATGCGCCGTACGACGAAGACCGCGGGCTCGCCTTGTTTCGGATTCGCGAGGCTGTGGTGATCGATGCCGAGCATGCGAATGAAGTCGGAGCGGCCGCGCTCGCAGAATTTCAAAAAGTTGGCGTGATAGACGAGGCCGGTGAAGTCCGTGTCCTCGAAATAGACACGCACCGGCAAGACATGGGTGTCGCCCTCGATGCGCCCGGCAAGGTCAGGCCAATTGCTCACTCTGCGTCGCTACCGTTGAACAGCGGGAATTGCGCGGGCTGCGCCGGCGCAACCCCGAGATGCTCGAACGCGAGCCCTGTGAGCACGCGGCCGCGCGGCGTGCGCGCGATAAAGCCTTGCTGCAATAGATATGGCTCGATGATCTCCTCGATGGCATCGCGCGGCTCCGACAGTCCGGCGGCGATCGTCTCGATGCCCACCGGCCCGCCGCCATAGTTCACCGCGATCAACTTCAGATAGCGGTGATCGAGCGCATCGAGCCCGCGGCCGTCCACTTCGAGCTGCGACAGCGCGCTGTCGGCGAGCTTGGCGTCGACGGCGCCCGTGCCTTGCACGGAGGCGAAGTCGCGCACGCGACGCAACAGACGCGACGCGACGCGCGGCGTGCCCCGGGCGCGCCGGGCAATCTCGTGCCCACCCTCGTCCGTCAGCGGCAGCCCCAACAGACGCGCCCCGCGCCGCACGATCTCTTCGAGCTCCTGCACCGTGTAGAACTCGAGCCGGATGGGAATGCCGAAGCGTTCACGCAACGGCGTGGTGAGGAGCCCGGTGCGCGTGGTGGCGGCGACCAGCGTGAACCTGGAGAGGTCAATGCGCACCGAGCGCGCGGCGGGGCCTTCGCCAATAATCAGGTCGAGCTGGAAGTCCTCCATGGCAGGATAGAGGATCTCCTCCACCGCCGGGCTAAGCCTATGGATTTCATCAATAAAGAGAACGTCGCGCGCTTCTAGATTGGTCAGCAGTGCCGCGAGATCGCCCGCCTTGGCGATCACCGGGCCGGAGGTCGCACGGAAATTGACGCCGAGCTCGCGGGCCACGATCTGGGCGAGCGTGGTTTTGCCGAGCCCCGGCGGGCCGGCGAACAGCACATGGTCGAGCGCTTCGCGGCGCGATCGCGCGGCATCGATAAAGACTTTGAGATTGGAGCGAACCTTTTCCTGGCCGATGAATTCGGACAGCGTCTGCGGCCGGAGCGCGGCGTCGGGCTGATCTTCGTCGCGCTTTGCCGCTGCCAGCACACTCTCGCTCATTGGGCGAGCTCCTTAAGCCCGAGGCGGATCAGCTCCTCGGCCCGCGCCTCGCGTCCCACCACCGCAATCGCGGTGCTGACCGCCGCGGCCGCCTCGCCATGGGCATAGCCGAGATTGGTGAGCGCCGAAACCGCATCGCGCGCGGCAAGTCCCTCGGGCAATACGGCGATCGGGCCTGGTGCGCCAGGAACGGAGAGAGCCGGCGCCAGCGCGGGCATCTTGTCCTTGAGCTCGGCGACGATGCGCGCGGCGACTTTGGGGCCGACCCCTTGGGCACGCCCGACATGTCCCTTGTCCTGAAGCGCCACGGCGTTGGCGAGGTCGGTGGCGCTCAGCGTGCCGAGCACCGCGAGCGCAACCTTGGCGCCCACGCCTTGCACGGTTTGCAGCGCGCGGAACCAGGCCCGCTCATGCTCGCTGGCGAAACCGTAGAGCCGCACGCCGTCTTCCCTGAAATGCGTGTCGATGGATAGCGTCACCATTTCGCCGACCGGCGGCAGCGCGGAGAGCTGGCGCGCGCCGAGCGTCACCTCGTAGCCGACACCGCCCACGTCGACGATCGCCGCAGTGAGCGAGACCGAGTCAACGATACCTGTGAGCTTGCCGATCATGACGCGGCCCTCTCGGCCGTCGCGATCGATTCCGCGAGCTTGGCCCAGGCGCGCGAATGCGCATGCGTAATGGCGATGGCGAGCGCGTCCGCGGCGTCCGCGCTGTCTGGTGTGGCGCGCGGCAACAGGCACTTCACCATGGCCCGGATCTGATCCTTGTCGCCATGACCGGCGCCGACCACGGTCTTCTTCACCGCGTTCGGCGCATACTCGGCGATCGTGAGCCCCGCCAGCGCGGGCACCAGCATGGCGATGCCCCGTGCCTGGCCGAGCTTCAACGTGGCGGCGGCGTCCCGATTGACGAAGGTCTGCTCGACGGCCGCCTCTACCGGCGCGAGCTGGGTCAGCACCTCGGTGAGCCCGTCGAACAATTGGCGCAGGCGATAGCCGAGGCAACCGCCTGAATCGGAGCTCACCGAGCCGCAGGCGATATAGCTCAGCCGGACGCCATCGGTGTCGATAACGCCCCAGCCGGTCCGGCGCAAACCCGGATCGATGCCCACAATGCGAATCGCGCCCCTCATGGGCGAATCGTAGCACAGGGCGCGGCTTGAGCAGGATGCCAGCACGCGCAAATCAACGCGGGCCTAAGGAACGGATCTCGCCGGCCCGGCTTTGGAGATCGTGGCATCGTGCGGCGGGATACCATAATGACCGCGGGCGTTTGTGCGGTCGCCCGTTGGTGTGAGATAGAGGGCTCATGCCGAACCCCTAAAGGCTTGGTCTGCCGTCAATCGTCCTCATTGTCGTGCCCAATGTCTGGCGCCAACGGGTAAGCCATTGGCAGCGAAGAGGAGTTCCTGGGCCTCAACCGGCCTGGAAGAAGATACCGAATATGCCGAATTGCCGACATCTCCTGGTTCTCGTGGCGGCGAGCCTCGTGCTTGTTCTCGCGCTGGCCACCGCGCCGGCCGTGCAGGCCCAAGACACCTCCGTGCAGGCTCAAGACACCTCCACGCCGGCTGGCGAAGCGGCGCCCAGGACGGAACCCCCCAAGCCTGAAGCCGTGACCCCTGAAGCCGTGACCCCTGAAGCCATGACCAATGGCGACAGGACCGTTGCCGCGTTCAGCGAGGCGCTCAACCAGTGGACAGAACAACTCAAAACGCAGGAGCAGGCGATCGCCGAGGAGGCGACGACGGACGACGAGCTCAGGGCGATCCCGGATCTGCTCGAGGCGGTGCGCGAGAGCATTGTCGAGCAGCGCGCGGGCCTCAAGCCGAAGCTGCAGGACGCGCGCGAGCGGCTGGCCAAGCTCGGCCCTGCGCCAAAGGACGGTGCCCCGAAGGAAAGCGCCGAGATTGCCGCGCAACGCAAACAGCTGGAAGCCGACGTTGCCGACATCGACGGCAAGCTCAAGCAAGCCGACATCGTCTTCGTGCGCGCCGACCAGCTGATCGACGCCGCAAACGACGAACGGCGCGAGAGATTCACCGAGTCGCTGTTCCAGCCGGTGCCGAACTTCTATTCCACTGTCCTCCCGGAGGGCTTGGAGCTCGTTTCCCTCCGCAGCAAGCAAGTGCGCGCGAAGGCCGGTGACTGGTTCGAACGCATCTGGGACATTGGCACCGTCTTCTTTGTCCTTTTCTTCCTCATTCCGGTCGTCGTGGCCGTGGCCGTGTGGAAATTCATCGACCGGCTAAGAGAGCGTCACGAAGCAAGCCGGGATGCGGAGATGGAGGTGGAACCGAACCTCCAAGAATGTGGTGCAGCGGCCCTCAAGAAATCCGTGTGGCGAAGCCTGCCGATCTGGGCGGGGCTCGCGGTGTTCTATGTGATTTGCGCGTCCGCCGGGCTCGCCAACCCCACCCTTGACGGGTTCCTTCTCAAGGCATTGCTCTCGATCGGCTGGGCGGTCCTCCTGGCGAGCCTGATCCGCCAATCGCTTGTCCCCGACAACGACGCGTTCAAGATTATCCCGGCGAGCGAGACCATGGCCTGGCGCATCGCCGGGCTCCTCTGGGCCCTTGTCGCAGTCTGGTTGGTCGACCAGCTTTCGGTCCTGATAGACCTCGTGGTGTTCATGCCCTACCAGGTCTCCATCCTGCGCTCGGCAGTCTTCGCCGCCCTCTACGGCACGCTTCTGGCCGCCATCTTGTTCGCGGTTCAGTCTGGACCCGTCACGCGCAGGGCCGCCTTCAGCGGCTGGCGGGCCTGGCTGTTCACCTTCATGGCGCTCCAGGTGGCGGCCATCTTGCTCGCCATGCTGCTCAGCTACGAGTCGCTCGCACGCTTCATCGGCACGCACATCGTGTCGACGGCGGCCGTGTTGTGGATCATGTATCTCCTGCATCTCATGGCGGAGGACATCTCCAGCGTCAGCGTCATCTCAGGCGCGCCGATCGACGACGACCTCGAGGAAGAGGAGGACATGGGCGCGCCGTCCCTGCTCACGATCCGCATCATCGTCAGCTTGCTCCTGGACATCGCCATCATCGCCGTGGGCGTCACGATCCTCCTGCTGCTGTGGCGCTTCGACTGGGTCGAGGTAAAGGGCTGGATCCAGGCGGCGTTCTTCGGCTTCCAATTCGGCAATTTTCGCGTCTCGCTTCAATCCGTGCTCATCGCGCTCGGCGTCTTCGCGGCCGGGCTGTTGCTGACGCGCTTCGTGCAGCGCTGGTTCACGGGCCGGGTCTTTACCGGCCGTCGCAGCGACTCCGGCCTGCACGAGTCGGCCAGGATCGGGATCGGCTATCTCGGCTTCACGTTGGCCGCGCTCGCCGGCATCTCCTATCTCGGCGTCGACTTCTCCAACCTCGCTATCATCGCCGGTGCGCTGTCCGTCGGTATCGGCTTCGGCCTGCAAAGCATCTTCAACAACTTCGTCTCGGGACTCATTCTTCTGGTCGAACGTCCCATCAAGATCGGCGACTACATCCAGGTCGGCGGCCAAGAAGGCACGGTCAAGAAGATCAGCGTGCGCTCGACCGAAATCGAGACCATTCATCGCCAGTCGGTGATCATTCCGAACGCCACGCTGATCACGGACCCCGTCACCAACTGGATGCATCTCGACAAGAGCTGCCGCCTCGATATCCCCATCGGCGTCGACTACGGCACCGACATCGAGCTCTTGCGCTCGACGCTGCTCGGCGTCGCCGAGAAATATCGTGGCGTGCTGAAGTCACCGCCGCCGATCGTGCATTTCGCAGGCTTCGGCGATTCATCCCTCGATTTCGAGCTGCGCGTGTTCTTGCGCGACGTACGCGAGCGCATCAAGTCGAGCAGCGAGCTACGCTTCGCCATTCTCGGCGCGCTCAGGGACGCCGGGATCAGCATCCCGTTTCCGCAGCGCGACCTTCACATCAAGGATGGGGCGGCGCCCCCGGCGCGGGCCCCTGGCAAACGCAAACCGTCTACCGCCTAGAGCGCCGTCAACGGAAAACAAACGCATGTTCAATGGCTTAGCCGACCTAAACCAACCCGTAAGGCTGCCACGCTAATACGGGCGGCATGAGCGCGAGCAAAAAGGGCGGTGGGGAGGCAAGTCCGGGGACCAAACCCCAGACTATCGACGATCCCTATCGCCTTCTCGTCGAGAACATCACCGACTACGCCATCTACATGCTCGATCCCGATGGGATCGTGTCGAACTGGAATCTCGGCGCGCAGCGCTTCAAGGGCTACAGGCCGCAAGAGATCGTCGGACAGCATTTCCGCCGGTTCTTCACCGAGAAAGACCGGATCGAGGGCTTGCCGGAGACCATCCTGTGCACGGCCGAACGGGACGGACGCAACGAGTCGGAAGGCTGGCGTGTCCGGAAGGACGGCAACCGCTTCTGGGCCCATGCCACCGTCGACACGATCCGCGACGCTGACGGGCAATTGCTGGGCTTCGCCAAGATCACGCGCGACATCAGTGAGCGCCGCAAGGCCGAGGAGCGCCTCTATCGCCTCGCCCATTACGATCCGCTGACCACGCTGCCCAACCGCGTCACCATAGGCAACAAACTCGATGAAGCCACCGAGTCGAGCGCCACGGTGACCGTGCTCATGTTGGATCTGGATGGCTTCAAAGAGGTCAATGACACGCTGGGACATGCCGCCGGCGACATGATCCTAAAAGCCGCCGGCGACCGGCTCAGAGAGTGCATCGGCGAGCGCGGATTGGTCGGCCGTCTCGGCGGCGACGAGTTCGCGGTCGTGCTGCCCGGCCTCTCCGATCCCCTCAAGGCCACGGGGATTTGCGAGGAACTGATTGAGAGCTTCCACGCACCGTTTGCCTGGGAGGAGCAGGAAGCCCATCTCGGCCTGAGCATCGGCATCGCCATGAGCCCCAGCCACGGTGAGTCTGCCGAGGATTTGCTCGCCAACGCGGACTTTGCGCTATACCGCGCCAAGGCCAAGCCGCTCAAAGGCTATTGCGTGTTTCAGCCGAGCTTCCGCCAAGCCGCGCTCGCGCAACGCAACTGCGACCGCGAACTGCGCGAAGCGGTGGCCCAAGGCCAGCTCGAACTGCACTATCAGCCGCTTGTCCGCCTGGCCGACTACTGCGTCACCGGCGCCGAAGCGCTTCTGCGCTGGCGTCACCCGCAGCACGGTCTTATCGGGCCCAGCGCCTTTCTGGATGTCCTGGAACGCGGCCGGCTGGCGCAATCGGTCGGCGATTGGGAAATTTATGAGGCGGCGGCCATGGCCCGGCGCGTCCGCGAGCTTGGCAACCGAAACTTCCGCCTGAACGTCAATCTTTTCGCCACCCAGCTCCGCGGGGACGGCCTCGCGAAGACGGTGATGAAGGCCCTCGACGAGAACGGCCTTCCGCCTGACGCGTTGGAGATTGAGGTCACCGAGAACATCTTTCTCCAGGAGGGCGAGGCCATGGTTCGTCCGCTGCATCAGCTCCATGACCTCGGCGTGGGCGTCGCTTTCGACGACTACGGCACCGGATTCGCCTCGCTCAGCCTCTTGAAGCTCTTTCCCCTAACCCGGCTAAAGATCGACCGCAGCTTCGTGCGCAATCTCTGTACCGACAAGGAGGACGAGGCCGTGGTGCGGTCGATCGTCTATCTCGCCGAGAGCTTCTGTCTGGACGTTACGGCCGAAGGCGTCGAACAGGAGGATCAGCGCAAACGGCTTCGGGAACTTGGCTGCGAAAGCGCGCAGGGCTATTTGTTCGGCCGCCCCATGCCCGGGGAACGCGTAATGGAAATCATGCGCGGCGCGGCGCATAGCGGCTTGGCCCGCTGGCCCCGCCTGCACGCGGAGCCCCATGCCGACCCCGCAACGGCGCCAGGCCCCGAGACCAACGAAACGCCGCCGCTCGCCAAGCACGCCTAGACGCGCGGGATTAGAGCCCTAGTTGGACGGCGCCTGCGGCAGCTCGACGATTTGCCTCAAGCCCCCGCCGTCCTTGTTGGCGATGGCGATGCTCCCGCCGGCGCGCTGCACGATCTCATTGGCGATGGTCATGCCCAGCCCTGCGCCGGGAATATCTTGGCGGCGTGCCGGATCGGCGCGAAAGAACGGCTCGAAAACTTGGTGGATCAGCGCTTCCGGAATACCGGGTCCATCATCCTCGATGATGATCCGCGCGGTCCTGCCGTCGCCGGTCACGCTCACCCGCGCCCGAATGCCGTGCGTCGCGGCATTGATAATCAGGTTCCGAAGCGCGCGATTGAGCTTGAAGCGGCTCACGCGCACGGTGACGGGACGCAAATCCTCGCAAGCCACATCGAGACTCTGATCCTTGAGCTCGGCGCACATCTCCCCGACGAGCTCATCGAGCCGCAGGAGCTCAGGCGCGGCCGCGCCCGTCTCTTCACGCACCAGCATGATCGCGCTATCGGCGATGCGCTCCAGTTCCTCGAGATCGTGGAGCCATTTTGTGCGCTCCTCCTCGTCTTGGACGAACTCGGCCCTGAGGCGCATGCGCGTGATCGGCGTGCGCATGTCGTGGCCGGCCGCAGCCACCAGGCGCATGCGGCTTTCCATGGAACGCTTGAGCCGGGCCGACAGCGAGTTGAGCGCCTTGGCGGTGGCGCGCACTTCCGCCGGACCGCGCTCGGGCAGCTCCGGCATCACGCCGTCGGGCCCGACCGAAGCCACCGCGTTCTCCAGGAACACCAGCGGACGCACCATGCGATTGGCCACGAACACGCCGATCACCGCCGCACCCAGCGCGATAAAGGACAGCCATCTGAAGAGGGCCTTCCACGGCGCGCCTTGCGGCGGCATGCCAGAGGTCGGCATCCACAGCCAGCCTTTGTCGTCGAGGGGAACCGAAACAATCAGAGGCGCATGACGCCTCGCGCGCGACACCGTAACGGGAAGATCAAGCCCACGCTTTTTCAGGACTTCGCGCAACCGCGTTGTCGTTCGCTCATACACGCGCCCGGGCGCAGGCTTATCCTCGATCGTGACACCGTCCAGGCCGTAGCGCGTGAGCTGGAGAGCCATTTCTACCTGCTGCGCGACCCCATCCAGCGCACGCTCCGCGCGCTGAGGCGGCCCGAGCAAATAGAACAGCACCACGGTCAGCAGGCCCACGACCGAAACGATCGCGATCACGAGCAAGGCGGCAAATTTAATGCGGAGCGTGTTCACGCTTGTCCATCCTCGACGTCGACCTTGACGGCGAGCTGATAGCCGCCGTTGCGCACTGTCTTGAGCAATTGTGGATCGTTGTCGCCGCCGCCGAGCTTGCGGCGCAGCCGGCTGACCAAAACGTCGATGGAGCGGTCGAAGCCGTCGCCTTCGCGACCGCGCGTAAGATCGAGCAAGTGATCACGCGACAACACGCGGCCCGGCCGGTCTAGAAACGTCTTAAGCAAATCGAACTCCGCGCCTGTCAGGTCCACGTCCTCGCCTTTCGCATTCGTCACCCGGCGCATTTGCGGGTCCGCGGTGAAGCCCTCGAAGTGATAGACCTTGACCTCACTCGGCTCGGGTAGCATGTCCGCCCGGCGCCGCAACACCGCCCGCACCCGCGCGATGAGCTCACGCGGATTGAATGGCTTGCCGAGATAGTCGTCGGCGCCAATCTCAAGCCCGATGATGCGGTCCACGTCCTCTTTCAGCGCCGTCAGCAAGATGATCGGGACGCTGGAACGCTGCGCCCGCAAATCCCGGCACGCATCGAGGCCTGAGCCGTCCGGCAGCATCACATCGAGTACGATCAGATCGACGTGATGGGTCGCCAGCTGATCGCGCAGCTCCCGGCAGCTCTCGGCGAGAAGCACGCGGAAGCCCTGGCTCTCGATATAGCGCGCGAGGAGCTTGCGGATTTCCGGGTCGTCATCGACGACGAGTATGCGTGGCGTGGTGGAAGTCATCGAAGTCGCTCCTTCTAGCCTCGCCCAATGCTGGCAACGAGAGGATTCTTGTAACGGAAGGCGTCAGGCCCCGGTCCAGCAATGTTTCGACACAAAACGCCTCCGGTCAGCAACGTTCCGATACGCGCGGACCAAGAAGGGCAACGATCGGACCCTAGGTAGGGTCAGACATCAACAACGAGGATGCAGCAAATGAAGTTCTCAAAAAAGATGGCCTCGATCGCCGTCGTCGCCGCGCTCAGTATCGCGGGCCTCACGGCGGTGACCCTGGCTGCCGGTCCCGGCGGCGGCATGTCGGGCCTTAGCGCCTGGGCCGGTGAAGGCAAGCACGGCAAACCGATGTGCCACCGCGGTCCCGGCGGCAAGCATGGCAAATATGGCCGGCACGGACCGAAGGGCCCGGACTTTCTCGCCAAGAAGCTGAGCATCATGGAGACCGAGATCGGCATTCGCGCCAATCAGCTCGATGCTTGGCGCGACTTCACCGACGCGCTGCAAGCCACCATGAAGCGGCCCATGCGCGGCGGTCACGGCATGATGGCGCCGGGTGACAATGCCGAGCCCTTCTCGCTCGCCGAACGCTTCGCCGACAAAGCGATCGACCGCGCCAAGAGCGCCGAAGAGCTGAAACAATCAATCGCCACGCTTCGCACCACGCTCACGGCCGAGCAGCTGGAAAAGGTCACGGAGATCGAAGCACGCCTTCGGGCCCGCATGGCCAAGCATCACGGCTGGAAAGGCGGTCATCACGGCAAGGGTCCGCATAGCAAGGGGCCGGATAGCAAAGGCCCGCATGGCGGCCCGCCGCAGGCCACGTCGGACGACGATAGCGACGACGACTCGGACGAGTAATGCGCCTCCCCAGTTAGCCGCAACTCTCCGCGGTTAAGAAGCGCAGGAAGGCGGGAACCCATGGGCTCCCGCCTTTTTCGTGTTGCCTGAAGGGCGGGCAATCACGAGGGCGGCCGATTAAGAATCCGGGAAACCGAGACGCGCTTCGGCAGCCTCGAAGGAGCGGTCCATCGCCCAGGCCTCAAGGAAGCCGAACGGCATATGTCCGAAGACGGGTGTCAATTGAAGCTCCGCATAGAACTCGGAGCCGCCAGCGACCCCCGCGACATAGAATGCCGAGACGATCCCCGACCGGTCCGCCCCGCTGAGGCAATGAACGAGAATGGGGCGCTCGGCCGTCGACAGGACGTCGAGCAGCTCGTCCAGCTTCACGCCCGAGACGTCACGCCCCGACGACAATGGATAGTCGATCAGCCGGATGCCGTTGGCGTCGGCAGCCGCCTTTTCCTCACGGTACCATTCAAGCTCCGGATGCGGGCCCCGCAGGTTGAGGATGGTCTTGATCCCATACCGCTCGTGATACTTGGCGACCTGCGCACCCGAAGGCTGCGCCGAGCGGTAGAACTCACCAGGAACGACCGTATGGAAATTGTTGGTGGCGACAATGTAGAGCGCATAAACGCCGATCGCCCCAAGTACGGCGAGCAGCGTACGAACAATCCTCTTGCGCAGCATTCTTGATCCCCCCGGATCGATCCGATGTCTCCTGGCTCATAGGGAAGGATTGAGGCAGTTTTTAGGGAAAGACCGGCAATCTCGGTGCCTGGGCTGACCTGGCTCAGGGGCCCAGGGGCGCCTGGACCTCATTTTCCCGCCGGCATCGGCACGGCATTGGCGAACAATGTCTCACCCCATTCATGGAGCGGGTTGCCGAAATCCGACTCCGTATGGACCGCCTTCCCCTTCCGGGCCTCCCATTTCGCGCCATAGGTCTCATAGGGGAAATGGCGGATGTAGTAGTCGCAAGTCTCCTCCCAATGGGCGACCGACAACGACTTGCCATAGTGCTGGCAGGACAGATCCGTCTTGATGCTGGTCATGCCCCGCGGGGTGCGTCCGTCGCCTTCGGCAAAGCCGATCTCCGCGCGGTTGCGCCACAGCATCAGAATGTCGCGCTGCTCGGGCCCGTAGAACTTGCGGAAGTCGAGCAGCGCCTGGTCGGAGGTGTAGGGCGCATGGTCCTCCGGCGTCAGATAGGCATCGAACAGCTTCACGCGCACCGCATCGCACTCCTCTTCGCCGAGGCCCGCCACGAGCCCGCGCATGTCGCCGGTCACACGCTCGTCCGGATCGAAGCACAGCATCCACTCATGGGGCAGTTCCGCGCGCGCCATGTCGAGAAGCAGCCCGCGATGACGTCCCTCGGCGCGCTTGCGTGCGTCGATGTCCTGCTCCCAGGATCGATTGGCGACGATCAGCGCGACTTTGGGATGGCTGCGCAGGATCTCGACCGTCTCGTCGGTGCTCGCATCGTCATAGGCGACGATCGCGTCCACGTTGGCATCGAGATAGTCGAGCGTGTCGGGCAGGATCAGCGCTTCGTTGCGCATGCGCGTCATGGCGACAAGGAGATGCGTCTTGCCGAGCAGATCGGTATTGCCTTCGATGACCTGTTCGCTGTCGCGCAGCGGCCAGCGATGGACGGTGCGTGTCACACCCAAAAGCGGTCGATGACCGCCGCGATCCAAATCAACGCAGCCAGCGCGATGACGCAGAACACGCCCGCCGAGGCGAGGTCCTTGGTGACCTTGATGGCCTCGTGCTTCTCGGGGTGCACGTGATTGCACAGCCGTTCGATGGCCGTGTTCAGAAACTCGACCGCGAGCAGCAACAGCAAGCTGCCCATGAGCGCAACCCAGGTCCATACATCGGTGGCGACGAAGTAGGAGACCGGCAGCGCGATGAGAGTGATCGCCGCCTCTTGCTTGATGGCCGCTTCGGTGGCGAGGCCTTCGCCAAAGCCGCCAAGCGTGTTCCGGAAGGCCCGCCCGATACGCGATAGCCCACCCCTGCCCGGCAGCGCGGACTGCTCGCGCAAATGCTTATACTCGGTGTCTTGCGAAGGTCGTGTATCCATGGGTGGCTCCCGGCTCACGCGGCGGTCAGTTTTTGGAACACGTCCTCGTCCATATCGAAATTGGCGTAGACCTGCTGCACGTCGTCGGACTCCTCCAACGCGTCGATCATGCGTAAGAGCTTCTCGCCGGCCTCCTCGTCGACCGGCACATCGGTCTTCGATCGCCACAGAATCTGGATAGTGCGCGGCTCGCCAAAACGCTCCTCAAGTACTTTGGCCACCTCATGCAGCTCTTCCGGATTGCAGTAGACCGTGTGGCCGTCCTCGCCGGTCTCAACGTCGTCGCCGCCGGCCTCGATGGCGGCTTCCAGCATCTCGTCGGCCGTCGCCTTGTCGAGGTCGAACTCGATGGCCCCGAGCCTGTCGAAGTTGAAGGACACCGCGCCGGTTTCACCAAGATTGCCGCCATGTTTGGCGAATATGGAGCGCACTTCGCTCGCCGTGCGATTGCGGTTGTCGGTCAGCGCTTCGACGATGACGCCGACGCCGCCGATGGCAAAGCCCTCATAGCGGACCTCGTCGTAACTGGCGCTGTCCGCCTCCTGGCTCTTCTTGATGGCGCGGTCGATATTATCGTTGGGCATGTTTTGGGCGCGGGCCGCCGCAATGGCCGTCCGCAGCCGCGCATTCATGGTGGGGTCAGGCAACCCCATCTTCGCCGCCGTGGTGATCTCGCGGCCGAGCTTGGAGAACAGCTTGGCGCGCTTCTTGTCCTGCGCCCCTTTTCGGAACTGGATGTTCTTGAATTTCGAATGGCCTGCCATGGCCTGTTCCCTAGTCTTTAGCGGCCGTCGGGGTCAAGACCAGGCTGCCGCGCGATCCAGCACGGCCCCGTGGCCGCATTTAGCGAAGCTTTAACGCTAATAGCCTGACAACTAAAGGCTTGGGGCCTGCGAAAGGGCCCGCGCGTAAAAAGGGGTAAGGGGGATCACCATGACGCCGAAACGGAAGCCTATCGCCAGTGAGGCGCATGAGGAAACACCCAGCCTGCCGCAGCTCTGCTCCGAGGCCGCCGACCATGTGGCCCGGGCCCGGGTGGCGCTTTACGACGAGACCCTCGATGCCGATCAGGCGCTCACCCATCTGGATGACGCCATCGCCTGCTTGCAGCGCCTTTGGGCCCACGGCCGCGCGTCGGTCGACGGGGCGCCTGCTGCCCGCTCGGCCTAGCTCTCAGCCAACCAGAAGGCCGGCTCGGTTTGCGAGAGCCTACCGCCGAGCCTGACCGGCGCAATTGCGCGGGCCAAGCCGGTCGCGTCGTCGACCTCGATGCCGACGCCGCAGACCGTGGCCTCGCCCTTGGACGGGGCAAAGCGTTGCGAGGAGATCTTGGTGAGGAAGCGGTTGACCGGCTCCTCCTTGTCCATGCCGAGGATCGAATCGAAATCGCCGCACATGCCGGCGTCGCTGATGTAGGCGGTCCCGCCGTTCAGGATCTGCTCGTCCGCCGTCGGCACATGGGTATGCGTGCCGACCACAGCGGTGGCACGCCCATCGACGAAATGCGCGATGGCCTGCTTCTCCGACGTCGCCTCGGCGTGAAAGTCGATGAAGATCGCGTCGGCGCCCGATTTCAGCCCGCACGCTTCGATCTCTTGTTCGACCGCCCGGAAGGGATCGTCGAGATCTCCCATGAACACGCGGCCTTGCGCGTTGACCACCAGCACGTCCATACCGTTTGCCGCCTTGAAGAGTCCGGCGCCCCGGCCCGGCGTCCCTTGCGGAAAATTAATAGGGCGCAGCAAGCGATCGTGCCGCTCGATGAAGATGAGCGCTTCGCGCTGATCCCAAACGTGATTGCCCGTCGTCACCACGTCGGCGCCGGCGTCGATCAGTTCGGTGAAGATCGCCTCGGAAATGCCGAACCCGCCGGCGGAGTTCTCGCCATTCACCACGACGAAGTCGGCCGCGTAGCGGTCGCGCAATTTCGGCAAGGTCTCGAGCACGGCGACGCGCCCGGACCGGCCAACCACGTCGCCTAGAAATAGAATGCGCATGGCGTGCCGGGAAACTGTCGCGCGTGGATCATTCGGGGGTCAATACAGAATGGCGGCGGGAGCCGCCAGCTTAACGGGAGCCAGCGTCAGCGAGAGATGGCAGGGCCGCGATGGCCGTCGGAGGTAAGATTCCGGGAATCCCTACATAAGTAGGTGGGCGCCGAGTGACGAAGACCACGGTCCCCGCCAGGGTCAGCTCCCTTAGAATCTTATAGGGCCCTGGAATAATGCTCCTAACGCACCTCGCAGCCCGCCAACACAGACTATAGCGAAAGAAACTTGCCGAAACGACTAGCGTCTGTTGGCCGCATGGTTTGCCTGCCCGCCTTGCTGGAACCGCCCATTGAGCAGTTCCAGCCGCTCGGCCGCCTCGGCGATGCGGGCGGACAGATCGGCCTGCATTGCCTTGGCCGTCTCGTCCGAGGCCGACTTGTCGCGGCGGGCCTCCGCCAGCGCCATCTTTAGATTGTCGATCTCGCTCCGCAGTTCCCACAACTCGTCCGCGACGACCAGAGACGCCATGAGGATCAAACGGTCATCGCCGACTTGGCCGAACTTCCGGCGCATCTCATCGACATGCGAGCCAAGATACTCGGCAAGCTCCACGAGATGGGCCTCTTCGCCCTCGCTGCACTCCAGACGGTAGCTACGCCCGTTCAGCGTAACGCTGACCTGCCCCATGAAAGCCCCCAGCTCGGCAAACTTATCCCGGCATCGCCGGCACAATATGCTTCAGTGTCCCCATCACAACCTCGAGCCGCCCAGAGACTTCGTCATTGGCGGCCTTGAGACGCCTAACCCGGCTGCGTTCTGCTTCAAGATCGTCAAGGAGCTGGTCGCGCTCCTCGGTCAGAAACCGGAGTTCTTCCTTGAGGACCGCCACGGACGCATCGCCATCACCATGTGCGAAGGCCTGCTTCAGATGTCTTTCAAGTTCACCAAGCGCTGCATCCAGCCGCTGCAGTGCATCTGGTTCCTTCATTGCGCTCGCCCCTCCCCACTAGGCGCCGCCAACCCATTGCTCGCCTAGTTGCCGTTTGAACCAGCAGCCTGGCGAGAATGTGGTGACGCTATGTTCGATCTTCAACGACCGGCGGGCAACCCTCTTCTTGGCTATCCCGCAAGATTTGACAGTGGCGCAGGGCGTGTGATTTGAGACTGAGCCCTGCGAAACTCTGGTCAGCGCGAACGCGCCGTGGAAACCCCCTTGATCGTGGCAGCCGCCAAACCCAGGTGCCGTCTCTATTTGCAAGTCCCGGCACCGCTGACAGCGAAACTTGAATCTCAACTGGCCCAGGCCTTGGCGAGAACGTCCGTGGCCTGCGTTTTGCTCTGCGATAACGGCGAAGCAACGGAAGAAGTTCCAGTCGACCGCCTAATTGATCTTGTTCAAGGATCGGGGGTCGCCTGCCTCCTTGAAAACCGCATCGAACAAACCGAGCGCCTCGGGGCCGACGGCGTCCATATCGCCGCCAATCGTGACCTCTACGCCCAGGCGCGCCGTCTCCTCGGCGAAAGCGCAAATATTGGCGTGGGTTGCGGGTTAGACCGGCACGAGGCCATGCAGCTCGCAGAGGCGGGCACGGACTATGTCGCCTTCGGCTCGGAGACACCCAATATCGAGCCACCCAATATCGATGGCATCGATCAGTGTGCGGAACTCATCGCCTGGTGGTCGGAGATTTTCGTGGTGCCCTGCGTCGCTTGGAACATCGACAACCCAGCCCAGGCAGAGCGGCTAGCCGAGCTTGGCGCCGACTTCGTGGCGCCATCGCGCCTGATTTGGCAGGACGAGAACGCCGCCACCATTATTGCCGAGATCGATAGCGCCATCGGTCGCGTCAGGAGCTCCGCGTGAGACGAATTCTGGCTGGAGCGATCATTGCGGCGTGCGCGGTGTCGGCCGGCGCGCCGGCAAGCGCCAAGGAGAGCGAGTCCTATATCGCTTTCGCGGAAGGCAAGTACTTGACCGCATTGGGGCTTGCGGAAAAGGAGGCCGAAGCCGGCTCCAAAGAGGCCTACACCCTGATGGGGGAAATCTACGCCGAAGGTCTCGGCGTGGCCCAGGATTACGCCAAGGCGGCGGATGCCTATGCCAAGGGCGCGGACCTTGGCGACCCCAATGCCCAGTTCTCCCTAGGCCGCTTGGTTGCCGAGGGCCGCGGCGTGCGAAAGGACCCCGAAATCGCCGGCGACCTGTTCGAGCACGCCGCCAAGGCCGGCAATGCCGCAGCGCAATACAACCTCGCGCTCCTTTATTTGCATGGCAGCGGCCGCCTCGCGGACGAGATCAAGGCGGCTGAGTGGATGAAGAAAGCGGCCGAAAGCGGCAACCCCCAGGCGCAATACGATCTCGGCGCCTTCTATCAGTTCGGCCGGGGCGTCCCCATCGACAAGGTCAAAGCCGCCGAGTGGGCCGGCAAGGCGGCCCAGGCCGGGCTGGCCGCGGCGCAGGTCGAGTACGCGGTGATGCTGTTCAACGGCCACGGCGTCGACAAGGATGAGAAGCGCGGCGCTCAATTGTTCCGGCTCGCGGCGGAGCAAGGCAATCCCGTAGCCCAGAACCGCCTGGCCCGGCTCTACGCCAACGGCGTGGTGTACGACGTCGATCTGGTCCAGGCCGCCAAGTGGCATCTCCTGGCGCGCGACGCGGGGGTCAGCGACTTCACCCTCGACATCATGCTCTCCAAGCTCAGCGACGAGCAGCGTGTCGAGGCGGAGCGCGCGGTGGACGCGTGGGAGTCGGGGCGGCTGACCGAATAGCCGTCTCCACTAGATGCGGGGCCGCCTGCCGGCCCCTGCCCTTGACAGCAGAGGGGCCCCACGTCTTAAAGGCGCCACCTCCCCTCGCATCTCAAAGGGATTCCATGAAGATCAACGGCAACGAGATCCGGCCCGGCAACGTGATCGAGCACAAGGCCGGGTTGTGGGTCGCGGTCAAGACCCAGGCGGTAAAGCCCGGCAAGGGGCCGGCCTACGCGCAGGTCGAGCTGAAGAATCTCATCGACGGCACCAAGCTCAACGAGCGCTTCCGCGCTTCGGAGACGGTGGAGCGCGTACGGCTCGAGCAGAAGGACTATCAGTTCCTTTTTGCCGAAGGCGACATGCTCACCTTCATGGACGTGGACACCTACGACCAAGTCCAGATCCCGCGCGACCTGCTGGAAGACCGCGCCGCGTTCCTGCAGGACGGTATGACGGTCTCGGTCGAGAGTCATGAAGGCAGGTCGATCGGCGTGGCGCTCCCCGATCAGGTCACCCTCGCGGTGGTCGAGGCCGACCCCGTGGTGAAGGGGCAGACCGCGGCCTCTTCCTACAAGCCCGCTATGCTCGAGAACGGCGTTCGCGTCATGGTGCCGCCGTTCGTCGAGGCCGGTGAGCGCATTGTGGTCGACACCAACGAAGTCACCTACGTCAAGCGCGCCGAGTAGCCGGCTCCACCGGCAGCGAGAACAGACCAATGCCCGCATCCGCGTTGATGAACGTCATGCTCGCTGCCGCCCGCAAAGCGGGCCGCAGCCTCGCGCGCGATTTCGGCGAGGTCGAGCAGCTTCAGGTCTCACTGAAAGGCCCGGCCAACTTCGTCAGCGCCGCCGACCACCGCGCCGAGGATATTATCTTCACCGAGCTCACCCGCGCACGGCCCGGCTATGGACTCCTGATGGAGGAGCGTGGCGTCGTGGAAGGCGCCGATGCGACCCATCGCTGGATCGTCGACCCGCTCGACGGCACCACCAACTTCCTCCACGGCATTCCCATCTTCTCCGTCTCTATCGCTTTGGAGCGCGAGGGCGAGCTGGTCGCCGGGCTCGTCTACAATCCCGCCACCAACGAGACTTTCACCGCGGAAAAGGGCAAAGGCGCCTATTTCAATGACCGCCGCCGTTTGCGCGTGGCGGCACGCTCCGAGCTTGCCGCCGCGGTCATCGGCACCGGCATTCCCCATGCGGGGCGCCCCAGCCACGACCTGTTCTTGAAAGAATTGCGCGCCGTGATGTCGGCCTCGGCCGGTGTGCGGCGCCTGGGCTCGGCGGCGCTCGATCTCGCCTGGACGGCGGCCGGACGCCTCGACGGCTTCTGGGAGCACGGCCTCCGCCCCTGGGACATTGCCGCAGGCATCGTCATCCTGCGCGAGGCAGGCGCCTATGTGAGCGATACCGCCGACAAGGATACAATGCTGGAGACTGGCACCATCGTCGCCGCCAACGAGACGATCCATGCCAAGCTGTTGAAACTGCTGAAAGCTGCGGGTGGAAGCCCCATCGCGGCCGGCCCGGCCCCGAAATCTGCGGCAGCGGACTAGGTCCGGAGCCCGGCGCTGACGGCGCGCTGCGTCCTGTCCGGCAAACGTACAGCGGGCAATTATGAAGTTGTCCGCCCTGAGGTTGCCGTTTTGCGCGTCAAACTATTCGGTTAGTCTCTCGCGCGAGACCACATCATTCAGCAACGGCGGAACATGGCACCGAAGCAGTACAAGACGAAGCTCACGCGCCCGCAGGTCTTTCTTTGGCGCATGTCACTCTTTCTCATTCTCGCCGTTCTGCTCGCCATCATCCTCGATGGCCAGACCGCGCAACTCCGGCGGAGCTTCATGGCCAATCCCGGCCTGAATGCGCTCATCATCGGCGTGCTCCTGATTGGCTGCGTCTACGCCTTCCGGCAGGTCTTGCGGCTATTCCCCGAGATCAACTGGGTCAACAATTTCCGTATTTCCGATCCGGGCATTGCCGTGGAAAAGCAGCCGGTGTTGCTTCTGCCGATGGCCACCATGCTGCGCGACCGCACGGGGCATCTGTCGCTTGCCACCGGGTCCACGCGCACGCTGCTGGACTCCGTCGCCTCGCGCCTCGACGAGCAGCGGGAGACCACGCGCTATCTCGTGGGTCTGCTCGTCTTTCTCGGCCTGCTCGGAACCTTCTGGGGCCTACTCCAGACCGTGAGCTCCGTCGGCAACACCATCAGCGCGCTGGATACGGGCGGCGGCGAGAACGTGATGCTGTTCGATCAGTTGAAGGAAGGCTTGACCGGGCCGCTGTCGGGCATGGGCATCGCCTTTTCGTCCTCCCTGTTCGGCCTCGCCGGCTCCTTGATTCTCGGCTTCCTCGACCTGCAAGCGGGCCACGCCCAGAGCCGTTTTTACAACGAGCTGGAAGACTGGCTCGCCAACATCACCGAGCTGCAATCGGCGGACCCGGGCGACAGCGTGCAGCCGCAACTGCGTTTCGCGCTTATGGACATGCAGCGCTCCATGAGCGATCTCAACGAGAAAGTTGAACTGAGTCTCCTCAACGACAATACGGGCGACGCGGTGAAGGACCTCGCCCAAGGTGTCGACAAGCTCATCCGCCAGATGCGCGCGGAGCAGAAGGTCGTGCGCGAATGGGCCGACGAGCAGGCGCAGCAGCAGCATGAACTCGCCACCGTGCTGCGCCAGATCTCCGGCAAGCCCCCTGCGCCGGCGCGCGAGGGCAGCTAGTCATGGCTCTCGCCCGCGGCCGACGCACTCAATATTCGCCGAACTATTGGCCGGGCTTCGTGGACATGCTGTCCACGCTGCTGCTGGTGGTGATCTTTCTCATGGCCATGTTCATGGTCACCAACTACATCATCACCCAGGCCGCGAGCGGCAAGGACACCATGCTGTCCCGCCTCAACCGCCAACTCTCGGAGCTGACCGAACTGCTGGCGCTGGAGCAATCCAAGAACAATAGCGCCGAGGACAATCTGGCCGCGCTGCAAGCCACGCTGATCGACAGGGAATCTGAGAACCAGCGCCTCACCGGCCTTCTCAGCGCCGCGAGCGGTGAGACCGAAGGCGCCGAGGATCGCGCCAGCACGCTTGGCACCAAGCTCGACGAGCAGCGCAAGATCACCAATGACGCCCTGGCCAAGGTCGAGCTGCTCAACCAGCAGCTCGCCGCGCTCAGGCTCCAGCTCGCCGCCCTCAACGAGGCGCTCGAAGCCTCCGAGGCCAAGGATAAGGACGCCCAAGCCAAGATCGCCGATCTCGGCCAGCGGCTGAACGTGGCGCTCGCCAAGAAGGTCAAGGAGCTTGCCCAATACCGCTCTGATTTCTTTGGCAAATTGCGCCAGGCGCTGGGCAGCCGCCAGGACTTCAAGATCGTCGGCGACCGCTTCGTGTTTCCCTCGGACGTGCTGTTCGATCCCGGTTCGGCGGAGTTGAAGCCCGGCGCTTATTCCGAGCTCAGCAAGCTCGCCACGGCGCTCAGGGAGATCGAGGGAAGCATCCCGCCCGACATTGGCTGGGTGATGCGCGTCGACGGCCACACCGACATCAATCCCATCGCCACCCCCGAGTTTCCCTCCAACTGGGAACTGTCGAGCGCGCGCGCCATCTCCGTGGTGCGCTATCTCCTGAGAGAAGGCATTCCGCCGGAGCACCTCGTGGCCGCGGGCTTCGGCGAGTTCCAGCCCATCGACGCGGGCACGAGCCCGGAAGCGCTGGCGCGCAACCGCCGCATCGAACTCAAACTGACCGAGCGTTAGGTCTACTCCGCGGCGTCGGGGGCGAATTGCAGCTCGGCGAGCCGCGCATAGACGCCGCCCTGGCGGATCAGAGTCTGATGCGTCCCCTCTTCCACCAATCGTCCGCGATCGACCACCAGGATGCGGTCGGCGTTGATGACGGTCGAAAGCCGATGCGCGATGACGAGCGTGGTGCGCTTCTCCATCACCTTGTCGAGCGCCTTCTGCACCAGCGTCTCGCTGGTGGCGTCGAGCGCGCTCGTCGCCTCGTCGAGCAACAGGATCGGCGCGTTGCGCAACACCGCGCGCGCGATGGCGATGCGCTGGCGTTGTCCCGCCGACAGCGTCACCCCGCCCTCGCCCAGCACCGTGTCGTAGCCTTTGGGCAGTTCCATGATGAAGTCATGGGCATAGGCGGCTGTCGCGGCGTCCTCGATCTCGCGCCGGCTCGCGCTCTCGGCGCCGAAGGCAATATTGGCGGCGATCGTGTCGGCGAACAGCGCCGTCTCCTGCGGCACCACGGCGAAACGTGAGCGCAGCGCATTGAGGTCGGCCTCGTTCACCGCCACGCCATCCACCGCCACACGGCCCGAGGTCGCGTCGTAGAAGCGCAACAGCAGCGCGAAGATCGTGGTCTTGCCGGCGCCCGACGGCCCCACCAGCGCCACGCGTTCGCCCGGCTTCACGTGGAAGCTCACATCGTCGAGCGAGCGGGTCTCGGGTCTGAGCGGATAGGTGAAGGAGACATCCGCAAACGCGATCTCGCCGCGCGGCGGTTCGGGCAAAGCTTTGGGGTTGGCCGGCGAGGCAATTTCGGACTCCACCTCGAGTAGTTCGCCAAGCCGCTCCGCGGCCCCGGCGGCCTGCGCCACCTCGCCCCACACCTCGCTGAGACTGCCGACGGCGGCACCCGCGAACACGGCATAGAGCACGAACTGGCCGAGCGTGCCGCCGGTCATGGAGCCGGACAGCACGTCTTGCGCGCCGTACCACAACACCCCGACGACGGAGGCAAAGACGAGGAAGATAGCGATCGCGGTCAAGCCCGCACGCGCCTTGGCGCGGGCGTTGGCGGCCTCGAAAGAGCGATCCATGGCTTCGCTGAACCGTTTCGTGGCCGCGGCTTCATGGGTGAAGGCTTGCAACACCTTCACCTGGCCGAGGCTCTCGCTCGCAAAGGCAGAGGCATGCGCCAGCGCGTCTTGCGCGTGGCGGGATCGGGCCCGCACCGAACGGCCATAGGCCACCAGCGGCAGAACAATAATCGGAATGGCGATCAGCACGGCGAGCGACAGCTTGGTGCTCGTCACCACCATCATGATCACCGCGCCTAGCAAAAGCAGCGAGTTGCGGATGGCTTGGCTGATCGCCGTGCTCGCAGCAGCCTTGACCTGCGTCGTGTCCGCCGTGAGCCGCGACATCACCTCTCCGGAATGCGACACCTCGTAAAAGGCGGGGCTGAGCCCGGTGAGGTGCTTGAACACGTCGCTGCGGATATCGGCGACCACGCGCTCGCCAAGCCAATTCACGCAATAGAAGCGGGCGGCGCTCGCCAGCGCGAGCACGACGCCGACCCCGATGAGCGTGGCGAAATAAGTATCAATCAGGTCGGGGTCGATCCCGGAGAAGCCGAGGTCGATCATGCGCCGCATGGCAAGCGGCACGGCAAGCGTGGCCGCGGCAGCCACGACCAGCGCCAGAAAGGCGGCAGCGAGCATCACCTTGTTGCGGAGGAGATACGGCCTGAGCCGAATCAGCGGGCGCAAGGAAGCGCGCGCCGCCTTCTCCTCCTGGTGATCCTCCAATGGCGATTTCAGCCGATCGTTGCCGTCGGCGTTCGGGGATACGAGTTGCAAAAGAAATGCCCAGCTAGACTTCTAATCGGGGGGACTTTAAGGGCCTGAGCTTGCAGCGCAAAGGCTTTGATGCCGCGCCTTTCCGGCGCAGTCTTGTGTGGCCCGGAAAGTTCCAGTATAGGCTCGGCTCAACGAAACCTACGGATTTGCAAGGCCAAGGCCATGAAGAACGACATTCACCCGGATTACCACCAAATCAAGGTGGTGATGACCGACGGCACCGAGTTCATCACCTATTCGACCTACGGGGCGGAGGGTGACACCTTGAAGCTCGATATCGATCCCAAGACCCACCCGGCCTGGACCGGCGGCGGGCAGCACCTGATCGACCGCGGCGGACGCCTCAGCCGCTTCAAGAAGAAGTACGAAGGCTTCCTCAAATAGGCTGGATTACTCGGCCTCGGGGCCGAAAGCCTCCCGCAGCCGCGAGAGATGCGAGCTGAGGGGATGATCCCCCTCGCCTTCGGGCATCGGCTGGGTGAAATCGAGCATTTGATCGAGGCGGACAACCCGCTCCTGGAGCTTGACGCTCTGCTCGATCAGGTCGCGCAGCCGCTCCGGTAGGACCGCGAGATCGCGGGTGGGCTGATCGGCGCCGGCCACGGGGAGCTTGATCTTGCGCTGCTCCTCGACCGCCTGCTCGGCCGTCAATTCCCCTTCGCTCACCGCCCGGCGGATCAACAGCCAGGATGCAAGCTGCATTAGCCTTGTGGTGAGCCGCATGCTTTCCGTCGCATAGGCCAGGGAATGAGGCGGCCGCAGCTTGCGGGCCTCTTTTCGGCCGTCGCCGTCGAGATAGCCCGCCGCAGCCTCGACCAGGGCCATGCCCTCACGGAACACTGCCTTGAACTGGTCCGAGCACGCGAACTTCGCCCCGAACGAGACGGTCACGTTGTCATAGTCGTCGTTTTTGGATTTCCCCGCCATCGCCCCACTCCGTCACCCCTGAGCCCGGCGGCATAGTATGCCATGGGAAAGCGTTGTCGTCGCCTTCCGGTAACCAAGGTTAAAGCTCAAAATTCAGGCAAAAAAAGAGCCGCCTAAAAGGCGGCTCAGGAAGTTAACAGGGAGGCGTCAAACAGAGTGGAACAGGCCACTCAGATCCAGAGGACTGGATAACAAGACCCTACCCCCCAACTCCTAACAACCGGTTAAGACTAAGACCCGATTTACCTAAAGGAACGGTGAGCGGAGTTATCAGCGCCTAAACGCGGCTTCCGCGGCATTGAGAGACGACTGCTTGGCTTCGAGCGCCTGCTCCACCCGCGCGATCTCGGCCTTTAACGTCTCGATGAGCGCTTGGAGCTCGGCGACCGAGTGCTTACTCAGGTCCTGGCCGAGTTCCTGGCTCTTGGGCTTCTTCGGTGTGAGATCGTCGAGATCCATGCCGCTCCTTGAAGATGGCGCGTCCTTGAAGATGCCGCATCCTAGCATCGTGGAATTTCGCCCAAAATCCCTTTATCTGTCATTGCAAAACGATGAGGAACCGATGCTGCCAGAGACCATGACTGTCATCGAAGCGCGCGAGGCCGGCGGCCCGGAGGTGCTCGCGGCCGGGACGCGGCCCGTGCCCATGCCGGGCCCCGACGAGGTGCTGATCGCCGTCGAGGCCGCCGGCATCAACCGCCCGGACGTGCTCCAGCGCCAAGGTCTCTATCCCCCGCCCAAAGGCGCCTCCGATCTTCTGGGGCTCGAAGTGGCGGGCCCCGTCATCGCCGTCGGCGACAACGTCACCCGGTTCAACAAGGACGATTTCGTCTGCGCGCTGGTCAATGGCGGCGGCTATGCCGAGTTCGCGGTAGCGCCTGAGGCGACCACGCTTGCCGCGCCCGACGGCCTCGACGCCGTTCAGGCCGCAGCCCTGCCCGAGACGATCTTCACGGTCTGGCACAATGTCTTCGAGCGCGGCGGGCTTGAGCCCGGCGACTGGCTCCTGGTCCATGGCGGGGCGAGCGGCATCGGCACCACCGCCATCCAGCTCGCCACGGCGCTGGGCGCCAAAGTCATCGTCACAGTCGGTGACGACATGAAGGCCAAGGCCTGCGAGGCGTTGGGTGCGGTCCGCGCCATCAATTACCGCAAGGAAGACTTCGTGGACGTGGTGCGCGCGGTGACAGAGAAACACGGCGCCGACGTCATTCTCGACATGGTGGGCGGCGACTATATCGAGCGCAATCTGAAGGCCGCGGCGCTGGAAGGCCATATCGTGCAGATCGCCTTTCTCAAGGGTTCCAAGGTCGAGCTCGACCTGATGCGGCTGATGATGCGCCGCCTCACCCTGACCGGCTCGACGCTTCGGGCCCAAACCCCCGAGACCAAGGCGCGCATGGCGGTCGCCATCGAGGAGCGCATCTGGCCGCTGATCGCCGAGGGTAAATTCAAGCCGGTGATCGATTCGACATTTCCGCTAACCGAGGCGGCGGAGGCCCATAAACGGATCGACGATCCGGCCCATGTGGGCAAGATCATGCTCAAAGTGGCGTAGTCGAAAGACCCTCACAACCAATTGCTTATGCGAGCCTCTGCCCCTATATAGGGCCCATTCCCCTCAATTGGTTCGTTTGGCTCTTTCGCCTGAGGGGGCGGGAGAGACGGCGCCACCGTTTTACGCAAGGTTCGAGACTGATATGACCCGTACCCCTTTGATGCCCAAAGCGACCGCCGTTTGGCTGGTCGACAACACCTCCCTCACCTTCGAGCAGATCGCCGTGTTCTGCGGTCTGCACGTGCTCGAGGTGAAGGGCATCGCCGATGGCGACGTGGCCCACGGCATCAAGGGCATGGACCCGATCTCCTCCGGCCAGCTCTCGCGCGATGAGATTCACGTCGCCGAGGAAGACCCCAAGCACCGGCTGCTGCTGTTGGAGCCCAAGGTCGAGGTGCCCGAGGTCAAGACCAAGCGCGGTCCGCGCTACACGCCTGTGTCGCGCCGCCAGGATCGGCCCAACGCCATTCTGTGGCTGTTGCGCAACCATCCGGAACTCAAAGACAGCCAGGTCATGCGGCTCGTCGGCACCACCAAGCCGACCATCCTCGCCATTCGCGAGCGCACCCACTGGAATTCGCCGAATCTTGTCGCCCAGGACCCTGTGACGCTCGGGCTCTGCTCACAGATCGACCTCGACGCCGCCGTGAAGCGCGCCGCGGCACGGCTCGAGCGCGAGCACAAGAAGGCCGGCGGCGACCCGGCCAAGGCCGGGACGCTGCTGCCCACCGAGGAGACCATCGGCGCGACCACGCCTGAGGAGCCGGCACCAGAGGCTCCGTCTTCGTCCGACGATGCCATGGCCGCGTCGCTCGCCCAGGAGGCCCGCGCCGCCATGGCCGCGCCCGAGGAAGTGGAAGAGACCCCTGACGCCGAGTCCGTCTTCGCCAAGCTGAAGGACCTGAAGCACGAAGACGCTTCCGGCGACGAGACGCCGTCCGAATAACCCAGCGCGAGAAATTGCAACCATGCGCTGATCTTGGTCAGGCGATGCACCTGCACGTTTGACCTCGATCAAAGCTCGCGGGCGGCCGCCACGCGATTTTGCTCCCTCAACCGCTCAAGAAGGGGGAGCCGTCATGAGCCAATTCGACATTCTTTATCTTGCCTTGGTGCTGATCGCCTTCGGAGCGTTCGCCGCAACATTGGCCTATTACGCCCATCACTAGGCTCGTTACTCGCAAGGGCGCGCGCGCAAATCGACCGCAAAAGTAGATGAGCAATTGCTTTGCGCCTCCCGCCTTCGCTAGGGTGCGGCGAGGAAACGCACCCCGCCGAGACCATGGCCAATCCATACGAAGCCGGCCTCGACAAGACGCCGGCGAATTATCAGCCTCTGACGCCGCTCGTCTTCCTTGAGCGCGCGGCTTCTGTGCATCCCGAGCACACGGCCATCGTTCACGGCGGCGACAAGACCTCCTACCGCACATTCTATGCGCGGGCGCGTCAGCTCGCCTCCGCGCTTGCCCAGCGCGGCATCGGCCCCGGCGACACCGTCTCGGTGATGCTCGCCAACACGCCGGCCATGCTCGAAGCGCATTACGGGGTGCCCATGACGGGCGCCGTCCTGCACTCCATCAACACCCGCCTCGATGCGCCCGCGGTCGCCTTCATGCTCGACCACGCCGAGACCAAGGTCCTGATCGGCGACACCGAGTATGCGCCCGTCCTCAAGGAAGCGCTGAGCGAAGCCAAGGTGAAGCCGCTGTTGATCGACTATCGCGACCTCCAATGCGGCATCGACGGCGAGCGCATGGGCAATCTCGACTACGAGGAGTTCATCGCCGACGGCGATCCCGACTTCGCCTGGGAGATGCCGGCGGACGAATGGGGCGCGCTGGCGCTCAACTATACGAGCGGCACCACCGGCAACCCCAAGGGCGTGGTCTACCACCACCGCGGCGCGGCCCTGATGTGCTACGCCAACACGCTTGCGACCGGCATGGGCCAGCATCCCGTCTATCTGTGGACGCTGCCGATGTTCCACTGCAACGGCTGGTGCTTTCCCTGGTCGATCAGCCTCGTCGCCGGTACCCATGTGTGCCTGCGCGCGGTGCGCGCGGGGGCCATGTACGATGCCATCGCCGACCATCAGGTCACCCATCTGTCCGGCGCGCCTTTCGTTATGGCGGCGCTTCTCAGCGCGGGCGCGGACGAGAGGCGCGACTTCGGCCAGCGCGTCGCCTTCAACCATGCCGCGGCGCCGCCGCCCGCTGCCGTGCTCGCCAAGATGAACGCCGCCGGTTTCGAGCTGACCCATCTTTACGGGCTGACCGAGACCTACGGTCCGGCGACGCTCAACGAATGGCATGCCGCCTGGGACGAATTGCCGGAAGAGGAGCGGCTCCTAAAGCGCATTCGCCAAGGCGTGCGCTATCACGCGCTTGAGGATTTGACCGTGATGGATCCCGCCACCATGGAGAAGACGCCGGCCGACGGCGAGACCATCGGCGAGGTCATGTTCCGCGGCAATATCGTCATGAAAGGCTATCTCAAGAACGCAAGCGCGACGGAAGAAGCCTTTGCCGGCGGCTGGTTCCATTCCGGCGATCTCGGCGTGATGCATCCGGACGGCTATATCCAGCTCAAGGACCGCTCCAAGGACATCATCATCTCGGGCGGCGAGAACATCTCCTCCATCGAGGTGGAGGACGTGATCTACAAGCACCCGGACGTGGTGAGCACCGCCGTGGTGGCCAAGCCCGATCCGAAATGGGGCGAGACGCCATGCGCCTTCGTCGAGCTCCGGCCCGGGGCGCACGTCACTGAGGAACAGATCATCACCTGGTGCAAGGGCAAGCTTGCCCGCTTCAAATGCCCGCGTTACGTGGTGTTCGTCGACCTGCCCAAGACTTCGACCGGCAAGATCCAGAAATTCAAGCTGCGCGAACTCGCCAAGGACGTCTGTTGATGCCCCTGCTCCGCTTTGATCTGATCGAAGGCCGCAGCGACGACGAGTTGAAGACCCTGCTCGACGCGGCGCACCGCGCCATGCTGGCCGCCTTCAAGGTGCCGGAGCGCGACCGCTACCAGATCGTGCACGAGCACAAGCCGGGGCACATGATCGTCGAAGACACCGGCCTCGGCATCCCGCGCACGGACAAGGTGGTCGTTGTCCACGTGACCTCCCGGCCCCGCAAAAAGAAGCAGAAAGAGGCGTTCTACCGGTTGCTCTGCGAGGAGCTCGAACGATCCTGCGGTATCGCGCCCTGCGACGTGATGGTCTCGATCGTCGAGAACGCGGACGAGGACTGGTCCTTCGGGCTCGGCCGCGCCCAGTTCCTCACCGGCGAGCTTTAGCCCCTCGCCTGAGCCTGTGGATGAGCCGAAGGGCGAATCGGCTTAGTCTCCCTTGCATCTGAACGGGGGAGACAGCGCCATTCCGCTCGAGGAACACTTCAACGTCGTCGCCAGCTATGTCGCGCTCGTCATCGAGATCGGCGCGGTCATCGTCGTCGTCATCGGCGGCACCCAGGCGCTGTGGGGCGTGCTGGCCGCCGTCGTCACCGGTCAAGCCACCGGAATCCGCGGTCGCCAGATTTGGCTGAAATTCGCCACCTGGATCCTGCTGGCGCTCGAATTCGCACTCGCCGCCGACATCCTGCGCACCGCCGTCGCACCCACCTGGGAAGACATCGGGAAGCTGGCGGTGATCGCCACCATCCGGACCATGCTCAATTATTTCCTGGCCAAGGACATCGCCGCGTTCGAGGCTCAGGATTCCGGGCAAAATTCGCAGGCCACGCCCGCCTGATCCTAATCAGTTGGACCACTGCCCCAATATGTGTTTCAGTGGGCAAAGTCATATGGCGCACCGCAAATCGGCTGCGGAATGCCGTCCGGGCGCCACTAGGGGGTTTGAGACGCGACCTACGGGAAGCGTCCATTTCAGAGGCGGCGAGCGAGAGACGGCCCAATTCCCGCTTTTGAGCGGGAACCGGTCTTTCACGGGATTGAGGGGATGATCAAGCGAGCACGGACAGATACGCCGCGATTCCAGTTCATCCTGATTAAACCGTCTCACTACGACAAAGACGGCTACGTGGTGCAGTGGGTCCGCTCCACCATGCCGTCGAACTCGCTGGCCTCGGTGTTCGGCCTGGCGCAAGGCGCCGCCGACAGACAGGTCCTCGGCCCGGACCTCCCCATCGACGTGACGGCCATCGACGAGACCAACAAGCGGGTCAAGCCGAAAGAGATCATCCGCCTCATCGAAGATAATGGCGGGTTGGCCCTCGTCGGCATCGTCGGGGTGCAATCCAATGAGTTTCCCCGCGCGGTGGATATCGCGCGCTCCTTCCGGGATGCCGGCATCCAGGTGATGATCGGCGGCTTCCATGTCTCCGGCTGCCTGTCGATGCTCCCCGAGCTGCCCGACGACATCAAGGAAGCGCAGGCGCTTGGCATTTCCATCTTCGCCGGCGAGGCCGAGGAGCATATGGACACCGTCGTGCACGACGCGGCCAACGGCACGCTCCAGCCGCTCTACAGTCACATGAAGCATCTGCCGTGCCTCGCCGACGTGCCCCACCCGCCGTTCCTGCCCCACGATTTCGTGGACCGCACCGTCGGCAACGTGACGAGCTTCGACGCGGGCCGCGGTTGTCCCTTCCAGTGCTCGTTCTGCACCATCATCAACGTGCAAGGCCGCAAGTCGCGCTACCGCACGCCCGATAGTGTCGAGCAGATCCTACGCAAGAACTACGAGCAGGGCGTGAACCGGTTCTTCATCACCGACGACAATTTCGCCCGCAACAAGGATTGGGAACCGATCTACGACCGCATCATCAAGCTGCGCGAGGAGGACGGCCTCGACATCCGCTTCATGATCCAGGTGGATACGCTGTGCCACAAGATCCCGAACTTCATCGAGAAGTCGAAGCGCGCCGGCGTCACCCGCGTGTTCATCGGGCTTGAGAACATCAATCCTGCGAACCTGATCGCCGCCAAGAAGCGCCAGAACAAGATCACCGAGTACCGCAAGATGCTGCTCGAGTGGAAGCGCGTCGGCATCATGACGTTTGCCGGCTACATTCTCGGCTTCCCCAACGACACGCCGGAATCTATCAAGCAGGACCTCGAGATCATCAAACACGAGCTACCGCTCGACATGCTCGAGTTCTTTATCCTGACGCCGCTGCCCGGTTCCGAGGACCACAAGGTGCTCGCCGAGAAGGGGATCTGGATGGATCCCGACATGAACAAATACGAGCTGGAGCACGTGGTCACCGGCCACGCCAAGATGTCCAAAGACGAATGGCAGAGCGCCTATTACAGCGCGTGGGGTATTTTCTACACCAAGGAGCACATGGAGACGGTGTTGCGGCGTGCATACGCCTGCGGCATCAACATCCGCTCGCTGATGCCCGTGCTGTTCTGGTTCAAGAACGCCGTGCCGGTGGAAGGCCTGCATCCCCTGCAATGGGGCATTTTCCGCATCAAGCACCGCACCGACCGCCGCTCCGGCCTGCCGATCGAGAATCCGATCACCTTCTATGCGCGTTACGCCGCGGACGTCGCCCGCAAGGCAACCTTGCTCGGCAAGAGCTGGTTGGAACTCAAGCGCATCGTCAAGAAGATCGAGGCGGACCCGCGCGCCAGTGCCTACACCGATGAATCGCTGACCGCCGTCATCGACGAAGATGCCGAGCATATGGGCCTCTACACCCAGAACGAAGCCGCCCGAGTGGCAGTGGAGCGCGAGCATCGGGTCGCGGGCGTGAAGCCGAAGCAAAACGCCAACGGCCAGCCCGCCCTCGCAAACGGCAATGGCCGCGCCACCAATGGAAACGGCCACGACATGCCGGCCGAACGCTCCGAAGAGCGCCTGCCTGAGGCATCCCCACCGCTCGCCTAGTCTCGCGTCATGACGCCGAGCGAAGGCTTCAAAGAGTTCATCACCGATCAGCTGGCCGGGTTTGGGCCGGTGACCATCCGCAACATGTTCGGCGGCGGCGGTGTCTATGCCGACGGCGTGATGTTTGCCCTCCTTGCCGGCGATACGCTCTATCTCAAAGCTGACGCGACGACAGCGCCCGCCTTCGAAGCTGAAGGCATGAGCCCATTCACCTACACGCCGAAGGGCAAGGCACCGGTTGCCATGTCCTATTGGGAAGCGCCGCCGCGCCTGCTAGAGGATGCGGACGGGCTTGCGGCCTGGGCGCGCGAGGCGCACCGGATCGCACGCGCCGGCAAGACCAAGCCAACACGTCCCAAGACGCGGAAGATGCGCGTGCCGGCAAAGAAGGGTTCGTTGCGATGAGCAAGGACACACAAACCCCCTCCATTCGCCGGATCGTGGCCGGACAGAGCAAGGACGGGGCATCCGTCCTGGCAAGCGAGACGACGGTGGACGCCGTGGAGACGCCGCTCCTGCCCGGCGCGCAGTTCTTCAGCCTGTGGGGCGCGGACGAGAGCCCAAGCCTGCCCAATGACGGGACGGAGCCGGCCTTCCGCAACTGGTTTCCGCCCAACGGCGGCTTCCGATTCGAACTGATCGTGTTGCCGCCCGACGGCGCCAAGACCCCGGAGCCCGTCGACATGAAAGCGGCCTTGGCCGAGACGCAGAGAGTGTTGCCCGGCCTCATCGGCACGATGGACCCGAAGCATCCGGGCATGCACCAGACCGACACGGTCGACCTCATCTATGTGACGGAAGGCGCTTGTGTGCTCGCGCTCGACGGCGGCAAGGAAACCGTGTTGCGCGCAGGCAATGCGGCCGTGCTCAACGGTCCACGCCATGCCTGGCGCAACCCGTATCAAGAGCCCTGCGGGCTCCTCACCGTATCGATTGGCGTGAAACGCGAAGCCTAACGACGCCGATCAGTTCCCGCCGCCGAGCGCCCGGTTGATCATGTCGGCGAAACCGCCACCGCCACCGAAAATGCCACGCTTCTGGCGGGGCTGCTCTTCGTAATAGGCTTCGTTCTGACCGTAGGGGTGCTGTCCCGGGGCACGGGACGGCGCCAGGGCATGCGCCTGCATCCAGCCCTTGGCGGCGCTCTTCGGATCGGTCACCTCGACCCATCCTTCATTGCGCGAGACGACTTTCAGACTGCGGCCATAAGGGAAGGCGAACAGCATGGGCGCCTCTTCCGACGCCTTGGAGCGCATCGGCGCCCCGGAGATGATCACCTCGACCCACTGCTCGGTGTTCTGGTCGTCCCATTGCCCGGCTTGCGGCGGGCCGTTGGGGTCGCGCTGCGCCGCGTAAGGATCGCGTTGCGCTGCGTACGGATCGCGCTGCCCCGCCCGAGGATCGCGCTGGTCCGCAAAGGGATCGGCCGCGTTGGGATCATAGGTCTCGTCTTCCCGATAGGGATCGCCCGGAGGCTGCCAATAAGGATCGTCCTCCCGGGAATATCGACCACGCGCCGGCGGACCATAAGGATCACCCTGGCCGGCATAGGGATCGGGCGGGCGCCGCTCATCGCCCCACTGTTCGGCATCGTCGGTGCCCCATTGATCGGCACCGGGCTGAGAGCCCACGCCTCCATCAGGCAGCGCGGCCATGTCTTGCGAGGCCATGTCTTGCGCGGCTAGGTCTTGCGGCGCATCGCCATCGGCGGGAATGTCCTGGATCGCCGAGGGGTCGCCGGTTGCATCCGGGGCCGCGCTGGTCACCGTCTCGAAGGCCGGGATATCGCCTTCCGTCTTGGCGTCCTTGTCCTTCTCGGCAGGTTCTTCACGCGGCTCGGAGATCGCCTGCTCGTAGGCGAGCGAGCGTTTCACCGGCGTCTCTTCCTTCGGCGTGGCGACGGGGCCCGGGCTCAGGACCGTCCAAACAGCGCCAAGCGCGATGGCGCAGACGACCACGAGAGAAAAGATCAGCTTTTTGATCGGAGTTCTCCCTTTAGAAGAGCACCATTAGGCTGAGAAAAGGCGGCAATAGCGTGGCTTTGGCGCCCATTATCGCTTGGTTAAGCTTAATTTCGCGTGAACCGGCGTCTTCCGCAAGCGCCTCTGTGGACAGTACCGTGCGGCATAGAAACCGGCCGATCCGAGGCCGCATTGGCGCGCCGAAGCGCTAGGCAGGTCTTCCTGCCGACGGCTAAGATGCGGCACCAGAGAATCGCGCAAAGACGGCCCCTCAACAATGCTTTCCTACACCGAGCACGACAACGCCCAAGCGGTCGAGATCTCCCTGAGCGGACGCGTTTCCACCGCGGAATTCCACCGTGTCGCGGAAAAGCTCGAGGCCTTCATCGCGCGCCACGGCCAAGTGCGCGTGCTCGAACAGATCAAGGACTTCGAGGGCATGGACGCCGCGGCGCTCTGGCATGATGTCAAGTTCAGCTTCCGCCACCTCAAGGATTTCAGCCGCATCGCCGTGGTGGCCAATCCAGAGATCCATAATTTCTGGTCGAACCTGGTCTCGCCCTTCATGCAATGCGAGGTCGAGCACTTCGCGCCCGATCAAATCAACGAAGCTCGAGACTGGCTCATGTGGCCCGAAGGGGCCGCGGATGTCTGAGACGGCGCCAGCCTAGCCGTCGGTCGTCTCGCCGGGTGCGGCGTCCGGCATCTCTTCCGGATCGGACGGCGTCTCCTGGATCGACTCCAGATAGGCGATGATCGCGTCGATATCGTGGGGCTTGAATACGAAGATCGGCATCTCCGGATGGCCCGAGACGATGCCTTCGGCAAGCGATTCGGCCAAATCCTCGATGGGATATTTGCTGGACAGCGTCCGGAACGGCGGTGCTTCCGGGTTGGGACTATCGCCAACCAAGCCGACCGCGTGACACCTGGCGCAGTTCTCCCTGACAAGCACCTCGCCCTTGTCGGCAAGCCCTTTCTCCACGGCAAGGGCCGGCGATACCAGGCCTGCTGCGAACAGCACCGCTATCAAAACTCTCTTCTGCGCCCAGTCATTCATCGTACAGGACCCTCCCGCATGCGAATCGCGATTCGAAATCGGACAGTAGCCGTTCCGCAGGCCCCGGCGCGGACAAGCGTCTGATCGATGTCAGCCGCGCCTCAAATCCGGCCGAACAAACAGGGATGACAAAGAGGGATGACAGATAAGAATGGCCGCGAAGAGGCTCGGAGCCTCTCATTCGCGACCATAAATCTCCGCCCTAACGCCCAGCACACCCAGGCGCCTGGAGAAACTATCTTCGACCCAGCCTAGGGAAGCCGGGGCTTAATTAGTGCAGAGGGTCGTGACTCAGCCGCTCTATTTCATCCTTCAGACGCAGTTTTTGACGCTTCCATTCCGTGATCTTGAGCTCGTTGGCTGTTGGCCGTCCTTGCTCTTCTTCGATTTTACGATCCAACGCGCGGTGCCTGTGAGATAGCTCAGTGAGGTGTGCGTCTAGCGCCATATTCTTGACCTCCAAACGTCGATTGTCACCGCAACTATTCTGTCAAACTGCCGGCGACTTGTCTAATGCTTGGCTGATCCACGTTTCCGGGACGCGCGCGGCACCCGAAGTCGCACCCCGGGCAAGCCCTTGCACCGCTCCGCGTTCGGCAAGATACTGCGCGGCCGGGGAGCCAAAGGAGCAGAGACGCCCGATGGAAAGCGAGGAGATTCGCGAGCTTCGGGTGGTGCTGAGCAGGCTCAAGCAGGAACATCGCGACCTGGATAGCGCGATCAATGCGCTAGAAGAGTCCGGCCGCGCCGACGCTTTGCAGCTCAAACGCCTCAAGAAGAAGAAGCTTTTCCTGAGAGACGAGATCTCCCGGATCGACGATCAATTGCTCCCCGACATCATCGCCTGAGCTTGCGGTCGGCGGCCGCAAGCACCCAGAGGCCGAGCAGACCCCCGCCGATCTCAAGCCCCAGATAGACAAGCAGCAACAGGCTCGGGCGTCCGTCCACCACGAGGCTGATCACACGTCCGATCGCCAGCGAAAAGGCGAAGAAGATGCCCCAGATCACCGCTATGCGCTGCCAGGACGGCGTGAAGGCTGCGATGGTCCAGAACACCGCGGCGCCGAGATAGAGGCACATCAGCGCGCGGAAAACATGGATCTGGTCCGTGCCCGACACCGCGATATCGAGGATCTCAGGAAGCGACCGAGCGGGCGCCAGCCCATAGCTCAGCGCGATCGGCACGATCAGAAACACGATCAGCAACAGATAGAGTCGCATCAACTTGCTGCTCGGGGGAGAGGCAGGCGGATCCTGGGGCATCAAATCCTCGTCGCGCGCTATGAAGTCCTTAACGCAGCCGAATTGGCCGCGCACCGCAAGAGGAATAAGCGCCAGTCGCGCCTTGCCAAGCAATAGCGCACCCCTATAATCGCGCGCTTTCCTCGAACCGGCCCTTTGGGCCAGATCCCCCATGAGCGAAAGCAAGAGCGATGCGAATCCAGCCGTCGGCATCATCATGGGTAGCCGCTCGGACTGGCCCACGCTGAAAGCAGCAGCGGACGTGCTCGACGCGCTGAAGGTGCCGTACGAGACCAAGGTCGTCTCCGCCCACCGCACGCCGAAGCGCCTCTACGACTATGCCGCGACCGCCCGCGAACGGGGCCTGAAAGTGATCATCGCCGGCGCCGGCGGGGCGGCGCATCTCCCCGGCATGACCGCCTCCATGACGGAGCTGCCGGTACTCGGCGTACCGGTGGAAAGCCGCGCGCTGAAAGGACTCGACAGCCTATTGTCCATCGCTCAGATGCCCGCCGGGGTGCCCGTCGGCACGCTCGCCGTCGGCAAGGCCGGCGCCACCAATGCAGGCCTCCTGGCCGCCAGCATCCTGGCGCTCCTCGATTCTCGCCTGGCCACGCGCCTAGCGGCCTGGCGCGCCACGCAGACCGCCTCCATCCCCGAGACTGTCGAGGACCATGCCTGAGGAGACGCTGCCTCCCGGCAGCACGATCGGCATTCTCGGCGGCGGCCAGCTCGGCCGCATGCTCTCGGTTGCCGCGAGCCGGTTGGGCTTGAGAACACACATTTATAATGACGAGCCGGACGCCCCGGCCTTCGACGTCGCGGCGGAAACCACCGTCGGCGCCTATGACGACCCGGACGCGATCACCGCCTTTGCCAAAAGCGTCGGCGTCGTCACCTGCGAGTTCGAGAACATACCTGCGCAGGCGCTCGAGATTGCCGGCCGCGAGTCCCGCGTCTTCCCGCCGCCGAAATCGTTCGAGGTGGCCCAGGACCGGCTTGTGGAGAAAGACTTCGTCAGCGGGCTCGGCATCGCCGTCGCGCCTTACGTGGCCGTGGAGAGCCTGGGCGATCTCAAGGAGGCTCTCGCGCGGGTGCGCCCCCCTGCCCTGCTCAAGACACGGCGCTTCGGCTATGACGGCAAGGGGCAGGTCATGATCCACACACTGTGCGAGTCCGAAACCGCCTGGGAGAAGATCGGTGCCGCTCCATCCGTGCTCGAGGGCGTGATTCGCTTCGAGCGCGAAATCTCGGTCATCGCCGTGCGGAGCCAGGACGGTGAGACACGCTTCTACGACGTGGTCGAGAACGTGCATCAGGGCGGCATCCTCGCCACGAGCCGCGTCCCCTCCGATATCTCCGATTCCGCCGTATTCGAGGCCCGCAAAATCGCAGGCCGAATCGCCGAGGCCCTGGGCCATGTGGGCGTGCTGTGCGTGGAGATGTTCCAGCGCGAGGCCGAGGCCCCTCATCTGATCGTCAACGAGATCGCCCCGCGGGTGCACAATTCCGGGCATTGGACCATCGATGCCTGCTTGGTGAGCCAGTTCGAGAACCATGTGCGGGCCATCTGCGGCTGGCCTCTGGGAGATGTCGGACGCCACAGCGACGCGGTCATGACCAACCTGATTGGGGCCGATGTGGACGCCTGGCGCGACCTGGCGGGGGAGCCCGGTACGGGGGTCCATCTCTATGGCAAGGCGGAATCGCGGCCCGGGCGCAAGATGGGCCATGTCACCCGCGTGGCCCCGAAGATGTCGGACTAGAACTTTGCCGGGCGGTCTGGACAATCCACGGGCGTTTTGCTAGATCAGGCCCGGATGCGGGATCCAGGCCGGTTCTGGCCAGGGTCACTTTTGGCCCCGCACCAATCCCAATCAACGGCCAATTCGGAGATCTTAGGCGCGTGCAAGTCGTCGTTCGCGATAACAATGTCGATCAGGCCCTTCGGGCCCTGAAGAAGAAGATGCAGCGCGAAGGCATCTTCCGCGAGATGAAGCTCCGTAATTTTTACGAGAAGCCCTCGGAGAAGCGTGCCCGCGAAAAGGCCGAGGCTATCCGCCGCGCCCGCAAGCTCGCCCGCAAAAAGGCGCAGCGCGAAGCCGGCATCGGCCCGAAACCGCGCGGCCGCCGCTAGCCGCACTCTTTCAGTTTAGGCTGTTCGAGCCGGGAACACCGTTCCCGGCTTTCGTTTTGGCGTGCCTGCGCCGGCTATCTGTCGGCATCGGCCGCCGCGGCGACCTCGACCGGACGGCCGGCATGCGCAACCGGACTTGTCACGACCGGCTCCGCCACGACCGGCTTCGGCTGGAGGCTCGCGAGGAAATCGCGCACCCGCGCCCAAGCGCCTTGCTCGAACAGATCGTTATGACCCGCACGCGGCACGACTTGAAGCGTCTTCGGCTCATTCGCGGCGTGGAACACATGGCGCGCCTGATCGAGCGGAATGACATTGTCCCGGCCGCCATGGACGATGAAGAGCGGCACGGCGACCTGACCGATGCGGTCGATAGTGCGGTACTGGTCGACCATGATGTATTGCAGCGGCAGGAGCGGCCACATCAGCTTGCCGACATCGACCACCGAGGTGAACGGCGCCTCGAGCACGAGCGCCTGGGCCTCGCGCTGGAGGCACAGCCGCGTGGCCACGGCCGTCCCCAGCGACTCGCCGTAGACCACGATGTCGTGCGGCGCGACGCCGAGACCGCGTAGATAGTCGTAGGCGCTGACAGCATCCGCCGCGACGCGCGTCTCGGTGGGGCGCCCGCCCGAGCCGCCATAGCGGCGGTAGTTGAGCATGAACACGCCATGGCCATCCGCGCCGATGGCTTTGATCTTGCCCGCGCGGTCGGCGGTGTTGCCGTTGTTCCCGATAAAATACAGAAGCGTTGGCTTGCCCGGTCGCGCAGGCTTGTACCAGGCGATGAGCCGCGTACCGTCTGTCGCCTTGAACACGATCTCTTCCACACCGGAGAGACCCGCATCCTTCGGCGCAACCCGCGTCGCATCGGGCACGTAGACGAAATAGCGATGGAGCAATCGCCCCACGACACAGAACAGCGCGAAGATGCCCGCGAGGGCCACGAAAAGATTCAACATGGGGCCGGGAGTGCCTCTCTGCTTTTGTTGTTCTTAGTCTTGCGTCTCGTAACCCAACGGGGATGAATGACGGTTGAACGGCCCGTTCATCCATCGAAAACTTTTGGCCTCGTGCCGCGTAGCTACATGCGCATGGCGGTCGCGTTCCGGCGGGAAACAAGCCACCGCGGATCAACTCCTGCCGAAATGGCGCGGCAATAGCTGAAGTCAAGGCTTGCAGGGAAAAGTCGGCACCGCTCCGCCAGCGATACGCTAACGGACATAGGGGCGGATTCGAGCGGGAGTTGGGCGATTCTCAGCCCGATCTTGACGATTCTTCGTTCGATTTGAGATCGTTAACCACGCCGCGCTTTCGTCGCGCTACAGCGCCTTGGCGATCTCTTCCGTCATCTTCTTCGCATCACCCAGCACCATCATGGTGTTGTCGCGATAGAACACGGGATTGTCGATGCCCGCATAGCCGGATGCCAGCGACCGCTTGTTGAACAGCACGGTGCCAGACTTCCACACTTGCAGGACCGGCATGCCGTAGATCGGCGAGGCCGGATCGTCCTCCGCGGCCGGATTGACCACGTCGTTGGCGCCGATCACGTAGACCACGTCGGTCTGCGGAAATTCACTGTTGATATCCTCGAGCTCGAACACCTCGTCGTACGGCACGTTCGCCTCGGCGAGCAGCACGTTCATGTGACCGGGCATGCGGCCCGCCACCGGGTGAATGGCGTATTTCACCTCGACGCCCGCTTCTTTCAGCTTATCGGCCATCTCGCGCAACGCGTGCTGCGCCTGTGCCACGGCCATGCCGTAGCCCGGCACGATGATGACCCGGCTCGCATTCTTCATCATATAGGCCGCGTCCTCGGCCGAGCCGAGCTTGACGGGCTTCTGCTCCGCACCGCCCGCAGGCCCGGCCACTTCGCCGCCGAAGCCGCCGAGGATGACGCTGATGAAGGAGCGGTTCATGCCCTTGCACATGATGTAGGACAGGATCGCACCCGACGAGCCGACCAAGGCGCCGGTGACGATCAGCGCGGTATTGCCGAGCGTGAAGCCAATGCCGGCGGCAGCCCACCCCGAATACGAGTTCAGCATCGAGATGACGACGGGCATGTCGGCGCCGCCGATGGGGATGATGATGAGCACGCCGAGCAACAGCGACAGACCCACGATCGCCCAGAAATAAACCGGCGTCTGCTCCTGGCAGAACAGGACGACGCAAGCCACCAGCGCGACGGCGAGCGCGATGTTGATGACGTGCCGCGCCGGCAACATGATCGGCTTGCCCGACATGCGGCCGGACAGCTTCGCGAAGGCGATGATGGAGCCGGTGAAGGTGACGGCGCCGATCGCGGCACCGAGCGACATTTCGATCAGGCTCGAGACCCGGATGGCGCCCGGCGCGCCGATACCGAAGGCTTCGGGCGCGTAGAACGCGGCCGCCGCCACCAGCACGGCGGCAAGACCCACCAGAGAGTGGAACGCCGCGACGAGCTCGGGCATCGCGGTCATGGCGATGCGGCGCGCGATCACCGCGCCGATGGTCCCACCAACGGCGATGCCACCGACGATCAGTGCCCAAGAGAGCGCGGTCGCCGGTTGGGCGACGGCAAGCGTGGTGACCACCGCGATGGCCATGCCGGCCATGCCCATATAGTTGCCCTGGCGCGAGGTCTCGGGCGAGGACAGCCCGCGCAGCGCCAGGATGAACAGGACGCCGGCGACCAGATAAAGAAGTGCGACAAACTCAGCCGACATATTATCGATCCTTACGCCGGTACATGGCGAGCATGCGCTGCGTCACGAGGAAGCCGCCGAAGATGTTGATGCTGGCCAGGATCAGGGCAACGAGACCCAACACCTTGGCAATGACGTGTCCCGAGGAGCCCACGGCGTCAGCCGCCTCGACGGCGACGGCGAGCAGCGCGCCGACCACGATCACAGAGGAGATCGCATTGGTCACCGACATGAGCGGGGTATGCAGCGCCGGTGTGACGCTCCACACCACGTAGTAGCCGACGAACACGGCCAGGACGAAAATCGAGAACTGCGAGAGGAAGTCGTGGCCGCCCTCGGCCGCTTCCGCCGCATGGGCTGCTCCCACCCACGCCATGTCGGCCAACACGGCCAGCGCGAGGAGGACGAAGCCCGCGTGCAAGGTCCGTCTCGTCATGTCGTCTTACCTCCCTTGGGCTGGCGCGTTCCGCCGCTCTTCTTGGCAGGCGCCTTGGCTTTGGCCGCGGGCTTCGACGGCGCGGACTTGGCAGGCGCAGACTTGGCCGGCGCAGACTTGGCCGGCGCAGACTTGGCCGGCTTGGCACCGCTCGCGCCTTTTCCACCGAGCCGCTCGGCGACCATGGCATTGACGATGGCGCCGTCGCGGGCGATCGCCGTGCCTTGAGCCAGCTCATCCTCCCAATCGATGGCGAGCACCTTCTTTTCTTTGTCGATGAAGGGATCGATGAAGGCCTGAAGGTTGCGCGCGTAGAGGCTGGACGCGTTGACCGGCACTTGGCCCGGCAGATTGAGCAGGCCGAAAATACGCACGCCCTTGTGCTCGGCGATCTCGCCGGGCTTGGTCAACTCGGCATTGCCGCCGCGCTCCGCCGCCAGATCGACGATGATGGAGCCCGGCCGCATGCTCTCGATCATCGCCTTGGAAATCAGTTTCGGCGCCGGGCGTCCCGGGATCAGCGCCGTGGTGATGACAATGTCCTGGTTCTTGACGTGGTCCGCGATGAGCGCCGCCTGCTTCTTCTTATAGGCGTCGGACATCTCCTTGGCGTAGCCGCCGGACGTCTCCGCCTGCTTGAACTCTTCGTCCTCGACGGCGATGAATTTCGCGCCGAGCGAAGCCACCTGCTCCTTCACCGCCGGCCGCACGTCCGTCGCGGTGACGATGGCGCCGAGCCGGCGCGCGGTGGCAATCGCCTGAAGCCCGGCAACGCCGACGCCCATAACGAAGACCCTCGCCGCGGGCACGGTCCCCGCCGCGGTCATCATCATCGGAAGCGCGCGTTCGAACGACGCGGCCGCGTCGACCACACCCTTATAGCCGGCGAGGTTCGATTGCGACGACAGCACGTCCATGCTCTGCGCGCGGGTGATGCGCGGCATCAGCTCCATGGCGAACAGCGAGACGCCGGTCTTGGCCAGCGCGTCGAGCCCTTCGGCGTCGGAAAAAGGATCCAGCATGCCGATCAGCGCCGCGCCCTTCTTCATCGACTTGGCGATGGCAAGCGGGGGACGCCGCACGGTGAACACCACATCGGCGCCAGAGACGGCATCCGCGTCGCTCTTGGCGATCTGCGCGCCGGCGTCCTTGTAATCCTGATCGGAAAAATGGGACCGCAAGCCGGCGCCGGAGCGCACCGTGACCTTGGCCCCGGCCTTGACGAGCTTCTTCACCGTTTCGGGGGAGAGCCCGATCCGGGGCTCGTCCTTGCCTTCAGCGGGTACGCCAATCGCAATCATCGTGGCTCCCTCAGCGGGCAAACCGGCCGCAATGCGGCCAACTGCCTGCGTGGGTTGAATCTCAAAGTGTAGGGATGAACTAAAGCGAAGTCTGTCGAGAGGACAAGCTCAGCCTAGGTCAGGAAGTAGCCCATGAGCGCCACGATCACGACAATGCTGATCGTCAGATAAAGCGTGCCCTTGCAGAACATGTTGTACGTCCGCATGTGCTCGGCGTAGTCCATGTCTGGATGGCCCTCTTTGGGATTGATATGCATTCTACAGACCCCCGGTCGTTTCCCTGTTCGAGTGCGACTTTGCGCGCCCACGCGAGATAGCAAAATCTGGGGCATCCCGCAATAATTGCCGCCAGGGGCAAATCCGGCTCCAGGCCCCGTTTTCAGGCCATCAGCACGACCATATGCCCGTCCGGATCGCGAACCGCGGCGGCCTGCCCGCCATTCTTGAGGGTCACGATCCCCGGCGAAACGAAGGGGACATCCGCCGCCTCCAGCCTCCGGACGAGCCCGGCCAGATCGTCGACCTTGTGAAACTGGCGCGCCGAAGCGACGTCATTGGCTTTCAAGGACGCCGCCAGGGTGGGGCCCGGGGGCGTCCGATAGTGCAGGAGCTCCACATGGGGCGTCGGCACCTGCGTCGGCTGCAGCGCCACCACATCGACCTCACAGCCCATGAGGCCATCGAGCTGGTCCTGTTCGGGTCCGGTGTTGAGCGAGCGGCCGGCGATCCCGAAGCCGAGCAGCCCCGCATAGAAGGCAAGGCTCCGGTCCACATCCATCACCGAGATCGCCGTGTGATCGTAGCCGCGAATGCCGGTCCCGGCCGGCTGGTGCCAGACCGGGGCCCCGACGCCTGGCGGAAAGACGATCAGCTCCAGCGGATGCCCCTCCGGATCGCGGAACTTGAAGGCGGTGACGCTGCCCGTATTGGGCGGTAAGAGCACCGGGGCGCCTTGGGTGATCTCACCAGGCGACCCGCGCTCGAGCCGCTGCCACACCGCCGCGATGTCACCGGTGACCAGCGCCACATGTTCGAACCATTGATCGTTCGAAGCAGGCGCGGCGGGATACGGCGCGCCAGGGGGATCGAAGGCCACGAGCCTGACGATCTGCTGCCCGATCGCGACATCGGCGCCGCGCGCCGAAACACCCGCATCAAAGCCGAGCAGCCGGTTCCAGGCCGGATCGGAAAAGCGGCGCGCGGGCCCGACGCTCAGCCCTAAGGCATCCCGGTAGAACGACGCCGTGCGTTCCAAATCGGCGACGGTGATGCCGACCCTGAGGAGCTGCGTGACCGGCATGGGCGTTTTACCTCACTTGAAGGCGCCGGGCCGCGCGCCGGCCCATGTCTTGGGATCGAGCTGGAGGATCATCAGCGAGCAAGGCTCATCGCCGACTGTGCCGGAGCGGTGGCCCACCCGGCCTTGCGCGTCTTCCGTCGCGTTCTGATCGCCGCCAAAGGCGAGATCGCCGGGCCCCATCTCCACGCGGGTTCCGTCCGTCGACTCCACGAACCAGCGTCCCGACAGCGGCGTGATCCATTGCGGCTTCGGATTCTCGTGCCAGTCGCCATTGAAGCCGACCGGCAGAATGGAGAACAGGAGGCTGTTGTCTCCCGAGAGCAGACGGTCGTTCCATTGCGCCGCCGCCTTGCCGCCCATGCTCTGCCAATCGAACGATGTCAGCTCGCACCGCGTCTGATGCGTCGCCCCCTCGTCGTCCGTCCACAAATGCCAATAGGCGATCTTCGGATGCTCGGGGTTCACGCTCATTGGCCGCCTAACATGGCCACGACTGGGTAAGTCAGCGCAGCGGCCCTCTCGATGTCACCACCGACCGCCTGAATGAATCCGGCGTCATACATCACGTAGATCAACCCGCCGACGAGCCCGAAGTTCTTGAAGAAATCCCAGATATGCGGATAGCCCTCGCTCGAGGGCGACCAGAAGCGCGGATAGCTCCAGAAATTGTGGTAGACGACCGCCGTGATGGCGCAATAGCCGGCGAGAATGAACGCGGCGATGCCGTCATAGAAGCCGAACACGATCATCGGCGGCGTCAGAAGCTCCACCGCCATGGCCAGGACCAAGAGAACCGCACCACCCGGCAGAATGCCCGACGTCGCCTGCTTCAGCGCGTTGTCCCAGTTGAAGAGCTTGTCGAGAAAGCTGAACGGAAATATCCAGACGATGAAGATCCGCGCCAGCACCGGCAATGCGTCGTTGATCAGCCAATCCATCGTCAGCCCTCCTCTCGATAGACTCGCGTGCGTTTCGAATCCTCGGCGAAGTGGGCTTGGATCACAACCCTTGTTCGCCAGATCCTTCCGGTAATGGTACGCCCGCTTTAACGAAGGCCTCGCGCTGCCGCCGTGTGATATCGGCCAATTCTGCCCCCGCTATCGCCTCGTTGAACAGGCGGTGGAAATTCAGCTTGGCATCGAGACGCAGGAACACGCCGCCGAGCCCAATCGCCGCCCGGTCCATGAACACGAACTCCCGCGGCACCATCACCGGCCCTAACTCGCGCAATCCCTGATGCACCTTGAAGGCCTCCTGGCGGCCATAAGCGCCGTGTTTCACGTCGCCTGCGATGGTACGCACCTGGTCATCGAGCATCGGCCCATAGATAAAGCCTGCCCAAATATTGAGGATATCGATCAGCGCGTTGGAGAGCCCGGCGAAGCCCCAGGTCTCGTAAGCGTGCACGACGAGCGCGCGGTCGTTGCGTAAGAGCCCGTGATAGAGATCGATCACGCCCTGGACGAATTTCGGCGCGAACGTGCGCATGCAGCCGTAATCGAGCAGATTGATACCCGCGGCCTTGCCGTCCCCATCCTCGAACACCGTGTAATTGCCGAGATGCGGATCGCCGTGGATCACCCCGTAATGGCTGAAGGGGAACCACCAGGCGCGAAACATGGCGCGCGCGATTTGGTTGCGCTCTTCAAGCGGGCGATCCGTGTAATCGAGAAGCCGCCGGCCATCGAGCCAAGTCATGGTGAGGAGCCGCCGCGTCGACAGCGCGGGCAGAACCTTGGGCACGCGGATGCTGGGATCGGCGGCGAAGATGAGGCCGTAGAGGTTGGTATGTTTGGCCTCGAGTTCGTAGTCGAGCTCCTCGCGCAAGCGCGCCGAGATCTCCTTCAAAATCTCCGACGTTTCCACCGCGGGCCGCATGCGGCGATGGAGGGAGAAGAGAATGCCGAGCTGCGCCAGATCGGCCTCCACCGCCGACTGCATGTCGGGATATTGCAGCTTCGCCGCCAGCAGCCGCCCATCATGGGCCACCGCGCGGTGCACTTGCCCGAGGGACGCGGAGGCCGCCGCCTCGTGCTCGAACGTCGTGAATTTCGATTCCCAGTCCGGCCCCAGCTCCGCCGCCATGCGCCGGCGCACGAACGACCAGCCCATGGGCGGGGCCTGGCTCTGGAGCTGGCTGAGCTCGGCGGCATATTCGGCCGGCAGCGCCTCGGGGATGGTGGCGAGAAGCTGCGCCACCTTCATGATCGGTCCCTTGAGCCCCCCCAGCGCCGCCGCAAGCGCCGCGGCATCCTTGTCCGCTTCCGGATCGAGCCCAAAGAGGCGGCGGCCGGCGATACGCGCGGCCACGCCACCGACATTGGCCCCGACCCGGCCATAGCGTTTGGCGCGGGCGGAAAACCGGTTTTTCTCACTATCCGAGGGGAGATCGGTCATAGGGTGACAAACTGACAAAAAGCATGGGGCGACAAATAAAGACGTTCACGCACGGGCAAGACTTCCCGCATATAGGGACCCTTCCAACCCTTCGCCCATCCCCTCCCTCATTTGGCGTCAAAGACCTGCTAACGCGATGTCGAAACTTCTGAGAGCGATTGTCGCCGCCGGCCTTGTCGTGGGTGTGGCGCTCTTGGCGCTTTGCGTGTTCGCCAATTGGTATCCCGCGCTCGACATCGTCAATGACGGTCTCCCCTTCTTGGCCGCGGGGACCGTGGCGCTGCTGGCGCTTGCCTTCGCCACGGGCTCCCGCAAGCGGATCGGCGCGACGGCCATTCTTCTCGCCCTGATTGTCACGCTGCTGCTTTCAGGGCTGCCGGGAATGGCACCGCAGGCGCCCGATGGCTCGGAGCGCTTCTTGCGCGTCGTGACCTTCAATCTCTGGGGCCGCAACGATCATCATCTGGATCGTGTCGCGGCGTTTCTTGCCGAAGCCGACGCGGATGCGGTCGTGCTCCAAGAGGCCCGCGCGCATCACAATGCATTCCTCGAAGCACTCAGCGCGCGCTATCCCCACCGCACCGGCGAGAATGGGCTCGTCATTCTTTCCAAATATCCGATCCTGGGAGACAATCGCATCGACCGCGAAGGCTATCCGCCTTGGATCTCGCTCATGGTGCTTCGGGCCACGCTCGACGTGAACGGCAAAGCTGTGGACCTTGCTGGCGTCCATCTGGCGCGGCCCTTCTATCCGGACCTTCAGCAGGCCGACATCGTGGCCCTAACCCGCTTCGTCCAAGACCACCGCGGACCGTTGATCCTTGCCGGCGATTTCAACATGACGCCGTGGACGGTCAAGCTGAAAGGCTTCACGGACGCAACGGGGCTCGGCCGCTTCAATACGTTCCGCCCCACCTGGCCCATGCGTTGGCACGCGCTGCCGCTATTGCCCTTCGTTCCCATCGACAATGTGTTTGCCTCGCGGCATTTCGCCAACATTGCCACCACGCTCGGCCCGCGGCTCGATTCGGATCACCGTCCTGTGATCGCTGACATCGCCCTCATCGAATAGAATTCGAAGCCAAAGCTTCTCTTATTCGGAGTCCATCATGTTGTTGCGAACCCTCATGGCATCCTGCTTCGCGCTTCTCGCGCTGTCGGTCCCCGTCTTGTCGGTCCCCGTCATGGCCGCGACCGAAACCGCGCCGGCCATCGAAGTCTGGAAGTCGCCCACATGCGGCTGCTGCGGCAAGTGGGTGGAACATCTCGAAGCAAACGGCTTCACCGTGAAGGCGAAGAACACCTCGCCTGCGATGTTGGACCGCATCAAGCGCCAAGCCGGCATCGAGGAAAAGCTCGCCTCCTGTCACACGGGGTTGATTGACGGCTATGCCATCGAAGGGCACGTGCCGGCGTCGGACATCAAGCGGCTGCTGCAAGAGCGTCCGGACGCCATCGGGCTCACCGTGCCCAATATGCCCATCGGCTCGCCTGGCATGGAGCAGCCAGGAGGCGAGACGGAGCCCTACGATGTGTTGCTGGTGAAAAAGGACGGCGGCACCGAGGTTTTTGCCAGCCACTAGGCGCCGGCCTCACTCCTTCACGAACTTATCGAGCGCGTCCTGGTAGGAGCGCATGGCGCGCCGCGCCACTTCGAGCTCCGCTTCCAGCGCAAGCGTATCCGGCGATTTCGGCTTCTGCCGCCGCGCCGCGACCAAGAGCAGCGCCAGCACCGCCATCGGCGTGAGAAAATCCGTGACCAGGATCGATCCGGCATTGCCCGCGGTCAGGTTGCCGTAGGTGACGATGTCGTGCACATGCCCGATCCCCGCACCGACCAAAAAACAGGACACGGCGATAGCAACCGCCACCCGCGCATAGAAGGTGGCGTAAGCCGCGTAGAGGCTCGCGAGCCCCAGCCCGAGATTGGCGTAGCCCACCTCGAATTGAAACGGGCTCGGTTGCCAACCCATCGCAGCCGCCGAGCTATCTGGAAAGAACACGTGGCCGACGAAGGCCCAAAGGCCAAGCAGCCCGAGCGGAAAAATGAAGAGATAGCGCAGGAGCCGGTCGACGACGAAGGCCGATGGAACAGGCCTCCGCACACGCCACACCGCGATCCCCCAGAACAGAAGGGCCGCGACCCAAACCAGAATCGGGACCAGCGAAACCTGCGACATCGCCCTTAAGCCTTGGTCGAGCTCTCGCCGTCCATGAATTCGAGCTCGTCTATCAAGCCTTCGATCACCTTGAGCCCCATGGACCAGAAATGCGGCTCCGAGGCATCAAGCCCGAACGGCTTCAGAAGTTCCTTGTGATGTTTGGTGCCACCCGCCGCGAGCATGTCGAGATAGCGCTCGGCAAAGCCAGCGTCGGCCTTCTCGTAAACCGCATAGAGCGAGTTCACCAGGCAGTCGCCGAAGGCATAGGCGTAGACGTAGAACGGCGCATGGATGAAGTGCGGGATGTAACACCAGAACGTCTCGTATTCCGGCCTCAACTCGATCGCGGGACCGAGGCTCTCGCGCTGCACGTCCATCCAAATCTCGCCGAGCCGTTCGCTCGTCAGCTCGCCCTCGCGCCGCTCGACATGGACCCGGCGCTCGAAGCTGTAGAAGGCGATCTGCCGGACCACGGTGTTGAGCATGTCCTCGACCTTCGATGCGAGCAGCGCTCTACGCTCGCGCTTGCTCGGCGCCTGGTCGAGCAGCTTCCTGAAGGTCAGCATCTCGCCGAACACACTCGCCGTCTCGGCTAAAGTTAGCGGCGTCGGCGCCATCAGCGGGCCTTGCGCATTGGCAAGCACCTGATGCACGCCGTGACCGAGCTCGTGTGCGAGCGTCATCACGTCGCGCGGCTTACCTTGGTAATTGAGCATGATGTAGGGGTGCGCGCTCGGCACCGTGGGGTGAGAGAAGGCGCCTTGGGCCTTGCCTTCTCTGACCGGCGCATCGATCCAATTTTCGGCGAAGAAGCGCTCCGCGATCTCCGCCATACGCGGCGAGAAATTGCCGTAAGCCGTAAGCACCGTATCCTGCGCCTGATCCCAGCCGATCACCTGCTTGGGCTCTTCGGGCAGTGGTGCGTTGCGGTCCCAATACATCAGCTTCTTCTTGCCGAGCCACTTCGCCTTCATGGCGTAGTAGCGGTGCGACAGCCGCGGATAAGCATCGCGCACCGCCGCCACGAGGGCGTCCACCACGTCACGCTCGACGCGATTGGCGAGATTGCGGCTATCGACGACATCCTCGAAGCCGCGCCAACGGTCGGAAATCTCCTTGTCCTTGGCGAGCGTATTGGTGATCAGCGTGAACAGGCGCGAATTCTCCTTGAAGACCTTGGCCAAGGCTTCCGAGGCGTGCTTGCGCTTCTTTTCGTCCGGGTCGAGCAGCAGGTTCAGCGTCGGCTCGAGACTGAGCTTCTCGTCGCCCACCTTGAACCGCAGCGACGTCATGGTCTCATTGAAGAGGCGATCCCAGGCGCCACGCCCGGTCACCGCCTTCTCATGGAAGAGCTGCTCGAGCTTATCCTCGAGCTGATAGGGCTTCTCTTTGCGCAGATCCTCGAGCCAGGGTCTGTAATGGCCGAGATCGGACTCACGCATCGCCTTTTCGAGAGCCGCGTCGTCGAGGCGATTGATCTCCAACGGGAAGAACAGGAGCTTGGAGGAGATCGCGGTGATCTTCTCCTGGATATCGCCGTAAAACTTTTGCCGCTTAGGGTCGGCGGTGTCGGCGGAATAGAGCAGGCTCGCATAGGAGACGATGCGGCCCAGCACATCGTTCAGCGCCTCGAACGCGCGCACGGCCTGGGCCAATGCGCCTCCGCCCGCGCCGCCGTCGAGAAGGACCGCGAGCTTGCCGGCATAACGCTCATGGATCGCCTCGGCGCCCCGCTCGCCCGTCTCAAGATCGCTTCTCAGCGCAGGCGATTCGGGCGCGTCATAGAGATCCCCGAGGTTCCACTCGGGCAGATCGCCAAGCTTTGCGGCTTTCTTGGCCGCATGGCTGGCGGCGAACACAGGGGAAGGAAGCCTGGGGATCGGGGTGGACAGCATCGATGCAAAAATCCTCGTTAGCAGTGGCCAGGGCCTAGTGTGGGAAGCCGCAAAGGCCCCCGCAAGGCCCATCTACGCTTCCTTGTGGCACTGAAAATGACGGTTCAGCAATAACTTCACCAAAATCGAACCGCGATAAAGAACATGTTTACCCTTCCACTGCACAATTTTGGCACAGCAGGCGTCCACTGAAGGGCCAAGTGTTTGCCACAGGCAGTGCCTCTGTCTCGTTAGTGTTTGAGTAACCAGTGAGTATTTGAGTCATGCCCAAGCGCGTCTTGGTCGTCGATGACGACCCCGCACAACGTCGTATTCTCGAAGAGACCATCAAGCGGTTCGGTTACAACGTCGAGACCGCAGACAGCGGCGAGACGGCCCTTGCCGCGCTGAAGGACGACACTTCGGGGGAAATTTGTCTCATCCTTCTTGATCTGGTCATGCCCGGGACCGACGGCATGGCGGTGCTGTCGGCGATGCGCTCTTTACCGCGCAAACCATCGGCCATCGTGCAGACCGCCCATGGCAGCATCGATGCGGCCATTTCGGCCATGCGCGCAGGCGCCGTCGATTTCGTGGTGAAGCCCGTGAGCCCCGAGCGGCTCGAAGTCTCCATCAAGAACGCGCTGAAGATCGAGGCGCTGGCGGGCGAGATTTCCCGCATGAAGGCGGCTGCGTCGGGCGAGCTTGGCTTCGGTGACCTGATCGCCAGCAGCGAGTCCATGAACCGGGTCATCGATCTTGGTGAGCGGGCCTCCGGCTCCAACATTCCTGTTCTCATCGAAGGCGAGTCGGGCGTCGGCAAGGAGTTGATCGCCCGCGCCATTCAGGGCGAAAGTTCCCGCAGATCAAAGCCCTTCATCACCGTAAATTGCGGGGCCATCCCCGAGAACCTGGTCGAGAGCATCTTGTTCGGCCACGAGAAGGGCTCCTTCACCGGCGCCGCCGAGAAGCGTGCCGGCAAGTTTGTCGAAGCCGACGGCGGAACGCTGTTTCTCGACGAGATTGGCGAGTTGCCGCTCGATGCTCAGGTGAAGCTGCTGCGCGCCCTGCAAGATGGCGAGATCGATCCCGTCGGGGGCAAGCAGTCCGTCAAGGTGGATTTCCGGCTCGTCTCCGCGACCAACCAGAACCTGATCGCTCTGGTGCAAGAGGGACGCTTCCGCGAGGACCTCTATTATCGGCTGAACGTCTTCCCCATCTGGGTGCCGCCGTTGCGCGAGCGCCTGGATGACGTGCCGGAGCTCGTACGTCACTTCACGACACGCTTCGCCGCCGAGGAAGGAAAGCATATAGACGGCATCGACGCGGAAGCAGCGTCCATGCTTCAGCGCTATTCCTGGCCGGGCAATATCCGCCAGCTCGAGAACGCCGTGTTCCGCGCGGTTGTCCTGGCAGACACGCCGATGTTGGGCGTGAACGAGTTCCCGCAAATCGCGGCCCATGTGGAGGGCTATGCGGTCACCGTGCCGCCCGCGCCGGCGCCGAAGGATCTGACGCCACGCATCAATGGGCCGGTCATGCTCGGACAGTCCGCGGAATCGCCCGCCACGATCCATGTGCCCTCCGGAAACGGCAAGGACTCAGTAGGCATCCCGGCGCTCAGCGATACGGGCGACATCCGGTCCCTGGAATCTGTGGAAGCCGACATGATCCGCCTCGCCTTCGGCCGCTATCGCGGCCGCATGACGGAGATCGCCAAGCGGCTCGGAATCGGCCGGTCGACGCTCTATCGGAAGATGCGCGAGATCGGTCTCGAGGCGCGGCCAAACTAGGACAGTGATCGGCTGGTCCGATCACACAGATCGTAAGGACCTATAAACCTTGGCAGAAATGCCACACCGAGGGAAAAATCAGGTTCGGGAACCTTTAATCGGCGCGGCTGTATGGCCATTTGCGAACGTGCCCCGGTTATCGGTCGGGACATAACGGGGATCGGCTGGTTTCGGCCAAAGGGGGGAATACATTCCATGAGGCCCATCTACGGTATCGCGTTGACCTTGTGCTTGGCCGCGCCGTTGAGCGCGCCGGTATTTGCTGCCGAGCCTGAAGCGCCCGAGACATTGATCGCGCGGGACGAGGCAATCCGCATCGCCGTGCAGACCCGCCTGTCCGAGACGTTCAGCGCCACCAGCGAGCAGAAGAAGGACGAGAAAGGTGCTCTGGTTGAGTACTACTCCGTTCCCAAACAGAAGCTTCTCTGGGTCGACGAGACAGGTCTCAATGACCGCGGCAAGGCCGTGATCGCCGAGATCGGAAAAGCCGACGATTACGGTTTGGAGGCGGCCGACTACAAGCTGCCGAGCCTGACCGGCTTCACCCCGAGCGCCCCGGACGCCGCCGACAAGCTCGCGGCCGCCGAAATCGAGATCAGCCATGCCGTGCTCGACTACGCGCACGATGCGCGTGGCGGCCGGATCAATCCCAGCCGTCTTTCCAAGAATCTCGACCCGACGCTGGTCCTGCCCAAGCCGTTGGAAGTGATCGAGTCGATCTCGTTCCGCTCCGACCCTGCCGCCTATCTGCGGAGTTTTCAGCCCCAGCACCCGCAATTCGAGCTGCTGCGCAAGAAGCTGATCGAGCTGCGCGGTGGCGGTGAGGCGACCGCGCAAGAGGAGAAGCCCGCGGTTCAGATCCCAGGCGGACCGCTTCTCAAGTTCGGCGTCGCCGACCCTCAAGTTGTCGTGCTGCGCACGCGGCTTGACGTTCCCGCCGGGCCGAACCCCGAACTCTATGACGAGGCCGTTGTCGAGGCCGTGCAGAATTACCAGACGGCGCACAACACCGCGGCCGACGGCGTTGTCGGCCCCGGCACGCGCCGGCTACTCAACAATCCGCACCTGCGCGATATGGGCAGCCCCGCGCAGGTCAAGACCATCCTCCTGAACATGGAGCGCTGGCGCTGGCTGCCACAGGACCAGGGTAGCTTCTACGTCACGGTCAACATTCCTGAGTTCAGCCTGCGCGTCGTCAACGATGACGAGACGATCTACCGGACGCGCGTCGTCGTCGGCAAGACCAACACCCAGACGCCTGTCTTCTCCAACGAAATGAAGACGGTCGTGTTCGGCCCGTACTGGAACGTTCCGACATCGATCAAGGTCGGTGAAATCAGGCCTTATGTCCGGCGCAGCAGTGGCGGCTGGTTCAGCGGCGGCGGCTGGAACACCACGGTCTTCCAGCGCCACGACCTGCGCATCAAGTATGGCGGACAGGAAGTCGATCCGGCCTCGCTTGACTGGAGCCGCGTCGACATTCGTCAGCTTCATCTCTATCAGCCGCCCGGGCCCCGTAACGTGCTTGGCCGCGTCAAGTTCGTGTTCCCGAACAAGCACGACGTCTACATGCACGACACGCCGCAGAAGAATTTGTTCGCCAAGCAGGTTCGTGCCGAAAGCCACGGCTGCATGCGCGTGCAGAACCCCGATCAGTTCGCCGCGGTCATCCTGGAGCACGACAAGAACTGGAGCCAAGCGCGCACCCAGTCTGCGTTTCAGACCGGCTATGACCAGCATGTCGGGCTCAACCGGCACGTGCCCGTCTACATCACCTACTTCACGATGTGGGTGAACGAGGACGGCTCGATCAAGACCTTCGGCGACCTCTACGGCCACGACCGGCGCATGGCCGGAGCCCTGTTGGGTGGCCGCAGCACCAACTATGCCGAGGCGGATGACGGGATTATCACCCAGTCGATCTCGGCACAGCGGCAGCCGCGCGCGCGGTCCGGTTCGAGCGACCCCCTCGAATACCTCTTCGACGGCTTCAACTAGGCCCTCCAAAAGAAAAATTCGAGGCTCGGCCCGCTAACCCCGCGGGCCGTCTCCGGTTGGCCAAAACCCCCGCTGACCCAGTCACTTAGCGGGTATTAACCATGGCTCGAACTGCCAAGCACAGTTAATCCGTTTGCCTTGTTTTTCGCCCAATTTACCGAGATACTGTTGCTTAACGGCCGCACCTTGAGGGACGCGGCCGCGGGCGCGAATAAGCCTGAGGGCTCGGTGTCATTGGGGAAAGCCGGCTGACACAACCGGCGATCGACGTTTACAGAAAGTCGGGGATGCGCATTCGGGGGATCAGTGCACGCTGCGCGATGATTGGCGCCGGATTCCTGGTGCTGGCCACCGGCTTCGCCGTGGCTCCCAAAGCGATCGCTTCCGGCGAGACCCGGACCCTCTCCCTCTACGAAATCCACACCAAAGAGACCCTCACCGTCACCTATAAGCGCGACGGCAAGTACGACGAGGCGGCTCTCAAGAAGCTGAACCACTTCATGCGGGATTGGCGCGCCGACGAAGAGACCAAGATGGATCGCGAGCTCATCGATCTCATCTGGACGCTGCACGAAACCCTCGGCTCCAAGAAACCCATCCACCTTGTCTCCGGCTATCGCAGCCCCTCCACCAACGCCAAGCTCAGGCGAGCGGGCGGCGGCCAAGCCAGGAAAAGCCAGCACATGCTGGGCAAGGCCTCGGATCTCCATTTTCCCGACGTCTCCGTGAAGAAGCTCCGCAACTCGGCCCTCGTGCAGGAGGTCGGCGGCGTCGGTTATTATCCGACTTCGGGTCTTCCCTTTGTCCATGTGGACACCGGCCGCGTGCGCATGTGGCCGCGCATTCCGCGCCTCGAGCTCGCCGCCCTCTACCCCGACGGAAAGACCGATTATCTGCCCAGAGATGGCGGACGGATCACCAAGAAGGACTACCAGCTGGCGATGGCCAAAGGCATGGTCGACAGGACGATGGTTGCCTCCGCAACGCCGCTACCGACGCCGAAGCCTGACCGCGCACGCGCGCCCATTCCCCAGCCGATCCTGGCCTCCTACCAGCCCGCGCAAGCGGCGCCGATGGCGCTCGCGCCGGCAGACGACCCGGCGCCCGCTCCTCGCTTCGCCATGGCAAGCACCGGCGGCGGCCTCCCCTGGTCGCAGCCTCGCCTCATGCCCAAGCCAGAACGGCGGGCCGTGCCGACCTACGAGAATGCGCACGTGGTCGGGGCACCTGAGGTCGACGACGATCATCCGGACGCGCTGAGCTATGTGCCGTTCGAGACCGCAAGCCTCATGACCGACACCTCGATCGCCAACAATCCGGAAATCGCGCCGCTCATCCATCCCGAGCAGAGAGATCTCGACTACCTGTTCGAAGACATGGACCGGCCGACGGCCTTCCAGTTCCGCCGGACCTCAGGCTATCGCGGCCTGGCCAGCGCCCAGAAGTTCTCCGGCGACGCGGTGAGAAGCCTCTACGCCGAGGTGGAAGCGGACAAGCCCACGCGACTGGCTCAGAGCTCGCGCTGATCTCGCGTCACCGTTGATCGTTCTTCTTCGCCTTCTCGAAGGCGTCCTCGATCCGCGCCACACCCACAAGCAGGAATAGGGCGAGCCCAAGAGAAAGGGCCACGATCTGCCACGCGGCAAACCCGCAAGCGAGGCCGAGCGCGGCCGTCACCCAAACAGTGGCAGCCGTGGTCAGACCTTTGACGGTCTTTTCCTTGGTATCGCGCAAGATCACGCCGGCGCCGATAAACCCGATGCCCGCCATCACCCCTTGCGTGACGCCTTGCACCACACGGCTCAGTGCGTCGGGATGCTCCGCCAGGCCCCTGAAGTGGACTGTCGAGATCGCCACGACGGCGGCGCCGAGCGAAACGAGACCGAGCGTGCGCATGCCGATTGGCTTGTCGGCAAGATCCCGATTGAGGCCGATCAACATGCCGACCACAACCGCGGCACCGAGCCGCCAGGCAATGTCGATGAGGTCTAAGCCTGGCGGGTTTGCATCCAAGGGTTATGCCGCCTCTGACTCCGCGGACCCCTCTGACCCCGCGGACTCCGCATCCATGCCGAGCGCATGGAGATAAGTCGTGAGCACAGCATCTTCCTCGCGCCGCTTGGTTTCATCCAGCTTGCGCAGGCTGATCACTTTGCGAAGCGCCTTGACGTCGAAGCCGGTGCCCTTGGCCTCGGCATAGACCTCACGCAGGTCCACGGAGAGCGCTGCTTTCTCTTCCTCCAGCCGTTCGATACGAGACACGAAGGCACGAAGCTGATCTTTGGCTGATGACTGAAGCGACACGTTGGGATCCTCGAGCGTTTGTGATGATTCGATGAAAGCGAGCTTGGTCCCGATCGTTGACCGCAGCAAGGCGCACTCACGGCTTATCCCGGTTATCCAAAGCCGGTGCACAACGCGCGACGAGCCGTCGCTAGACTGCGTGTAACCTAGTGATCTTCATTTATTTTTATCGGCCTCAGGACTGCACGGCTCACACACGATCGGTCTGGAACTTCGCTTTCCAATCCTCATACGGCATGCCGTAGATGAGCGCCCTCGCCTCGTCCTTGCCGAGCGGAACCCCGCGCTCGTCGGCGGCCTCCAGATACCAAGTCGAGAGGCAGTTGCGGCAGAAGCCGGCAAGGTCCATCAGGTCGATATTCTGGACGTCGGTGCGCTCGCGCAAATGCTCGACCAACCGGCGGAAGGTAGCCGCTTCGAGTTCGGTCTTGGTCGTCTCATCCATTGCTGCATCCTTTCGCGCCGCTTGGGCCTGTGTTGGAGCCGTAGTGCTCGATCTCGTTTAAGCCGGGCGCCGTGCGCAACACCTCCGCGACGACGCGGGCAAGGTGATGCGCCCATTCCCACTGCCCTTCGGCGGCGAGGATTAGGTCCTGGCGCACCTCGATCAGCGCATGCGCAAGCCCACGCAAGGTGGCGTGGCGGTTGAGCGTATCGCCGTTGAGCTGTCCCGAATATGGAACGTTGTCGCCGACCTCGATGTCGGGGATGGCCCGCAAGCCATCGAGCAAGGGCAGCGGCAGGCGCGGGTCCGTGTCCCACAGCACCGACACACCCCAAGGCCGCGCCTCACCCTTCCAAGCTTGTGTGAAACTATGGATCGAGAGGATCACCGGCGGCTTACCGGCGGCGATGGCCTCCTCGACGGCGCGATCGATGGCCGCATGGTAGGGCCGGTAGAACTGGTCGAGACGCGCCTCGGTCTCGGCCGCGCTCAAACCCACATTGCCCGGCACCACGAGACCGTCCGAGATCTGCATGATGAGCGTGGGATCGTCGACGCCCCGGTTCGGATCGATCAGCAGCCGGGAAAACCTGCTCAAGACCGCCGGCGCACCCAGCGCCTCGGCGAGCCCCACAGCCACGCCTTCGGCCCCGAGGTCGAAGGCGATATGCCGGTGGAGATCTTCCGGTTTAAGCCCAAGCATATGAAAAGCATCAGGAATCCTGTTCTCGGCGTGATCGCAGAGGATAAGCAGGCCGAGACTTACATCCCCTTCGATGGTCCGGTATGGCTTTTCGCCCAAGTCTTCGTGTACAAGCGTGTCCAGGCTCAACTCCTTCCGCGATAATCGCCGCGGCAACAACCACGAGACGCAAAAGTCCAGATTGCGACGCATTTACCCAGCATTTTCAACGGTGTTTATAGGGCCAAACCGGCTCCATAATCGAGCCTCGCCGGTCAGACAAATGCAACCAATTCGATGCTACCTTTCGGGGTTCGTTAACCGCGAATTTCAGGCCTGAGAAACTGATGCTTTTTTCCAATGAAACCCGCAGATTGGCGGGAATCCTCATCCCTCGGCACCGGTGGGAGCTTATCGCTCTCCTGGCGCTTGGCATCTTGCTGGGGCCCGGTGTCGCACCCGCCCACGCAGACCTCAAGCTGTGCAACACGACCGCAAGCCGCGTCGGCGTTTCGATCGGCTACAAGGACACCGAAGGTTGGGCCAGCGAAGGCTGGTGGAACATTGCCTCGCACACCTGCGAGACCCTTCTCAAGGGCGTGCTGATCGGCCGCTACTATTACATTCACGCCGTCGACTATGATCGCGGCGGCGAGTGGGCCGGTTCGCTCTTCATGTGCACCGACGACAAATCCTTCACAATCCGCGACACCCAGGAATGTGAGAAGCGCGGCCATAAGCGCACGGGATTCTTCGAGGTCGACACGGGCGAAGAGCGGGATTGGACGGTCCGTCTGACCGATCCGGAAGGTGAAGCGAAGTCCCAATGAGGCGAAACCGACGGGTCAAGATCGTTGCCACGCTCGGTCCTGCCTCCACCAACGAAGAAACGATGCGGCGTCTGTTCAAAGCAGGCGCCGACGTCTTTCGTGTGAACATGAGCCACGCGAACCACGATGGTTTGCGTGAGGTCCACGGCATCGTCCGCAAGCTGGAGTCCGAGTTCTCTCGGCCCATCGGCCTCTTGGTCGATCTGCAAGGCCCCAAGCTGCGCATCGGCAAGATCGACTCCGGCTCGATCCGGCTGACTCAAGGCGACATTCTGAGTTTTGTCCGCCGCGAGGCCATTGGCGGCCTCGGCCGCGTCCAGCTCCCCCATCCGGAAATCTTCGACGCCGTCGAAACGGGTCACACGCTTCTTCTCGATGACGGGAAGCTCAAGCTGCGCGTGGTCGAGGCGAGCGATGTCCGCATCGACGCAGAGGTCTTGACGTCGGGCCTTCTCGGCAGCCGCAAGGGCATCAGCCTGCCCGATACCGTGCTTCCATTCAGCGCGCTGACCGACAAGGACTGCGCCGACATCGAATGCGCCATGACTTTGGGCGTTGCCTGGGTCGCGCTCTCCTTCGTGCAGCGCCCCGAGGATATCGCCCAAGCCCGCAAGCTCTCGCGCGGCCGCACCGCTATCATGGCCAAGATCGAGAAACCGTCCGCCGTGAACCACCTCAAGGAGATCATCGAGCTTGCCGACGGTATCATGGTCGCGCGTGGCGATCTCGGCGTCGAGATGCCGGTCGAGAAGGTTCCCGGCTTGCAGAAGCAGATCAGCCGCGCGGCACGCAATGCCGGCAAACCCGTCGTCGTCGCCACGCAGATGCTGGAATCGATGATCTACGCGCCGGTGCCGACCAGGGCGGAGGTGTCCGACGTCGCCACGGCCGTGTTCGAAGGCGCCGACGCGGTCATGCTGTCCGCCGAGTCGGCCGTCGGCAAGTATCCGGTCGATGCCGTAGAAACCATGGATCGCGTCGCCATGGAAGTGGAGCGCGACCCCCTCTACGCGGCCATCATTCATGCCCAGCGCATCGACCCGCAAGCTACGGATGCCGACGCCATTTCGGCTGCGGCCCGCACCGTGGCCGAGACGCTCAATCTCGCGGCCATCGTCTGCTACACGGCCTCCGGCGCCACGAGCTTGCGCGCCGCCCGCGAGCGGCCGCAACAGCCGATCCTGGCACTGACGCCAATTCCTGCGACCGGTCGCAAGCTGTCGATCGTCTGGGGGCTTCACTGCGTGCTGACCGACGACCCGCGCAATCTTGACGACATGGTCGCCAAGGCTTGCCGCATTGCCTATCAGGAAGAGTTCGCGCTCCCCGGCCAGCAGGTGATCATCTCGGCTGGCGTGCCGTTGGGCAAGTCCGGCGCGACCAACCTGCTGCGCATTGCCGAGGTGGGTGCGGGCACCGACGACTGGGACGTGATCTAGATGTCCTGGCCTTCGACCTCGCGCTTGAGCGCCTCGACGCCTTGGCGCGCGTCCTCCAGGAACGGGTTGACCGCAAGCGCCCGGCGATAGGCTTCCAACGCTTCCTTCTTGGCGCCGAGCTGCTCCAGCACGAGGCCGAGGTCTGTGATCGCGCGGTAATGTTTGGCGTCGACATTGAGCGCCCGCCGGAGATCGGCCAGCGCGCGCTCGGGCTTGCCCTTCAGCACGTTGACCTTGGCGCGCATATACCAGGCCTCCGCGTCGTTCGGCGCAATGTCGACGATGGCGTCCAGAATGGAGAGTGACAGATCGATCTCGGCCGCGTTGGCGAATTGCGCCGCGCGGCTTATCAGGAGATCGACGGTGTCGCTGCCGGAAATCGCCCAGAGGTCCTCAATGGCCTTCATGATTGGCTCGGCCGATTGAACGTTCCGCGCGCTGCCGAGCTTGTCGTAGAGCTGAGCCAGCATCTCCGGCCGATCGGCGGGATCGACCGGCGGGGGCACCTCGCCGAGATCCAGCTCGAGTTTATTGTCCTTCGTCTCTTCCGCCGATTGCGGGGGCGCGCCCGCGTCGGCGCCGGGCTTTAGATCCGGCCGCAGCTGCGGCTCGGGACCACCCTCAAGGTTCGGAAAATCCAAGCCTTCCAAAGCGGGGTCGTCCAAGGCCGGCCCGTCGCCGTTGTCCTCGGGCTCATCGCCTAAACTCTCGAAATATTGTGCAAGGACCACCGGTGGAGCGGCAAGCGCCGGCGCCGCGAAGCACGCAGACGCGAGTGCCATGAGCAACAGGCTCGCCAGACTTCTCACCATGACCATGCCGGAAAAGGTACGGGGCCCGCGCGGGCCCCGTCAAAGCAAATCGATGCGAAAACCCCAGGAAGAAGAATCCCAGGGGAAACCCGCGGCTTAGCCCTGGCGGGCTTTGAAGCGCCGATTGGTCTTGTTGATCACGTAGAGCCGGCCGCGGCGGCGCACCACCCGGCAGTTCCGATGGCGCTTGCGTAGCGACCTTAGGGAATTCTTGATCTTCATGACACGCCATCCATCTCGGCTAAAAACAGTCCGGGCGGCCTCATACAAAGGCCGCCCTCGAATTGACCGGACCATATGAAGACGGGCTGGTTCTGTCAACAAGGGGGCCGCCGGGCATAAAAACGCCCCGGGCCATGCGGTTTGCCGGCGCCGGGGCGTGATTTCGAAAGCCTTTAGTCGGAACTAGCCTTCTTTGACCTTCTTGGTCACCTTGAAGTCCTTGTCGAGATAGACGTCGTACTGGTTGTCGTCCTTGCAGACGACGTCGTCGGCTTCATAGCCGCCGTTTTCCATGCCGATGTTCGTATCTTCGACGGTGCAATCCATGCCTCGAATCGTGGTCTGCACACCTTCCATCTGCTCCTCGGTGAGGGCTTCCTCCATCGCATAGGCGGACGCGCCCGTGACAAAGGTAAGAGCGAGAGCTGCTGCAAGAATTCGCATGAGTGTCTTCTCCCTAAGGCTTAGCCCCCGTAAGCACGGGGGTGCGGTCTATCCGCTGGTAGCGGTTAGATCGCGATTTCCTAAATATTTCATGCGCGCATAGCGCGTATTTGGAGACAACTGCCAGAGGTTGACAGTTCCTTTCACCCCTTATAACTTAACCAGATGGTTAAGTATCAAGACGCCGTCCTCGACCGCACCTTCGCCGCCCTCGCCGACCCCACGCGGCGGGCGCTTCTAGCGCAGTTGGAAGCCGACAAGGCGCTCTCGATCAGCGAACTCGCCGAACCGTTCGAGATGTCGCTGCCGGCGATCCTGAAACACCTCAACGTGCTCTCGGACGCGGGGCTGATCACCCGCAAGAAGACCGGCCGCACCGTGACCTGCCGGTTGACCGCGGACCCCATGGAGCACGCCATGGATTGGCTCAATCACTATCAGCGCTTTTGGACCACGCAGCTCGACCAGCTCGCGGCCTTTGTGGAGGACGACTCATGCCCGCCCAAGCAGCCCTCTCAACCAAGCCAAGCCTCACCCTCAAACGTCGTCTCAATGCCGCGCCGGACAAGGTCTACGCCGCCTGGACCGACCCCGAAAAAATCGTGAAGTGGTTTGGGCCCGATTCAGGCCCGGTCAGCCACGCCGAGGCCGACCTGCGCGTTGGGGGGCATTACGCCGTCACCTTCCGCACCGAGGACGGCGAAGAGCATCATGTCGGCGGCGTCTATCGCGAGGTCGTGCCGAACGAGCGGCTCGCCTTCACCTGGGCCTGGCGCACCATGCCGGAGCGAGAATCCTTCGTGACCGTTCTCATCAAGCCCGACGGCGACGGATCCATGCTGACGCTGATCCACGAGCAATTCTTCGACGAGCCGGCGCGCGATCGCCACAACGAGGGCTGGACCGGCTGCCTCGACAAGCTCGAACGCTTTGTCGCGTAGGAGCCCAGCATGCAGATCGCCTCTCAAAAAATCGTGCCTTGCCTCTGGTTCGACACGCAGGCCGAGGACGCCGCGAATTTTTACTGCTCTGTCTTCGACAACTCACGCATCACCTGTATCAGCCACTACGGCGAGGAAGGACATGAGATCCACGGCAAGCCGGCCGGCTCCGTGATGGTCGTCCAGTTCGAACTCGGCGGGCTGAAATTCATCGCGATGAACGGCGGTCCACAGTTCAAATTCGACGAAGCCATCTCGTTCCAGGTCCACTGCGCCGACCAAGGAGAGGTCGACTATTACTGGGAGAGGCTCACGGCAGACGGCGGCAAGGAGGTCGCCTGCGGCTGGCTCAAGGACAAGTTCGGCCTGTCCTGGCAGGTGGTGCCGACAGTCCTCTACGAGATGCTGACGGACAAGGACTGCGCGGCCTCGCAGCGTGTCATGAAGGCGTACATGCAAATGAAGAAGTACGACATCGCCGCGCTCAAACGCGCGTTTGAGGGAGAAGCAGCGTGAGCGAAACCACAGCCAAGTTCGTCATCAGCCGCACGTTCAACGCGCCCCTAGACCGGGTCTGGAAAGCCTGGACCGAGGCCGAGCAAATGGCCCAGTGGTGGGGCCCTAAAGGCTTCAGCGCCGATGTGAGAACGCTCGACCTCAAGCCTGGCGGCCTCTTCCACTACCGCATGGAATCGCCGCAACGCCAGGAGATGTGGGGCCGCATGCTCTTCCGCGAGATCGTCCCGAAGCAGAAGCTGGTGTTCATCAACTCCTTCTCGGATCCGCAAGGCGGCGTCACCCGCCATCCCATGGCGCCTGAGTGGCCGCTCCTGATGCACACCACGATCAGCTTCACCGAAACCGACGGCAAGACCACCGTCACAGTGGAATGGGAGCCGTACGAGGCGAGCGAGGCCGAGTGCGAGACCTTCGACAAGGGCCGAGACTCCATGCAAGCCGGCTGGACCGGAACCTTCGAGAAGCTCGAAGGCCATCTGGCCGACACCTGACACCCGGATCTCAGCGGAGCTTAGCAATGAAACTCAATCCGTATCTGAACTTCCCCGGCACCTGCGAAGAGGCCATGACCACCTATGCCAAAGTCCTTGGCGGCGAGATCGTGGCCATGCTCACCTATGGTGACATGCCGGGCGACAATCCTATCCCTGACGACATGCGCAAGAAGATCGCCCATGCGCGTATCGTGATGGATGACCAAGTCCTCATGGCGTCGGACGCAAGCCCGGACCGCTTCAAGCCCATGCATGGCGTCTCTGTCACCCTCAACATTCCGGAGCCCGACGAGGCCGACCGTGTGTTCAAGGCGCTTGTCGAAGGCGGCACGGAGGTCATGCCGATGATGGAGACCTTCTGGGCTATAAAGTTCGGCGTGTTAATCGACCGCTTCGGTACCCAGTGGATGATCAATTGCGTGAAGCCGGAAGAATAGGAGCGCACCCATGCCTTACGTCGATGGATTCCTCGTCGCCGTGCCCAAGAAGAACGTCGACGCGTATAAGCGCCTGGCCCGCAAAGCCGGCAAGATCTGGAAAGAGCACGGTGCCCTCGAGTTCCGCGAGTGCATCGCCGACGACGTGAAAAAGGGGAAGGTCACGTCCTTCCCGCGAGCCGTGCAGATGAAGCCGAACGAAGTCGTGTTTTTCTCGTATATCGTCTACAAGTCCCGCCGAGATCGCGACCGCATCAACGCCAAAGTGATGAAGGACCCGCGCCTCGCCAGCATGATGGCGGGTAAGGACATGCCGTTCGATGGCAAGCGCTTAATCTATGGGGGCTTCAAAGTCGCCGTCGATCTTTGACCGAGAAGCCTGAATATCGCCTTTTTTCGCGCCGATTCCGCTCGGGTGACAGCCTCCTGGCAAGCCAATAAGCTCAGCGCCAGAAGGACATGACGAGCCTCACAGGGGATGGCGTGAACGTTTCGGGGCACACACAGCCGGAAGATAACGGCCGCGCGGGTGAGACCCCGGGCGCCAGGCACGGCCCACTGGCCTATCTCTCCCATGTCGACGGTCTGCGGGCCGTGGCGATCCTATCCGTGCTCGGCTTTCATGCCGCCCCGTCGCTCGTGCCCGGCGGCTTCGTCGGCGTCGACGTGTTCTTCGTCATCTCCGGTTTCCTCATTACCTCCATCCTCCGCAAGGAGATGGCGCAAGGGTCGTTCCGTCTGACGAATTTCCTGGCGCGGCGCGCACGGCGCATCGTGCCGGCGCTGGCCTTCGTCGTGCTGGTCAGTTTTGTCGTCGCTTGCCTCCTTCTGACGCCCGAGCAGTTGAGCGAGTTCGGCAGGAGCCTCACGGCCACGGCGCTGTTCGGCGCCAATATCCACTTCTACAACACGACGGACTACTTCGCGCTCGCCGCCCAAGAACGGCCGCTGCTCCACACTTGGTCGCTCGCCATCGAGGAGCAGTTCTATATCGTCTGGCCGCTCGCGCTTCTGTTCCTGACGACCTGGCTGCCGCGCAAGGCCGCGCTGCTCGTGATCGCCGGCGCGGCGCTCGCTTCCTTCGCGCTCTACTTCGTCAGCGCTTCGGGCGATCCCACCTACGCCTTCTACATGCCCCATTGCCGCGCCTGGGAGCTCCTCATCGGGGCCCTGCTCGCGCTCACCATCGAGCATCTCGTCGTGCCGCACCGGCTTGCGCAGATATTGGGGGGTTTGGGGCTTGCCGCCATCGCGCTGAGCGTCTTCGTCCTGTCGGAGACGACGCCCCATGCCGGCACGGCGACGCTGCTCGCCACGCTCGGCACGGCCGCCATCATCGTTGCCTGCAATAACCAATACACCCTCATCGGCCGCACGCTCAGCCTCAGGCCCGTGGTTTGGGTCGGTCTCATCTCCTACTCACTCTATCTGTGGCATTGGCCGGTGCTGGTCTTCGCCAGAATTCAGGCGCCGTCGGAGCTCTCCCCGCTCATGCTCGCCGCCTTACTCGTGCTCAGCGGCGCGCTGGCGTGGTTTTCGTGGTGGTATGTCGAGAGCCCGTTCAGAGGCCGCGCCGGACAGTTCAGGATTTCCGTTCGTGGCGCGTTGGCGTCGGCGGCTTGCGCCCTCGTGGCCGTCGCCGGCGTAGGTCTTGCGATCAAGGCCGGAAATGGCTGGCCGTGGCGGCTCGATGAGCCCGCCCAAGAGGTCTACGCACAGATGGCCACCGGCAATCCGATCCGCTCACGTTGCGATGGCGTGGAGAACATCTTTGCCGCGGACGGCACCTGCGGCTTCGGCCGCAAGCGCCAAGATGGCGACTCTTACGACGTGGCGGTGTTCGGGGATTCTAACGCCGATCACTTCGTGCCGATGATCGCGCGTCTCGCCGAGGAGCAAGGACTCTCCGGCCGCCAGGTGACCCAGAGCGCGTGCGGGCCTCTTCTGGGCGTATGGCGCACGAAGCAACCGGCAGCGCACGAGGACACCTGTCTGGCCTATCAGAAGGGCATCATGGACTTCGTCGCTGCGAATCCGAACCTCAAGCTCGCGATCCTCTCCGCCAACTGGTCCAGCTATCAACACCCGCTCGGCGACAACGGCCTGGACCCTGCAAGCGGCGAGACCGGCGCACGCGATCCAAGCCTGCACAGCCTGGAGCACTTCCTGAAGGCCACCGCGGAGTATCTATCGGCGCACGGCGTGAAGGTTCTGATCCTCGGCCAAGTGCCGCACTGGACAAAGGTGGGAAAACTGCCCGTCGCTTGCGCCATCGACGCCAAGCGCAGCGGTGCCGACCGGCGCGCCTGCGGAATTCCCGCGGACGCCGCAAGGCGAGATCTTGCCGCCTCCAACGATGCGATCCGCGAGGTTGCGCGCGACGCCGATGTCAGCGCGATCCTCGGCACCGACCTGACCTGCGACGCAACCGAATGCTACGCCATGATGGACGGGGTGTTTCTCTATCGGAACCCGGGTCACCTGAACAGATTCGGTTCGGAAACGCTGGCCAAATATGTGCGGCTGCCGCCCATCGCGGGCGACAACGCCACGGCGCAAGCACGGGTCACCGCGCCGCGGTTCGCACCGGCCTCCGCGACAGGCAACTAACCCAAACGACGATTGGAAAAGATGGTGGGCGGTACTGGGATCGAACCA